>Ga0209635_10000328_pt1 | contig 31431 bp, 25 predicted proteins | sample DeeMarSWOR230_32_FD_187463 | JGI IMG/M metagenome (GOLD analysis project Ga0209635, IMG submission 187463) | Marine sediment microbial communities from White Oak River estuary, North Carolina - WOR-2-30_32 (SPAdes) (version 2) | ecosystem: Environmental > Aquatic > Marine > Intertidal zone >...
TGACGCTATAGCAGGAATTATGAATATTCGTCGTTTGCACATGGCAAAATGGGTAAATTATCAAATAAAGAATTATGATTATTCAAAAATTGATTACTTAAATTACCATGGTTGGGGAAAACACATTTATTTATAAAATTGATATTTTCAATTATAGACTATCATATATTCTTTTAGTTTCTTTAGCGATAATTCTCCAATCATATTTTTGAACTAATTTTAAATTATATTGACCCATACTATATAATTTCTCTTTATTATCCAGAATTTTTTCAATTGCCATTAATAATCCATCTTTTTCTTGAGAATTATATAAAATAGCTCCTTGATCATCCAAGGTTTCAGGTATACAACCCAATCGAGGGGCTATGATAGGTTTTTCAAAACTCATTGCTAATAAAATACCTGCCGATGTAAGAATTTTATTATAAGAAAATACAACTATATCTGAGGCATTCATATAGATTTGGATTTCCCTCTCCGGGATAAACCCAAATTTTGAAATATACATTGGATTATTATTTATAAGATTAATGATTTTAGTTGTTAGTTGTTTATCTACTGGTTTCCCGACTATCATTAATTTAACATTTTCATTCCTTCTTATATCTTTAAAACTTTTTATAAGTCTAATTATTCCTTTATAAGGGCGTATTGGACCAAAAATTAAAAATATTAACTCATCATTTTTAATCTTTAGCTGTTCTCTTGCTTTCTCTCTTGAAATTTTATTTGTATATCGTTTATAATAGCTTCCAATATTAATTATATTTAATTTCTCCTCACTAGCTCCATAAATTTTTTTAATTTCAGTTTTCGCATAATCACAATGGCATATTATTTTGTCTACCTTTTTAGCAAAAAATTTTCTACTTAACACTTCAAGATTAGGATAATAATTCATGTGACTATGTAGATTATGAATCGTCCATATAATTTTTGTATTTAAAAAATATTTTGCTAAGAAAATATCAATTTTAAATAGAAAGAATTTTACTAAAGCCTTATATCTATTTCTCGAGCTTAATCCTGAAAAACCATCAATCCAATGCATATGTAAAAAGTTAGTTTTATATTTTAAGACATTTCTAGAGACTGGCAAAATATAAGGATATTTATTTAATTTCTTCGGAAAAATTACTTCAATATCTTCATTATTAAGTTCTTTTGCTAAAAAGTATTGATAGAGAGGTCCAAAACGAGAAAAAGGCATCATTATAATTCTTTTCTTCAATTTTATCCTCCCATTCGCACGAATAATTTTGAAAATATAATTAGTAATAATCTATATAATAATACAACCTTTAACTATTAATTCTTTATTTGGTTTAATTTTTAGTCTAAATATGTCTATTTACTAACTTTTTTTAGTAAACATACCGCAACACAAAAGATTTTTAAGAATTTCTTATTACTAATCATTGATGAGACTAAAGACAATAACTTCAAAAATCGAGACTTTTTACGAGAAATATCTAAAAAGAATAGAAAGAGGCTATTTACTGAGAAACGATTTCATTTATAAGAATTATTTACGAATTATAAAAGGTTTTAAATTTTCACCTAAGATACCAAGAAATGTGCCATGGATTAATACTACCCTAAGAAATAGAAAAGAAGTAAATCACGCCGTGGATATTATTAAAACCTCTAATTTATATCTTCATCCCAATATTCCAGAGAAGAATTGGGACTCATTAATAGCTTTAAAAGTAATAACTCAAAATACTAATAATTCAGCAAGGATTCTGGATGCAGGTGGCGAAATTAATTCTTTAATACTTCTATGGCTTTATCAGCTAGGATATTCTAATTTAAAATGTTTGAATTTACTTTTTAAAAAAAGAATGAAACGAGGGAAGATTGAATTTATACCTGGAAACTTGACTAAAACTCCCTTTTCTGACAATTATTTCGACATTATAACATGTATAAGTGTAATTGAGCATGGTGTTGGTGGATTAGAATATTTTAAAGAGATGAATAGAATTCTAAAAAAGGGGGGAATACTAATCACATCAACTGATTATTGGGAAACTAAAATAGAGACTAGTAGAACTGCATTTAACCAACCGATTTTTATTTTTGATAAAGATTCAGTAAAAGATTTGTTAAATGATGCTTATGGATTAAATTTCAGATTATTTGGACCAGAATTAGACCTTAATTGCCAAGATAAAGTAGTAAATTGGAAAAGATTCAATTTAGAATATACATTTTTAGTATTCTGTTTACAAAAGATATAAATATTAAGATTACCTGTTCTATTCGCTAAGTTTTATAAACAAATCATCTAGATTAAATTCTAATTCTTTAATTTGTTTAATTGGATATTTTTGAAGTATTTCAAATAATTTTGGATAAAAATTCCTATCTTGAATATTAAAATATACTATATCTTTATTTTTTTCTATATTATTAATATATTCGAGAGTACTTAATTCATCAGTAAATTCTATAACTTTAGATAAATCAATATTTATTTGAATTCTGATTTCTTTTTGAAGGAATTTTGAAAAATTTTCTTTTGTATCAATTTTTATAATTTTCCCCTCCTTAAGAAATGCAATCTTAGTACATAAAGCTTCTACTACATTCATTTGATGGGAAGTTATAAATATAGTTTTTTTAAGATTTTTCAATATCGTTATTATCTCTTGGACTATAGCAGGGTCTAGTCCTAACATAGGTTCATCTAAAAATAGTATTTTCGGTTCTATTAATAAAATCCTCGCCAATGCTAACTTTACCTTCATACCACCTGAATATGTCTCTACCAATTGATTGAGCTTATTTGTTAAACCTAATAATTCAGTAATTTTCTTGATTTTATTTTTATAATCATTAATATCATAAATTTTACTAAAGAACTTTAAATTTCTGTATCCACTAAGTCTATAATAAATCATTTCACCTCCAAGCATTAATCCAACATTCCTTTTTATTAAATATTGTTTTTCTAAAATATTAATACCAAGAACTTTAGCATAACCTTCTGAGGGCTGCAATAGTGCCGTTAGTATGGAAACTAATGTAGTCTTACCCGCTCCGTTTGGACCAAGTAAACCAAAAATTTCTCCCTCCTTAACCTTTAAATTAATATTATCTAATGCTGTAAGTGTCTTAATTTTACCTCTTAATTTGTATCTTTTTGTTAAATTAAATGTTTCTATAACAAAATTATTATCCATTGAACTATTTTCATTAGTAATTACACAATTTATAGTCATTTTAATATCCAGATATTCCAAATTTATCATAAAATGTATTAAAAAGATATACTGAAAAGATAGGCATGGCAATTGTACCTGCCAAGACTATTACAATATGCAAAGGAGTTAAAAAGGAGATAGCTAAATCATAATTGAATCCCATCAACCATAAAATCCTTATTATATCAATACAGTAGTATATAGGATTTAATAAAATAAGAGATTGTATAAATTCAGGAAAAATTTGTAAAGGATAACTTATACAACTCATCCAGAATACTATTAATAATCCAAGATGAAATAAATTATAAACACCTTCTTTAGTAATAATTAATATCCCCGTAATTAATCCTATACATCCAAAAATGATGGCTAAAGAAATAAATCCTAAAATGACGAGGAATAGATTAAAAATATTTATTGGAAATAAAATATATGCTATTATAAAAAAAATAATAAACGGAATACTTAGTAATAAAAGTTCTGATATAAGGAATCCAAATAAAAGGACATATTTATTTATAGGGGCAACCATTAAAGCTTGTAACGTTTTCCAATACCTCTCTCGATTAAACAATTGTATAAAATTATCTACAATTTTTCTTAAAAATTGAATACAGAATGCAATAAATAAGAATAAAACATAAGTTTGACCTGTCCAATAACCAAATTGGTAATCCTCTCTTATTATAAAAATAACATTAAAAACAATTAGCGGCATCAATATCCGGATGAAAGGAGCAAAGTTACTAGTAACAATTGATAATTTATATCTAAGTTCAAGATAAATATTTCTTTCAACTAAAGCATTAATTTGCTTTATATATTTTCTTATAGATTTTATTGATACCATTCTAAATTAAAATTTATGAAATATTATTAATGATTTAATTATAAAGATGATACAAATGTATTTTGAAAATATTAAATTCTCCTTTTCTATTAAATTTTGGTTTTAAATACTCATTTCCAATTATTATTATTAAAGAATAAAGATATATGGATTATATGACTATTTCTATTTTTAATTAAAATCTTAAATTAAAGAAATAGCATATTTTGAGGGGATATACTTTCACCAAATAAATTGGTGTATTTTCTATAATAGGATTCAATTTAAATCTCATTATGCAATCCTATAAATCACCCTTCTTAATAGATAGAAAATTCATTTTTAAATTAATTCAAGAACATAATAATTTATATTGAATAAACTTTATCAGATTTATTAAAGATGAGAAAAAAATAATTAATTTTAGTTAAACTCTATTTTTTTTGATAAATTTATTAATTCTTATGTTTCCTAAAATTATAGCAATAATCCCTGCAAGAGGAGAAAGTAAAGGAATACCTAGAAAAAACCTAAAATTAATAGGAGGTAAACCTCTTATAGCATATTCAATAGATGTATCATTAAAAACAGAATTAATTAGTGAAACTTATGTATCAACCGAAGATGAGGAAATAAAAAATATTTCTCTTAGTTTTGGAGCAAAAGTTATAGATCGTCCTCGAGAACTCGCTTCTGATACCACTTCTACGGAACTTGTATTATTACATGCAGCTGAATATCTAAAAAATGAATTTGACTATTTTATATTATTACAACCAACCTCACCAATTAGATATCCTGAACAAATTGATGAAGCAATAAATTTAATATTAGATCAAAAAGGAGATTCTCTTTTAAGCGTTTTTAGAAATGATACATTTTTTTGGAGCAAAAATGGAGTTTCTTTAAACTATGATTATAAGAATCGACCTAGAAGACAAGACAAAGATTGGGAATTTATAGAAAATGGTTCTATTTATATTACAAAGAAAGAGATTCTTTTAAATGAAAAAAATCGATTAGGTGGAAAAATACTTATGTATTTAATGCCCAAATGGATGTCTTTTGAAATAGATGAACCTTTCGATATTGAATTAATTGAATTTTTAATACAAACTAAATACCATGAAAAAATTCTCCAAATTTCAGAAAGGATTAAAAAATTAAAGTTAATTATATTTGATGTTGATGGTGTTTTTACCGACGGATCGGTATATCTTAATAAAGATGGGAAAGAAATTTTAAAATTTTCAAGAATTGATGGCAAAGGTATTGAATTATTAATTAAAAATGGTTTCAAAACAGCTGTTATTACTTCAGAGAAATCAGAGATTGTAGAGAAAAGAATGAAAAAATTGAATATAAATGATGTTTATATAAATATTAAAGATAAGATAAAGATTTACAATGATTTAAAAATAAAATATTCGTTAAATGACGAAAATATTTGCTATTTAGGAGATGATATTCAAGATTTAAAAATTATGAAATTAGTCGGTCTATCTTGTTGTCCAAAGAATGCTCAAGAACTTGTAAAAAAACATTCAATCTATATTTCTCCATTTAGAGGAGGAAAAGGGTTTGTACGAGATGTTTGTAATCACATTTTAGAAAATTTTTCTAACTCAATTTAAATTTTGTTTATTTTTTAACTTTTTACAACTTCATATTTTTTTAACCAAAAATATCTAAAGTTATAAATAATTTTTATATACTAAAAAATTAAAAGTGTTTATGAAAGAAGTAAGAATCAAGGATAGAATTATTTCTGAAACATCACCAATTTTTTTTGTTGCAGAAATTGGCATAAATCATAATGGTTCTCTTGAAATCGCTAAAAAACTAATTGATTTAGCACACATATGCGGGGCTGATGCTGTAAAGTTCCAAAAAAGAACTCCTGAAATTTGTGTTCCTGAACATAAAAAAAATCAAATTTATGAAACACCTTGGGGAGATATTCCATATATTGAGTATAAGAAAAAAGTAGAATTTAATGAAGAGGAATTTAAAGAAATTGATACCTATTGTCAAGAAAAAAAAATCATATGGTTTGCTTCTCCGTGGGATCTACCAAGTGTTGACTTCCTAGAAAAATTTGATATCCCATGTTATAAAATCGCAGGTGCTAAATTAACTGATAGGGAATTATTAGAAAAAGTATCAAAAATCGGAAAACCCATATTTTTGTCTTTAGGGATGAGTACTGAAGAAGAAATTGATAAAGCAATTGGTATAGTTAAAGAAAATGATTTAGTGATTATGCATTGTAATTCAAGTTATCCTACTCCTGATGAAGATCTGAATTTAAATTATATTCTAACTCTGAAAAAAAAGTATCCAGAAAGAATTATCGGATATAGTGGTCATGAATTAGGTATTTCAGCATCTTTAATTGCGGCTCAATTAGGTGTAAAAGTGATAGAGAGACATATTACCTTAGATCGGGCAATGTGGGGATCAGATCAAGCTGCTAGTATCGAGTTTTCTGGTTTGAGAAGATTGATTCGAGATATTCGCAAATTAGATGTTTGGAAGGGAAATGGAGTAAAAAAAGTATCAGAACGAGAAGCAGCCCTTAAAAAAAAATTAAGAAATAAAAATACATTATGATACTTTCCATCTAAGTAAAAAAAAATATTATAAAAAAAATGAATATTCTATTCTTTAAGGACTTTAGAAATTTAAAAGCTTTAATTTCTAATTCAATTGTAGATAAAGATTGGCTCTTGATTAGAATCGAAGATTATAAAGAAGTACAGGGTACTTTCTCTCGATTTTATGAAAATGAATTATTAGCTATTGATTTTTTTAATAAAATAGTCCAGAAAATAAAATTTCTTAATAAAATTTTCAAATGGTTAGTCAATTTTAAATCACCATCTGGTTTTTCTTCTAATTATTATGAAATTAAGAAGTTGGTAAATTTAAATATTAAAAATTTGACTGATTATATAGTTCCAGAAATATATGAAGAGTCTGATAAATTATCTGTTGATTTATTTAATAAAGTTAAAGAATTATCATTTATTAAGGAAAACTTTCAATTCGATGAAATTAATCTTTATGAAACAAATCGACTTGAAATTGTTAATGAGTTCTATTATATCTTTCTAAGTTTTTTCTCAATTCTAAAAATCATTAAAAAAGAAAATCCAGAAAAAATTATCATATCATCTACAATAAATAAAATAAATAGGTTTTTAATCAAATCTATCGCCATAAAAAGTAATATACCTATTAAAGTAATTAGGTTTCATAAACAAGATAAGTTATATCTTAAAAAAGTTAAATTAAAATTAAGACTCTTAATTGAACATATCTGGCTTTGGCAGATATGGCCCTTTCTTGCTAAAAAATATGTCACTCCTGTTAGACATATGAGTAAAAATAAAACAAATTTTATTTTGTGTCATTATAAGAATTTCTTCTCTTCATTATTTGAAGTTATAAACCAATTAGATAGAACTGATACTCTTCAAAATATTTTGTATGTACCACATAAGCTACTTCAACAAGCAAAACAAGAATCGAAGAGATATAGCTTAAAAAATATGAAAATTTTACCGATTGTTGATAAAAACTATCAATTATTCGTAGAAAGATATAAAAATCTAGACACTTTATTAAAAGAAGTAGTTAGGTCAAATTTTTTTAAAAATATTTCATATTCATCAATAGAATTTTCAAAATTAATAAAACTAGCTTTTTTGAATCTTTATGAAAAATTTATTAATTCATTAAGGTTTTTAGAAAATCTAAAGTGTTCAATTTTAAATATAAAACCAGATATCATCTGCATGTTAAGTGGAAATGATGCATTTGATATCCTTGCAACTAGAATGTTAAAACAATTAAATATTCCAACATTCTTTTTCCCACATGCTTTGATTAGTATTCGGAGAGATTATACGTTTTTGGAGCAAGACTATATTATATGTTCAGGTGAAAGAGATAAAGAATATTATTCCTCTCTAGGGACTCCTGAAAATAAAATGAGTATTCTTGGTATTCCGCTATTTGACAAATTATTTAGAAAATTTCAGGATATTAAAAAATCTTCTAATATTCGAGAAAAACTAATAAATGTATTGAATTTAGACAAAAATAAGAAGATTATTTTGCTCGTGACTACTCATGATGAGGATTATATTAGAAGAAAAGTATTTAATTCCGTAATTAATAGCGTAAAAGAGGTACAAAACTGTCAATTAGTTGTTAAAATCCATCCTGTCGAAGATATTAGCTTTTACCATAATTTAATTGAAGATTCAATAGAGAATCGACCTATAATATTAAAAGATTTTGATTTACATGATATAATAATGGCGAGTGATTTAGTTATTGGAAGATGTACTGGGGCCCAGATTGAGGCACTTTTATTAGAAAAAAAAGTAATAGATTTAATATATGAATCTACTTTTGGAAGGTATTTAATGGAAAAATATAATGCCGTTATTCCAGTATATCACCCAAAAGATCTGGTTAAGGCTATCGAAATGGCTTTATATGATAAAGAAATCAATAATAAACTTAAGAAAGGTAGAGAAACATATTTGAAATTTACATTATATAAATTTGATGGAGAAGCCGCTGTTAGAATAGTTAATTTCTTAAAGAATAAAATTGGCTTTTAAGATAATTTTTTATTATAAGAATATCCATACATTTTAGTAAATTTATCCTTTAATAGAGATTTTACTAGATTTGATAAATCTTCTATAGCCTTATTGATAGAAAATAATTCATAAATTGAACTTACATCATCATCATTAATTACTGGTGGATTTTCAATCATTTCTTTAATCGTTTCTTTCCATAAATTAAGTTTTAAGGGTAAAACTTTTAAAAATTGTTTTCTTTCAAGGTATTCATTTGCCCCACAATTCGGTGATGAAATTACAGGTGTTCTGTTTAAGAGACTCTCAATTATTACTCTCCCGAAAGCTTCAGTACAAAAAGTAGGAACTAAAGTAATTTTTGATGTTTGGTATAAATTATTTATCTCATTCTCTGTGACTTTCCCTAGGTTTATAATCTTAGATTTATCTACCTTTACTTTATTAAAATCAATCAAATGTCCTACTATAACAATTTTATAATCATCAGATAAAGAATCGGCTAATTTCAAAATAAAATCTATACCTTTATAAGATGGTTCATATCGGGGAGCAACAAATAGCAACTGATTTTCTTTTTTTTCTTTAATTTCATTAAAACCTGTGTATTTAATAGGTGTAATATTAATAGTTTTTAGTTTTTCAAAATCAACCTGCGTTGAAATAAATGATTTCATTAATTTAGATGCTACTAAATTAATCGTTGCCCTTTTAATCAAACTCAAATGAAATTTACATAAAAAGTATCTTATCTTATACCCAATAGTTTTCAATGACGCTTTGAAACTAAATTGCCATCCATTCGGTTTATTTCCAATAAAAACTCTTAAAGACCTCCAATAATTTATGCAATTATAACAAATTTTTCTATGTTTTAATCCCTTACATCTTTTACCATAATCAATCACATCTACGTATTTAGGACATATAAGGTGAATATCTCTAATAATATTTATTACAGGGATTTTTTTAATTATAGATGCAATAATAGTAGGAAGAGCTGGACTTGTTTGAGTTAAAATTATGTTAGGTTTTATTTTATTTATTTTTTTTAAAATTTTGGGAACATATAAGAAAAATACAATCCCGTATAAACTTGAAAACTGTTTGAATGGTTTTAAATATAAAATTTCAATTTGAAAATTTTTAGTCTTTTTTAAGGCGGAAATTATATTTAAGAAACTCTTTGCAGCTCCACCAATATCTCTTTTACCATAACCATAACTGACAGTAAGAATTTTAACCATTTTACAGTCAAAAACTACTTTTTCAATAATAATTCGATTTTAAAATATGATGCGTATTTTTAGTATAATAATGGGAAATTCTTTAATATTTTTTTTTAAAAAAGAACTTAAGCCAGTTTAATAAAAATTTATGGAACTAAATCTTAATTATAATTGTGTAATTCCTAAGAATTTAATAAAATTAGTCTAATAAATTAATAATTAACTTAAAAATTAATCTTTAATTAATAGTAGGTAATATCATGAATGATCTAATACCTCTCGAAAATGTTCTTAAGGAAAATCCTCATGTTAAGGAACTTGAACAACAAGGATATATAATTAAGCCAGAAAAGATTAAAGAATATTTGAAAAATTTTGAAGATAGAAAAACTTCTTTACCAAATGTAAATTTTTGGAGAGAAAAGCGAGTTCTTATAACTGGTATAAGTGGATTTGCTGGAAGTCATTTAGCAGAATGTTTACTAGATTTAGGTTGTGAAGTTCATGGAACTATACGTAGACATGCTGTTCCAATGCATGAAAATATTGAGCATTTAAGGGGTAAAGTTTTCTTACATGAAGCTGATATAACGAGTGCAGAAAGAATTCTAGGAATTTTTGAAGAAATTAGACCAAATGCTGTATTTCACCTAGCAGCAGAATCATTTGTACCGACCTCTTTTAGGGAACCTGTTCGAGTAAGTCATAATAATATAGTAGGAACAATTAAAATATTCGAGGCTGCTCGAAGGTTTGACGATGGTTTAGACAGTATACAAGTTGCGTGCAGTAGTGAACAATATGGTTTAGTAGATCCAAAGGAAATCCCTGTAATTGAAGATTTAAAATCAAATCCTTTTCGCCCCAGAAGTATTTATGGTATATCGAAAGTTGCAACAGAACATATTGCGTGGTTATATCATAATTCTTATGGAGTACCAAGTATAATTACAAGAGGATTTAATCATGAAGGTCCTAGAAGAGGTATTCAGTTTGTAACAAGTGTTATTCATCGTCAAATTGTAGAAATTTTGAATAATAAAAAAGATAAAATAATTATTGGAAATCCAAACGCAATTCGAGATTTCACTCATGTTAAAGATACTGTTATGGCATACATCTTAGTTAGCGAAAAAAGGAAATATGGCGAACCTTTTAATGTGTGTTCAGGAAAAGGTATTTCGATAGCGGATTATATTAAATTAGCGCAAAATGTTTTTAATATTTCTAGTAAGATATTTGTAGATCCAAAAAGATTGAGACCTAGTGAAGTTCCATTGTTAATAGGAAAAAATGATAAAATTATAAAAGAAACTGGATGGGTTCCTGTAAGATCCATTGTTGATATCATAAAAGATGGTGTTAAATATTTTCAAGAACATCCAGAACAATTAGGAATTGAAGCACATTGAAATTCTTAATTAAATAAATTTATAAGAATTATATGTTTAATTCTCTTTTTTGTATTTTTATCAATTCCAAAATCCCTTTTTCTCCTATTTCAATAATTTCATTTAATTTAGTTTTTGTGAAAGTAGCTCCTTCTGCTGTACCTTGAATCTCAATAATCTCTAAGTCTTCATTCATAATTAAATTAAAATCAACATCAACTTTCGAATCCTCACTATAATTTAAATCCAATAAAACTTGATCATCTTTTAAACCTAAAGATATAGCAGAGATTACTTTATAGTCAGGAAAGTCAAATATCAGTTGTTGATTATATAGGTAATTTAAAGCATCAAAAACTGCCACAAATGCTCCAGTTATAGCGGCACATCTTGTTCCTCCATCTGCTTGGATTACATCGCAATCAACTTTTATTGTACGTTCACCAAGTTTTTCATAATTAAAACCAGCACGTATACTTCGCCCAATTAATCGTTGTATTTCAATTGATCTCCCTCTATATACCTCTCTTTGATTTCTTACTTGCGTAGCTCTTGGTAACATTGAATATTCCGCTGTTATCCATCCAGTTCCAGTATCCACTAAAAATCTTGGAACCGATTCTATTATTGATGCTGTTACAATTACTTTTGTATTTCCTTGAGTTATTAGAACAGAACCTTCAGGATATTTAAGATAATTTCTCTCTATTGTAGTTTTTCTGATTTCGTCAAATTTCCGTCCATCAAATCTTATATCCCCTACCATCTAAAATCAATTTTTTTTCTTTAAATAAAAATTAGATATTTATAATCATCAAAATTTTTGATTTAATTCAAAAAGGTATGTTGAATTATTTTTAGTAAAGTAAAAAAGTTACTAAAATCAAGATATTCGATTTTTTATTTTACTAACAGAGTTGAAAAATAATCCCTTATTGATCTTGGATTAGTTTATTAGCATCCATAATTTCTCTCCATATTGCCTCAATACTCTTAGAATTCAATATTACTGATTTGTTTTTCATTCGTTCAATGATATATTTTTCTCTTTGTGGTTGATATAACTCCATATTTGCTCGATTTTTAAGTCTTCCTATTTTTTTTGCAATTCTTCCTCTTTCATCCAACAATTCAATAATCTTATCATCAATATTATCTATCTCTTTTCTAAATATTTCTAAATCTTTTTCAAAATCATTATTTTCATTCATACAAAAAGGCTCCATAATTAATTAGAAATAAGAAAAAATTATATATAATTCAGAGAAATATTTCTAAATTTAATTCCATAGCGGCTACTGGGAATTCTAATTTGAAATTTAATAAAACTTCTGGATGTAGTTCACCAATTTCTCCAATAGGCGAACCATTTAAATAAATGTCACCATATCGACCTTCAATATAGCTTGGATTATTTCCAGGTTTTACTTCATAAACTTGATTGTATCCCAGTGACGTCATTATATAGTCTAATAAAGATTTTATCTCTGTATAATTTGTGTCTTCATGATAGGAAACCGCAGATAAATGCACTTCTCTCTTAGCTCCTGTCTCTTCTCGTTTTGATAATAATATTACATCACCAACTTCAAAGATTCTTATTGGCTTTTCTTCAGATCTGTTGAAAAGTAATGTATCTATCAATTTTGGAAGTATTTTTGTTCTGGTTGTGTTATATTCTTTTGAAACAGGGTTCATAATTTCTACTATTTCTTCAGTCTTAGCTTGATATCTCATATAATCAAATTGTTTTTCTGAACTTGCCAGAATGAAATTAATTACTTCCAAATATCCTACCCCTATCATAATCTTCCTTATTCTATTCGAAAAATCTTGTATTGGATGATATTCACCAATTCCCGTCAAACGAATAGTAAGAGGTAAATTAAAATATCCATAACCAATTGCACATTCCTCGGTGAAATCTATTGGATGTATTATATCTCCTCTATATGCTGGAACTCTAATATTTAAGTAATCCTTCTTTTTGGATTTTTCAGCATCCATTCTAACTTTTTTGAAACAATTTATCATTTCTGAAATTGATAAATTCAATCCAAGTACGTTATTAATATAATCAACTTTAACCTCCCATTCTTTAGGATCCAAATTAGGCGTAATTATTTCTTTTTCACCTTCATAATTCACTTTAACACTCTCAATTATTGCTCCCATATCTTTTAATGTCGTTGATAATATATTTAAAGCTAAGTTTACTGCTTTAAAGTCAGTACCAGTTAAATCTAAAAATAAGTTTTTTGTATCATCAGTGACAGTTGTTAATTCTCCATTAATAATAGGTGGAAATGATAACACTTCATTATTATTATCAAAAATAATTGGATAGACTTCTTTTCCTTTTAAAATATGAGCATATTCAATACCTTTATCATGAAGTAATAAAATCTCTTCTAAATTCATTGGATATCCATCACCATGCAAAGGAACAAAGCTAACTGAATCTGGCGTTACTGCTGTGTATCTGTAAGGAGGAACAATGTTATCTAAATCATGAACCCCAATTGCAACTTTTCTTCTATCTCTCCCTACAGCCCAATGAAGATGTTCTTGAATATTCATAAGTGTGGCTACCTCATCTTCATCCAAATCAATATTACGTATAACACCACAAACAATATATGGACGCACTTTTTTTACACTAGGAACTACATTCAAAGTAATTTCGCCAGGAATAATCTCAAAGGAAGGAAGACCCTTTTCAATTTCATAATAACCTTTAAGAGCTCTAGCTATACCTTCAGGACTAGAAAAATCTGGTCTATTAGGACTATATTCTACTTTTAACTTTTGTTCTTCTACATCAATATTTTCTAAATCTAAACCAATCCATTGCAAATCATATTCTAATTCGTTTATATCTAATTTCTTTCCAATTAATCTTTCTAATCTTTCAATTTTTAATTCAATTGTCGGCATCTTTTCACCTCATTTAAGATATGATTGTTGTCGTAGCCATTTTATTGGATTAATATAAAAATCTCGAATATCTTTACGTCCATAATACAGCATAGCAATCCTTTCAAGACCTTGACCCCATGCTAACACACGTGTAGGTTCTTTTATTCCCCACGGATAGGTTACTTCTGGACGGAATATTCCAGACCCTCCCATCTCTAACCATTCACCTAATTTATCATAATATACAGCAACCTCCATGCTAGGTTCTGTATAAGGAAAGAATCCTGGTCTAGTAACAATCTTCTTGAATCCCATCTTTCTATAAAATTCTGATAATAAACCTATTAAATCGCATAATGTTGCATTATCATCAATAACGATCCCCTCTACTTGAGTAAATTCAGCTAAATGTGATTTATCAACCCTTTCATTTCTAAATACTCTATCAACACAAAATACTTTTACTGGCACTTTTTCATTGTTTCTATAAAATTGAGCCAATCTTCTCATAGTTGTAGAAGTAGTATGAGGACGTAAAAGCGTTTTTTTAGCAATATTTTCATCCCATTCATAGCCCCACCCAAGAGATCCACTATCTCCACCGTTTTCATGTGTTTCTTTCACAGCTAATACTCTATCTTTTTCTGGTAATCGAGCGACTTTGGGATTATTCAAATAAAAGGTATCTTGCAACTCTCTAGCAGGATGATCTTGAGGTTGAAATAATGCATCGAAATTATAAAATGCACTTTCAATAATTGGACCTCTTATTTCTGTAAACCCCATTGATAAAAATATTTCTCTTATCTCATTAATTAAATTTATTAGTGGATGAATTTTTCCTGCTTTTAATAGTGGTCCAGGTTTAGTTACATCAAAAGCTTTTAAATCGTATTCTTTCCAAGTTCCAGAGACCAACATCTCAGAAGTGATTTTGCTTATTTGTTTTAATTTTTTAATCTTTGAAATTTCTATTTTTTTCCCTTTTTCAGTTAATTTAATGATTCTCTCAGTTTTACGACGCTTTTCTAGTAATTTTCTTTTATTTAATAGATCTATATGTTTTTTTTCTTCTTTAGATAATGAAGAATAGTCAATAACAGGATTTTCTTTAAACTTTAGTAGAAACTTTTCCATGTCTGTTTCCGGAAATTTATCTGCTATAAGAAAGATTTTATTTTCTCCTGATGCCTTACTTTGGGCAACCCAGCGATTTTTTTTTAAATTTGAAATGCCTACATAAAATATATTCCTGTCAAAATGAGATTTATTTAAGAAATCATCTAATCTTAATTCTTTAACATTACTTTCTAATAAAATATTTAATAATTGACGTTCAGGAAGCCCATTTTTTAAATAATCAATCCCCTCCTTATTTAAAGAAATTTGATGAACCTCTTTTTCTTTAAAGCCAGCTAAATTGTGCTCAATTAAATCATTTATAGCAGACATTAGCACTATATAATCAATTTTTAGTTCTTTTGCTAGATCTGATGCAAGTACTTCAGAACCCTTTTTCTTTAATACCTTTAAAATATCAATTACTTCTTTTTTAAGTCTGATCGTCATAAATTAAAGCCACATGAAATTACATTTTTCATTATATCTTTTAAAATCTCTAACTTATTTAAATCTTTCGTGAATTTAATCATTGTAAATTGCCCGATCTTGAATTAGGAAGATGTTAATTATTTTTTATATCAAAAATGTGGATTTTACTAATTATAAAACCAAAAAATCGCAGCCAAGGGACTAAATTCAGTTCAAAAACATTATTCCCTTGGCAGAATAAAGAATTTAAATAAAAATGATTCTTGAAAGGCACTTATTTTCAAATAACCAATCTGTGGATATTTTTCCATTATTAATATATCACAAGAATACATTTTTAATTAAATAATAATAAGAATAAAGTAAAAAATTTTGTTTTTTTATAATTTTTCTCTTATCGAAGTAGAGCTAATTTTATTGTTATTTTCGTCCTTTAGAAGTGGTATTACAATTAAAATAAGAGGTTTTAATCCCTTATTTACTCTATTCTCGTTTAACCTCAAAGCATTATCATAAGTTTCTTGACTTACTACTAATCCCTCATATTCTGGATCTTGAGCATATTTATCCATTTCAGACCAATTTGATATTTCAACAATATTAACTCTATTTAAATCAGCAATAGATTTAATAAAACTTTTCAAATTTGATTTTCTTTTCTTATAATCTTCCAATTTTGAAAAAGATTTCTTATTTTTTAATAAATCTTGAGAAGTTAACCCAATTTCAACAAATTTGGAAACAGATAAAGCTGTTTTTAATAAATATTTATGACCTTCATGAAGATGATCAAAAGTTCCCCCTAATCCTACTTTTTTAAGAATCTGAAACACACCCTAGCAAGTAAAAAATGATATTAATAAATTTTATTTGTTAGTTTTTGATTTTTTTTCTTTACTCTCGGGTTCCTTGTTTTTTTCGGTAGGACTTTTTAATCTTACTGAGTATATGTCTTTTATCTCCATTAAGTCCTCACATTTATCACATTTATCTAACCTTTTAAATACAAAATCTCCTTTCTCATAATTTCTAACTTTTGTAAGACCACACAATTTACAAATTAAAATTGTTAGAGTTTGCCGGATAGGTTCTGGAGGACTTTTTTGGAATTGGATTAATGTAGCTCCAAAACAAATTAACATAAATCCTATTGTCCAACTTGAGATTGGATCGGGCCCAATACCGAGATAAATAAACAGAGCTCCTATTACGATTAATAAAATTAAAAGTATATTTTTTAGAACACTTTTAAGAGTAATCTTTTTTTTTAATACATCCTCATCGTCTTCTTCTTCAATCATAGAATATGCCGCAATTTCTTCTTTTCTATGCTTTATAATAGAAAAGAATAAATAAATTTTTTTATTATATCAATTAAATAACTTAGAGTTTTCAAATTTTAATTATTTTTAACAACGAGTTGAACAATATTTATCAAACAACACAAAGCACAGATCCCGTTTCCCTTATTATATCGTTATTATGGCTCTTATTAATTTTTATTTCAATGTTTTATGGGCAAAAAATACAAGCATGGAAAGCATCTAAAGAAATTCAAGTTGCATTAGAAAAATTAAAGAAATGGAACGATGAATGTAAGGAGATTTTAGTTACTAACTTTAAAGAGTTTGCTGATAAAAAGAAAACTCAGAAAGATCTAATGTTTCAGCTAGAAGACTTTCTAACTTTTGTTACTATTTCTCCTGTTTCCCTTGATCCTTACGGAATCATCCCCAAATTTGATCATGTTGTTGATGTAAGAGATAACAGATTTAAAGAAGAAGTAGAAATGTTAGCTCCAAATGCCGATAGTATTCAAAGATCCAATTTAGAAAATCTATTGGAAGCAACAATGGCTATAGATTTCATCTATAGGCTAATTCGACACTATCTTATTTTAGGGAAAAAGTCAAAATCAATGATCTTATTATTACAAATATCCTATCAATTAGGGTTAATCATGAGTATGGCTAAAGCTTATTATCATGCTGCTAAAGCTTTTTCTGAAGGTAGTCCGATTGGAGATGGACTTGGTCCATTGGTAGTGGCTAGCTTTATTAGATCTATATCAGAAGAAGAGGTAAAAGCTGATGAAATCGTACGAGAAACAATTGTCCAAGAGGTTAATTTTGAAGATAGAATGGTTTACGTCGTTCGTGCTAAGGGTCCAGGTGGAACGGTTGGAAAACCAGGAAAAGTAATCAAGAAATTAATTGAAGAACATGGAGATAATATATCAAGAATAATAATGATTGATGCAGGTTTAAAGCTTACTGGTGATAAAACAGGTACGATTGCAGTTGGAGTTGGAGCTGCTATTGGGGGTATTGGAATTGAAAAGCACTTTATTGAGGAGGCTTCAACTGGAAAGGCAATCCCAATAGATGCCCTAATTTGTAAACAATCTTTAGAAGATGCTATTACCACTATGAAAAGATCAATTACTAAATCTGTAGCACAATTTGTAGAAAAAATAAAAACTTCGATTCGTAAGCGAACTGAAAAGGGAACTAAAATTATTTTAGCCGGTATTGGGAATACCATCGGAATCGGGGTTTAATTTTTCTTTTCTTTTATTAATTCAAATCTCTTTCTTTTAAAATTTTCGTAAACGGTGTTTTGAATATTCTTTTCGCCTTTAAAAGAATTAAATCGTATTAAGTTTACAAATAAAATAGAAATTATTTTATAATTAAGGATATAAAATAAATTAATTGCAAATATAATTAAATTAAAATAAAATTAGGAAATTAAATGAACGAAATTATTGAGGTGTAAAGAAAATTTATGGTTATATGGGAAAGATTTTAAGAGTTGATTTAGAACATGGAAAAATTAGCGAAGAATTCCCTGATGAAAATACTTTAAAATCATATTTAGGAGGAGCTGGTTTAGCGACTAAATATTTAATAGATGAAGTCCCTAAGGGGATAGACCCACTTGGACCAGAAAATAAGCTAATTTTCATGACAGGACCGTTAACAGGAACTCCTTCTCCTAGCACTGGAAGATATAGTGTTGTTGCAAAGTCTCCCCTTACTGGTGGTTGGGGTCAAGCGAATTCCGCTGGCTTTTGGGGAAGAGATCTTAAAAGATCTGGATTTGATGGAATTATTTTTGAAGGAATTTCACCAAAACCTGTTTATCTTGTTACAGAAGATGGAAAGGCAGAACTTAGGGATGCAAGCCATCTTTGGGGGAAAAATACTTCAGATACTACCAAAGCAATTAGAGATGAACTTGGTGAGAAGTTTAATGTAGCTTGTATTGGAATAGGAGGAGAAAACCTAGTTAAATATGCTGCTGTAATGAATGATTGTGATGAACCTAATTGGGGTCGAGCAGCTGGAAGGTGTGGAATGGGGACTGTTATGGGCTCTAAAAAAGTAAAAGCCATAGCTTCTAAAGGAAAAATAAAAATTGAAGTGGCTAATCCTGATGAGTACAAAACTGAAGCTAAACAGAGATTTGATTGGGTTAATCAAAGTTTACTAAAAATGACTCTCGAAGTATACGGAACAGCTACTGTGTTGGATTTAGTACATGTGAAAGGTGCCTTACCAACTAGAAATTGGCAAACTGGAATCTTTGAAGGTGCTGAAAAAATAAATGGAACTGCAATAAATGAAACAATTCTTGTTAATAGAAAGCCTTGCTTTTCATGTCCAATTGCATGTGGGCGCCTTTCTGAAATTAAAGAAGGTAAATATAAAAGTAAAGGAGAAGGACCAGAATATGAAGGTTTAGGAAGTCTTGGTAGTATGTGTGGTGTTGATAATTTAGAAGCAATCACTTTAGCACAGTTTATTTGCAATGAATATGGTCTTGATATAATTTCTACTGGAAATACTATTGGTTTTGCTATGGAATGTTATGAAAAGGGGATCTTAACAAAAGAAGATACAGATGGATTAGCATTGAACTTTGGTGATGCTGATCTTCTCATAGATCTTGTACATAAAATAGGTAGAAGGGAAGGAATTGGAAATTTATTAGCTGAAGGGACAAGAAATATGGCAAATAAACTTGGAAAAGATTCTATCAAATTTGCTATGCAAGTTAAAGGTTTAGAACTTCCCGCTTATGATAGTAGGGGTGCTAAAATAACCGGATTAGCATATGCTACAGCTCCTCGAGGTGGTGATCATATAACGGCTTGGATTGAAGGACCCGCTTTCTTATCAATGCCTTTTATGCTTATTGATGATGCCGATGTAGGGGATCCTCTTAAAGAAATTCCAGAAAAAACTTTTATACTAAAAGATTTAGAAGATGGATTTGCGGTATTTGATTCGATTGGAGGGTGTAAATTTATGGGGATCGTCTTAAGTGCAGAGGATTGGGCATCATTAATTTCTAAATTATTGGGTTATGAATTTACAACAAATGACTTTAGAAAAACAGGTGAAAGACTTTTTACCCTTGCAAAGATTTTTAATCTTAGAGAAGGATTAACCAGAGCAGATGATACTCTTCCAGCTAGACTACTGGAAGAACCAATGCCCGAAGGGCCTGCTAAAGGACAAATGGTAAATTTAAGTCCACTTCTTGATGCTTACTATGAATTTCGAGGCTGGAATAAGAATGGTATTCCAACCAAGGAAAAACTAAATGAACTCGGATTAGATTGGGCTATTGATATAATTTATTAAAAATTGAACCTTAAATTTAATTCAATTATTGGTGTAGATTATGGGTGAAGAAAAAAAAGATATTTATGCAGACAAACCTTGGTTAAAATCTTATTCTTTAGGACCTTGGAAGCTTAAACAATCAATGGAACCATATCCTAAAATTAATGTGTATGAGTTTCTTGAAGATAATACGTTAAAATATCCTGATAATATCGCTTGCGTTTATTTGGATAAAGAGATTACATATGTGGACTTGAAATTAAAAGTTGACAAGCTAGCAAATGCATTTGTCAATTTAGGTTTGAAAAAAGGAGATAAAATAGCAACAGTTCTGCCTTCTTGCCCAGAATTTATCTTTGTAGATTACGCTGCGATGAAAATAGGAGCAATTCACGTTCCTTTAAGTATTTTACATAAAACAGATGATTTAACTCATGAAATTAAAGAAAGTGGGGCTAAAACAGTTGTTTGTTCTTATAGGCGTCTTGAACGCATTAATGAAGTAAAAAATGAAGTGGATATTAATACTACTATTTATACACCAACAAGGCTATTTCCTGATTATAATTTGCCTGAAATGGAAGAAATATCAAAGGAAGGTTATTATCTTTTAGAAGACATGATAAATGAATATGAACCCCTTGAAAAAACAGCAGAAATAAATCCTATGGAAGATATTGCCCTATTACCTTTTACTGGTGGTACAACTGGTCTTCCAAAGGGAACTATGATAACTCACTATAACATTACTACTAATGTAATTCAATTTCTACATTGGATGGCAGCTCCTATAAAAGAAGGAATTATTGGAAAAGCAGCTGCTTTAATTTGCGTTCCTGTTTTCCATGCGTATGGACATTTTGCTATCCATCTTGGAATTTCCTGGGGCCTTAAGGGATATTTAATGGACCCTAGGGACATGGTAAGAATGGTAGAAATAATAAAAAAACATCGTCCTTTTTTAGTTGCTGGTGTTCCTGCTCACTACATGCGATTTCTTCAATTAGATATTCCTCAATCCGCAATCGTGTATATATCTGGCGCAGCAGCTATGCCTCCAGAAGTTGCTGATCAATTTGAGAAGAGGACCGGTATTCCAATGGGCGAGGGCTATGGTGCAACAGAAACTAATGCTGTTGTAACCGTTAATTTTACTCCTCTATCAAAAGTTACAGGATTTATGCTTAAAAAGAAAAGGGGTGTAGGAGTACCTCTTCCAGATACAGAAATAAAACTTGTAAATCCAGAAACAGGTGAGGTAGTTCCTTTTGGTGAATCAGGCGAAATATGGGTTCGTGGCCCACAAGTTATGAAAGGTTATTGGCCAACACTAGGTAGTGGCTTAACTGAAGACGGATGGCTTAAAATGGGTGATATTGGCAGAATGGATGAAGATGGCTATTTTTACATTGAAGATCGTATCAAAGATATGATTAACGTGTCTGGAAATAAAGTCTATTCAAGAGTTATTGATGACATTTTACACGAACATCCAGCAGTTAGCATTGCTGGTGTAATTGGAATTCCAGATCCAGAACGTCCCGGAAGTGAGCGAGTAAAAGCATTTGTATCTTTGAATAAGGAATATGAAGGAAAAGTTACTGAACAGGAAATAATCGACTATTTGAAGGATAAAGTTAAGCCATATGCAGTACCTAAATATGTAGAATTTAAGGATGATCTACCATTAACCTTGGCTATGAAACTTTTTAAAAGAAAGCTAAGAGACGAAGAAATTGCAAAGATGAAAGCAAGAGGAGAAATCAAATAAACTGAAAAAAAACCTAAATATATTCTTTATTAGAACTTCTTATTTATTTTTTTTATGAAAAATAGATTAGCTATAATAGCCAATTAAAATTTAAAATAAATGAAATATTCAAAGTTTTATTAAAAAAAAAAATTGGAGTGAATTTTATGTTATTTGGATCAAAAGAATGGGCTGATGCTTTTTGTAAAGCCATTAATGAGAATGAAAATTATAGAGATGCTGCTGGACCAGAAGGTTTCCCTCCTGATGGGTGGGAAGGTGACTTTCTTTTTGTTGTTGAACCCTCTGGGAATCTAGACCACGAAATCCGTTTGTTTGTAGGACTTTACCATGGGGAATGCACTGGATGCAGAGTAGTAGAAAAAGGAGAAGAAGTAGAAGTAGAATATGAATATGCTGGACCATATGATGCTTGGATACAAATTATAAATAAAGAATTAGATCCTATTCGAGCATTACTTGCAGGAAAAACGAGACTAAAAGGGGATATGGCGAAGGTTTTAAGAGCAACCAGAGCTGCTCAAGAACTTGTTGTTTCTAGCACAATGGTCGATACAGAATTTTTTTAAAGAAACAGTGAATTTCTAATATTTTTTTTTTCTTTTTAATTAAATCCTCAATATCATACAATAGCTAAGATGAATAACCACACAGCTAATTTATTCGAATTAACCACTAAACAAGTATATTTTTTTGATTTAGATGGTACAATCTATTTAGGAGATAAACTATTTCAAGGAGTTCCTAAACTATTAGAAATATTAAGAAAAGAAAAAAAAGATTTTTTCTTTCTCTCAAATAATTCTAGTAAATCTACTGAAGATTACTTAAAAAAATTAAATAAATTTAATCTAAATATAACTAAAGACAATCTAATTTTATCCCAGCATCCTACAATCGAATATCTTAAAAAAAATAAGTTTAAAAAAATATTTTTATTAGGAACTCAATCCCTTAAAAAAGAATTTAAAAATGAGGGATTTAATTTAACGGAGAATGATCCTGAAATATTAGTCCTAGCATTTGATCAAGAATTAACTTATGATCGTCTAGTAAAGGCAGCTTATTTACTACAAAACAAGGATTTTCCATATATTGCAACGCATCTGGATAACAGATGCCCTACTGAGAATGGATTTATCCCTGATGCAGGAGGGATTGCAGCACTTTTATACAAAGCTACAGAAAGAATGCCAAAAGTTTTTGGGAAACCAAATAAAGAAATGCTTCTTTTTAAATTAAATCAGTTAGGAACGGCACCCAAAAACGCGGTAATATTTGGAGATCGGCTTTATACTGATATAGAAATGGGAAAGCAAGTAGGAGTAACAACATGCTGCGTATTATCGGGAGAATATACTATAGAAATGATAAAAGCGAGTGAATATAAACCAGATTTTATAATAAATGGAATTTGGGAACTTCTAGATGAGTTTAATCAAGCATAATTGAATTTTAGTATCTTTAATTACTACTTTTCGAAAATTTTAATTCAATGTAGTAATTACTATTACACAGAAACTTTTTACAAGTCATCTAAATAAAATATAAAAATTAAGATTGTTGTTTTAATTTTATCTAATTTTGATGATCATAGAGATGTTGAGATAATAAAATGACAAGCACGGAAATCAAGAAATTTATCTATGATTTTAGTGAAGGAAATAAGGATTTAAAAAATCTCCTTGGTGGAAAGGGAGCAAATCTCGCTGAAATGACTAACTTAGGGCTTAGTATACCCCCTGGTTTCACTATAACAACTGAAGCCTGTCTACTCTATTTTGTGAAACCAGAAAAGGTTATGGAAGACTTAAAGCCAAAAGTAGTAGAACATCTAAAAAAATTAGAGGAACAAACAGGAAAAAAGTTCGGTGATAAAAAGAATCCCTTATTAGTAAGTGTTCGTTCAGGAGCACCAATGAGTATGCCTGGAATGATGGATACCGTACTTAATTTAGGTTTGAATGATGATAGTGTTTTAGGATTAGCTGAACAAACAGGAAATCCACGATTTGCTTATGATTCATGGAGAAGATTTATCCAAATGTTTGGAGATGTCTGCATGGGGATTGGAGATGAAAAGTTCGAGAGAATTTTAGATAAATATAAAAGAGCTCTCGGCAGAAATGCTCAAGATACCGATTTAGATGTAAAAGATCTACAAATGATAATAGCTGATTATAAAGCATTATATGAAAAAGAAATTGGAAAACCATTTCCTCAAGATCCATTCAAACAACTTTTTCTTGCGATTGAAGCTGTGTTTAAATCCTGGAATAATAGGAGAGCAATAACATATCGAAAAATCAATAATATTCCCGATTTTGGTACCGCTGTTAATATTCAAGCTATGGTATTTGGGAATAAAGGTTGGAATTCTGCCACTGGTGTTGCTTTTACTAGAGATCCTTCAACTGGAGAAAACATCAAATTTGGCGAGTACTTAGCAAATGCTCAAGGAGAAGATGTTGTTGCAGGCATAAGAACTCCTAAAAAATTTGAAGAAATGAAAGATGAGTTTCCAAAGATATACAACGAATTAATTAAAACAATGGATAACTTGGAAAAACATTATAGAGATATGCAAGATATTGAATTTACAATTGAGGATGGAAAATTAAATATATTACAAACCCGAAATGGAAAAAGAACCCCTTCAGCTGCAGTTAAAATAGCAGTAGATATGGTTAAAGAAGGATTAATATCTAAAGAAGAAGCTATAATGAGTATAGATCCAAAGAAGGTAGCTAAATTATTATTTAAAAGTATCGATGAAAATTCAATAGTCCATGTTTTAGCTCACGGTATTAATGCATCACCCGGAGCAGTTTCGGGAATTGCTGTTTTTGATTCTGACAGAGCTGAGGAAATGGCAAATCAAGAGAATAAAGAGATAATCCTTGTGAGACCTCAGACAAAACCTGAAGATGTTCATGGTCTTTATGCCGCGGCAGGAGTATTAACTCAATTTGGAGGAAAAACTTCACATGCTGCAGTTGTAGCTAGAGGAATGGGTAAACCAGCAGTTGTTGGCGCACAAGATGTCGAAATTGATGAAGAAAATAAAGAATTTAGAGTAGCTGAAATGATTGTACAAGAAGGTGATTGGATAACCATCGATGGGACAACAGGACGCATTATTGAGGGGAAAGTTCCTCTTGTTGAACCTGAAATAAAAGGAGAATTCCTTGAATTATTAGAAATGGCAGATGATATTAAAGTATTGGGTGTAAGAGCAAATGCTGATACTCCTATAGATGCTCGGAAAGCAATAGAATTCGGTGCTGAAGGAATAGGATTAACACGTACAGAGCATATGTTCATGGCTCAAGAAAGATTACCTGTAGTACAAAATATGATAATGGCTAGAACATCAGAAGAACGTCAAGATGCTTTAAATAAAATATTACCTATGCAAAAAGGGGATTTTATAGAAATATTTAAAATTATGGAAGGAAAACCAGTTACAATAAGGCTACTTGATCCTCCCTTACATGAATTTTTACCAGAGCTATCAACTGTTTTATTAGAAAGTCAAGAACTAAAAATGACTAATGCATTATCAAAATCTTTATTAGATGCGAGCCCATTAGACCAGGAAATCAGTGATAAGAGTAAAGTCATTTCATTAATTAGATCGCTTTCAGAAGAAAATCCAATGATGGGATTGAGAGGGTGCCGTCTTGGAATTGTATGGCCTGAAATAAATGAGATGCAAGTAAAAGCTATATTTCAAGCTGCTTGCGAACTTAAAGTTAAGGATATTGATGTAATCCCAGAAGTAATGATCCCACTTGTGGGAATGATATCTGAATTACAATATGTAAAATCTCAACTAATGCAAGTAGCGCTAGAAACAATTAAAAGTTATAATGTAGAATTAGAGTATAAATTTGGGACAATGATTGAAATTCCGAGAGCTGCGTTAACGGCAGATGAAATTGCTATAGAAGCGGAATTCTTTTCTTTTGGAACAAATGATTTAACTCAAATGACATTTGGTTTCTCTCGAGATGATGCAGAGGGTAAATTTATACCAATTTACCTAAATAAAGAAATTTTAGAAAATAACCCCTTTGAAATTCTTGATCAAGAGGGTGTAGGAAAGTTAATGAAAATAGCGTTAGAACTTGGCAAAAAAACTAGACCAGATCTAAAGACAGGAATTTGTGGAGAACATGGAGGAGAACCCAGCTCAATCAATTTTGCTCATTCCATAGGATTAGATTATGTATCTTGTTCTCCTTTTAGAATTCCAGTAGCTAGGATTGCGGCAGCTCAAGCTGCAATTGAACAGAATAAAAAATAAATTGTATTGCTCTAATTAGACTCCTTTAATTTATTTTTAAATTATTAATTATCGTAAATGTTTTATCAATTATACTATTTACTAATTTATAAACTGTTTAGTGAATAATGATATGTCTTTAACTTTAGATGAAAAAATTGCATTATTAAAAGAAGTAGGAGAAGAAATTATAAATTTAGAAGAATTAAGAGAAATGATTAAATGGAAAGTAGAACATAACAAAGAAATATATGCCTATGATGGTTTTGAACCTTCTGGTAATATTCATATTGCACAAGGCCTTTTAAGAGCGATTAATGTTAATAAAATAACAACAGCTGGAGTTCGTTTTAAATTTCTAGTTGCTGATTGGCATGCTGCTGCTAATAAAAAATTTGGAGGCAATTTAGAAGTAATCAAAAAAGTTGGCGATTTTTTCATTGAGTTATGGAAAGTATGTGGAATGGATTTAAGTAAAGTAGAGTTTATTTATGCTTCAGACCTAGTGAAAAATTCTGATTACTGGGAATTAGTATTAAAGATCGGGATAGATACAACATTAAAAAGAGTAAAAAGATGTACCCAAATAATGGGCAGAAATGAATCTGATAAGCTTTATGCTTCTCAAATTTTATATCCTTTAATGCAAGCAGCAGACATTTTTTATCTTCCTGCTGATATATGTCAATTAGGTATGGATCAAAGAAAAGTAAATATGTTGGCAAGAGAGATTGCTAAAAAGTTGGATAAACCAAAACCGGTCGCAATTCATCATCATATGTTAATGGGTCTAAATAAGCCTCCCGCTACTGATTTAACCGGTGTTGACAGGACAATAGAAATTAAAATGTCAAAATCCGACCCTGATTCATCAATTTTTATGTTAGATTCTCCTGATGACGTAAAACGCAAGATAAATAAAGCATATTGTCCCCCTAAACAAATTTTTGAAAATCCCGTGTTAGAATATTGTAAATATATTATTTTTGAACTTATTGATGTATTTGAAATTGAACGTCCTGAAAAGTATGGTGGGTATATAAAGTATACATCCTATGAAGAGTTAGAAAAAGATTACTCTGAAGGAAAATTGAATCCACCTGATTTAAAACCTGCTGTAGTGAAATACTTAAACAATTTGTTAGCTCCTGTTATAGATCATTTCAAAAAGGATGAAAATGCGAAAAAATTATATAAATTTGTTCAAGAGCAATACAAGAAATATAAAGAAACTTAAAGAAAGAAATTGGTGTGGCATTGTCGGTTAAAGAAGTAATTGAACTATTTTTGTACCCAAAATCCGTGGCTGTAATTGGTGCATCTAAAAATCCACTGAAGGGTGGGCATCGAATTGTAGACAATCTTGTTACAAATAATTTTAAAGGTACAGTCTATCCTATAAATCCCAATTCAGAAGGAGAGTTATTTGGATTAGAATTTAAGAAATCAGTTTTAGACATTAAGGAAGAAATAGATCTTGCTATATTTTATGTTCCTAATCGTAAAATTCCTCAAATATTAGAAGAATGTATTCAAAAAGGGATTAAAGGGGCTATTATTGAGGCTTCAGGGTTTGAAGAAGTCGGTGAAAAGGGACTAGAATTAAGAGACCAGATCCTCAAAATTACAGATAATTTTTCAAAGATTCGTATTATGGGACCAAATTGTATGGGTCTTACTCGAATTGATGGAGATAGTGAAAGTAATGAAAGAGGCGGATTTTTTACTAGCTTTGCTGTGTTTGAAAAGTATAAACGTGGAAACATCGCTATAATTAGCCAATCTGGAATGTTAAATGGGGGATTTTTGATGTATATGATGGAAAAGCATCCAGATTTAGCTATCAGATATTCATGTTCAGTTGGAAATAAGATGGATTTAAGTGAAATTGATTTTCTAGATTACTGTTTAGATGACCCAACAGTAAATGTTATAGCTATGTATCTTGAATCTTTTAAAGACCCAAGAAAATTTATTGAATTATGTAAGAAAACAAAAAATAAAAAAGAAAAAACAATAATTCTAGTAAAAGGGGGTATAACCAATCAAGGTCAAAAAGCCACTTTAAGTCATACTGGAGCATTATCAGAGGATTCACAGTTAATTAATGCGATTATAAAACAATCAGGTGTTATTCAAGCAAAAAGTTTTCATGAACTATTTCAATTTGCTCGTACTTTTTCAATGATGTACAGTGAGAAAAAAATTCTACCAAAAAAAGGAAATGTATCATTAATTACAGGTTCTGGTGGGGCTGGTACAATAGTTGCAGATATTACCGCTGAATATGGTTTGAAATTCCCTAATTTTAGTGATAACATATATGAAAAATTAGTTGAAATATTTCCAGAATGGATGCCACCAAATCGATTCGCACTTATTGATTTTTGGCCAGCAATAGAGAAAGCGATGATGAATAACAAAACTCCCGGAGAAGTCATGGGTATTGTATATAATCTTCTACTAAAAGATGAAAAGATTGAGGGTATACTAAATATGATGTTTTGCTCAAAACGTTGGGGAAGTGTTACTAATTACAAACAAATGGTCGAAACGATCAACAACACTTCTAAACCCATATTCTTCTGGTTAATTGGTGAAGTTAAGCAAGTTCAGAAAGTATCTCGATATATGGCTGACCATAATGTCCCTGCATTTCCAAGTTTAGAAGATATGATTAAGAATTTTTGGATCCTTGTTCAAGATTCAAAGAATAAGAACAAAAACTAATTTATTATTATGGTTCGAATTTTATGTATAGGAGATTCACATGTGCCTATTCGTGCTAAAGACCTTCCTATACAAATTTATGAGAAAATAAATGAAATAACACAATCAGAGCTTTTTGATTATACTTTTTTTACTGGAGATCTTATTAATTTTCCTGAATTACTCGATTTTTTAAATAGAAAAACTAAAGATTCTTTATTTAGAGTAATTGGAAATATGGATTATTATTATGGGAATCAAGATTCACCTACGCATCAAAAATTAGATATCTTATTTGAGGATAATGTAAAAATAGTATTAGGATTAACACATGGAGCACAAATAAGCCCTCGAGGAGACCACGATCAATTAGAGATTTTAGCTCAAAATAATAGCTATGATATATTAGTTTCAGGTCATACACATAAGGAGGAAATTTTTCTAACAAATAAAGGAATTTTGCTCATAAATCCGGGTAGTGTAACTGGTGCATGGTCATTTGTTGCAAGTGGTATCCCTTCGTTTATTGAAATATCTATTGATGAGAAGACTAAAGATATAATTATAAAACTGTACCAGATTAATAAAAATTCAAGAAAAATTGACATCTCAGAATTCTATTTTGCACTGAAAGATAACCGGATTTATAAAAATCTTTAACCAATTCTTTAAAAGAATATCAATCTAAAACGAGAATTTTAGAGAGCTTTAATAAAATTCCAAAATTGCGTTTTCCAGTTGAACCCTTTGCGAATCTTAGTTTCTTATATCCAAATGCGTTCTTTTTAAGTACCATATTAATGACTGAATTTTCCCCATTCACAAAAAATACTAAATCTTCAGGCGCCGCTCTTAATTCCAAGTCATATTCATCCAATTTCCCCTTTCCTAAGGAATAATTACCTTCATTGGCAATTAAATTCACCCAAAAATAATAATCTTCTTCAATTTGTAAGCCTATAATGACTCTTGCTTTAAATTTATTCAATAACTTTCTATTCTTGGGATTCTCCCTCTTTTCTTTTATAACACTTTCAATAGTCTGCTGAAATGTAGTGAATAAATTTTCTTGTTCTGATTCTTCCATATTCTTATCATCCTTCCTAATATCCTAATTATTTTGAAATGTAACTATTTTACTATAAAATTGTCCATTGAATTTTAAATTGAATCTTAAATTTAATAATAACCTAATTATTATTATCAAATTATATAAAAATTATAATTCTAAAAGGAAAATTTTAAGGTGAAAAATAATAAATGTGGTTTTTTTACAGTCCTAATATAATATTTGGTGAAGAGGCTTTAAACTTTTTGGAAAATATAAGTGGAAATAAATGCTTCATTGTTACTGATAAAGGTATTGAAGATGCGGGACTTTTAAGAATTTTAACTGAAAAGCTAGATAAATTTCAAAGAAGATATACGATATTTAATGAAGTAGTTCCAGATCCTCATGAGGAAGATGTAATGAAAGGTAAAGAAGAGTGTATAAAATATGGCCCTGATTTGATAATCGCATTAGGAGGTGGTTCTGTTATAGATTCTGCTAAAGCTATATGGTGTTTATATGAATTTCCAGAATATAATATTGATAATATTCAAGTGAATAGTACTGAAATATATGAAATGGGTAAGAAAGCAAAATTTCTCGCAATTACGACTAATTCCGGAACAGGATCAGAAACAACAAATGTTGCAGTTGTATCTAGATATGAGAATAATGTTTGGAGAAAAATTTTCTGCATGAATAAAGGTTTAGTCCCTACTTATGCCATCGTTGATCCCATATTCACCAAAAATATGCCTCCTAAACTAACACTTTCTTCTGCATTTGATGCTTTAGCCCATTCAGTTGAATGTTTAGTTTCTGTTTGGGGAAACGAATTTAGTAATGCTTTAGCTTTAAAGGCTATAGAACTCATTTTTAAATATTTACCAATTGTTTATAAAGATGGAGAAAATAAGGAAGCTAGGGACATGATGCATCAGGCAGCAAGTATTTCTGGATTAGCTTTTGGAAATGCTCAAGTCATGCTTGCACACACTTTAGGTCATACTTTTGGCTCTCTCTTCCATACACCACATGGTGAAGCATGTGGAATTTCTCTTCCTTATGCTGTACAATATGTTCTAAACGATCCTGTAGAGACCTCTGTTAGCATTAAAATTTATAGTAAACTGGCAAAACAATTAGGGTGGGCTAATTGGTCTGAAGATGATAAAAATGCAGCTTATAAAGTGGTGAATAAAATTAAAGAACTTCAGAAAAAAGT
>Ga0209635_10000329_pt1 | contig 31383 bp, 16 predicted proteins | sample DeeMarSWOR230_32_FD_187463 | JGI IMG/M metagenome (GOLD analysis project Ga0209635, IMG submission 187463) | Marine sediment microbial communities from White Oak River estuary, North Carolina - WOR-2-30_32 (SPAdes) (version 2) | ecosystem: Environmental > Aquatic > Marine > Intertidal zone >...
TCAACACCTGGTGTAACCAGGTTGAAGTTTGCTGTAGCAGGTGTTACCTCTATCACTGCTGATATAGATACGTTGACGGATATCTCCACATCATCTGTTGCTGCTAGTGCTAAAGCTGGTAATAATAATAAAAATAATAATAAAGATACGATTACAACTTTTTTATCATATTTTTCAACTTTACTAATTTTTTGAATCATTCCTCTCCCGGCTTTTCAATTAAATATCTTTTACATAGAGGACAACTTTTGGGTTCCGAGACCCTACTTCCCCATTCATAACCACAGAATCTACATTTGTTATTATTCATCGTATTATTCTTCGTTATATTAGTCATATTCTTCATAATAATATTCGTCTTCTTCATATTTAAATTTATCATTAATTTAAATCATTAATTTAAAAATATAATGTTTAACAATAATGCATAACTTCCAAAAATTTCAGAAAGCTAAAAATGGAGTTCAAACTTTGTAATTATTTAATATGGCAAACAATAAAGGACAGCATTAATTAACTAACAAAAATATGTTGACGATTCAAATTTCTTAATAAAAAGTAAAATAAATAAAAGTAAAAAAAACCTTGCCTTATTTATATTTTCCTTTAACTTGCAGTCACTGTCAAAGTGCTCGAAGACGTGTCACCAGCAGGAATACCTGGCGGTATCCAGACTGTTATGTTGAAGTCGAACTGGTCGTTTGTTGTGAACTCTGTATCATCGTCGTAGATGTACCAAGTACTCGAACATTGATCGAGTTGACTACCCTGATCCCACTGGTAGATGTATACTCTCTGACAGTCTGTTCTAGCTGCTACACAGTAATGAGCCAATGGTCCTGAAGTTAAGGCATCGTAGACGGCCCAATCTGCTTGGGCAGTAGCACTGCTATACGTTTGCGAGTCACTGCTCAGATCATATGCAGCTGCACTCCCGTTCACTGCCCATTCCTTGATCCTCAGTTGTGTGTCAGTAGCATTACAGAACCCGTTAGTCCCGTTCGTCAAGTCCCAGAAGTATTCTTTACTGTTGTTACCGAAGTAACCCCATGCCTTTGCCCAAGTACCAGGCGTGTAGGCTGATGGTTTATCGGTTAGGTTCCATTCCTGTCTTCCAACGAATCTCCAGTTGTCGCTACCTGCAGCCAACATCGTCTCGTTCATCAAGACAATGAATCCACCTGCACGGTAAGCACCCGCACCTCCACCCACCTTCGGGTTGGCCGTTTCTTCTGCTGGAACATCCAGAGATACGTACATCTGAGTGAAGTTCACCGAACCCTTGTTCGTTATCGTGAATTCTAGTGAGCCCGGAAAACTGTCAACACCTGGTGTAACCAGGTTGAAGTTTGCTGTAGCAGGTGTTACCTCTATCACTGCTGATATAGATACGTTGACGGATATCTCCACATCATCTGTTGCTGCTAGTGCTAAAGCTGGTAATAATAGAACACTTAACAAGGCTATTATTATTGCTCTCATATCAACTTTCATATAATTACCTTATTAATGTTTGTTAAATACAGTATTTAAAATTAACGATAAAACAAAATTATATATATTTATGATTATCATTATTATATAGCACTGTGATGTCTTGAAATCAAAAATAGATCCTAAAAAAACCATTGTAGAAATATTAAAGAAGCATCCCGAAGGCTTGACTCTACAAAGGATATCAAAATTATGTGGAATGAGTAGACTCACGGCCACAAAGTATGTGCACGAGTTGATGGGTGCAGGAATAATCTATCAGAGAAAGGTTGGTATAGCTAAGCTTTGTTACCTGAAAGAGAGGTTTGCAAGGATTGTAAGAGAAGAAGAAGTGATGGAAAAGTTGAGGAAGAAATTGAAATAATTAAACATAAACTATGAATTTTAGTTTCTCCATTTCTTTGAAAATATCGTTTAAAGTTACTTTGACATCTTTTACCTCTAAATTTACCTTTCTGGCTACATCCTCTGCGATTTGGTCTAATGTTCTGGTCCCGTCACACATTCTCATTATGGCGTAGGCAACTTTATCTACTTCCCACATGATGCTTCCATCAAAAGTCGCATAAAGTGTACCTAAATGATCTATTATTTTCAATCTTTTGGCCTTAAGGGGCTTCTTATTATTCATCCTATCATTGAATCATTGTGTGTAACACAAATACTTATATTTTACGAAAAGAATAAATGCTTATCTTTCGCGTTTAAAAGATTTATTTTAATAGAACCGAGTAAAAATTTAATTCTGTTAAGTCATAATTAAATCAATATGTATAAACATTTAATTATTATAACATCATTATTTTTACTCATTCTTATTTCGGGTATTAATGCCCAGTTGACTATAGGCGTATCTCCTCCTGTTTTATATCTTGGGGATATAGAACCTGGTTCTTCAAAAATAGCTAGGTTTAAATTGTTAAGCACTTCGAGCGAAGTAATTTTAACTTATTTAACACCTAGGTATGGGAATTTAGACTGGTTCAGTACAAGCGATTATAAAGATTACATATCGAATTTTTCCGAACAGGACGTTACCTCGTGGGTAGAATTAACCAAAAACCCCGTCGAAGTAGAAGAAACTACAGGAGGAACCATTAAAGGAGCTAGCGAAGTAACATTTATACTCAGGGTGCCCGAAGATGCAGAACCGGGTTATCACATGGGAATGATAAACCTTGATCCTGTAGGGCCTACCGAGAGAGGAATGTTCAACATAAAGGCAACTGTACCACTAGTTTTTATTTTTAAAACTCCAGGTTGTGCTGTCAGAAATGCAAGAATAATAGATGCAGTTCCAGGAGATTATTCTGAAGGTTATTTAAAATTGACGATGTTCATTCAAAACACAGGTACAGTAACCTTACAGTCTTTTATAAACAACATTGACATCTTTGACAAAGACGGTGAAAAAATCACTAGTTTTTCAGGAGGTGGAAACAGCATAGCACCAAGCGAAATAGGAACCTTCAATTTTTTATGGGCAGTTAATGATGTTGATAAAGGATCATATGATGCATCAGTAAAATTTGATTACTCAACTGGTTTGACACATAAAAACACGACGATCGAAGTGACTAAAGTTCCTATTATACCCACTCCTAAAGTAGTTGAGGAAGTTTATGTTTTTCCATTTTGGATTTTAATAGCACTGATAGTAATATTTATTATCGCATATTTTATTTATAGGACTTGATTTTATGAAAAAAATTTTTATTATCACAATAGTTCTACTTACAATTCTGAGTATATTAGTTCTCTCCACAAAAAAACCAAAAAAAACAGCGAGTTTTATTACCAATAGGACTTCTGAAAGATTTGAAGATATATTCTTCATTTATGATGTTGTTAAATATCCAAGTAATGTAACTATAATAAGCCTAGAAAATCCTTCTAACATCCCAATAGGAATAGTAGGAGATCCTTGGAACCTAAATTTTGGGATTCTTCCCTTTGGAGTTAAAGGGAAGAGATTCGTGAATGTAGCAAATTATGATGAACCGATTTACAAGACCAAATTAGTTTGTTACGGAAACATTTGTCCCATGATAAAATTCGACAAGAATGATCTTATACTACATAAAGGCGAAGAAGCCCAAATTACTGTTTCTTTGGACACATCTTTGTCTCCTCCTGGCGATTATGTTGGAGAAATAGAGGTTTTATCTGAAAGACCTAAATTCTCTTTCTTAATTACGATATTAGGATGGTCTTGATGAAAATCTTAATTTCCATTTTTATCTTAGTCATCATTTTAGCTTTTCCTCTGAACTCCCAAGAGGTAGAGGTATACATCAAAGGCGTGTTAAAGTCAGAAGTAACAAGTCTTAAATACAATTCTGAGTTAAAATATGGTGAGCCATTTAAAGTCAGTTTCGAAATTCTTAATTCTGGAAGTCTTGATTATAGGGCAAGGGTTAGATTAGACGTATTGAATGGTGATGATTTGTTTTATGCAGGTTGGTCGAAGGAAATTCCACTTTGGCCTGGACAGAGCAGATATTATGAATTGTACTTTTATCCCGTGAACATGACCGGAAACTTTACAGGTAAAATAAGGATTTACCATGCCAATGAAATCAAAGAACTTGAACCCGTGCAATTTAAAATTGAAAGCATGATTACCCCAGAAAAAAACATCCAATTAACAGGTATCAAAACTTATGAAGACAGGATAGAAGTTGGTTTAAGAAGTGACCAGGAATTGAATAACGTAATAATAATACCTTCTGATTATCCGATGGGTTGGATATTCGAACAATCAAAAATAGATGAAATTCGTAAGGGCGAAGAAAAAAAAGTAGAGCTAAGATATGAACCAACGATCTGGAAACCGACTGAAGTTGTTATACATGTTTTTACAGAAGATGGGAAACAACATACAAGCGAATCATTCTTGATGGAAAGAGAAAATCCTGTCAGCATAATATCTTACTTTATAAAAATTCTCAGAATCTTTTCTATTTCCCCGTTTTTTTAACAATATTTCTGTGATATGTTTGCAAAATCAAAGTTAAATTGTAACCATATAGTTTCAATTCTGTTAAACAGTAATATTTATATATAATGTTTAACTAAAATTATAATTAATAGTGTTTTTTTGGTAAACTCGATGAGAAATAAAACGAGACTCGACGGCGACAATTTCGAGAAACGAATTCTGGAACTCTTGAGCAAAAACTTAATGTCTACTTCTCAAGTTGCTCGAGTACTTGGAATGAGGCGGGATGTCACAGCTGGCTATCTTCAAGCATTGAAAAATCAGGGAAAATTAGACTTCTTCAAGGTTGGCCGTTCTCACGTGTATAAAACAACAGAGGGGTGGAAGAGTGACTAGAACGATTGGCGTGGTTTCTGGAAAGGGTGGAGTTGGAAAAACTACTACAGTCATCAACCTTTCTGCTGCTCTGATGGAGTTCGGGAAGAACGTTATAGCAGTAGATGCCGATGTTAAAATGTCTGGTCTTGGTCTTCAATTAGGAATGTATTATTTTCCTGTGACTATAAACGATGTTCTAATGGATAGAGGAAGAATCCATGAAGCCTTGTACATCCATTCTTCTGGTTTGAGGATAATACCCGCATCTCTTTCAATAATAGACGTTAAGTTAACGAGTTTAAAGAGAGTTTTTGAAGATCCCTTTTTGAAGGATAACACAGTTTTGGTCGACGGTCCACCAGGTTTGGAAAAGAATGTTTTATGTGTCTTGAAAGCATGTTCAGAGATTTTGATAGTTACTATACCAGAGATCCCTGCGATAACAGATGCGATGAAAATAATCTCAACATGCGATACAACAAAAACAAAAATCATTGGTATCATCGTGAATATGTACAAAAACCGAGATCCAAATCAAGTGAGCATAGATGAGATAGAATCTTCTTGTGGTTTACCCGTCATTGGTGTGATACCAGAAGATAAAACGATAAGAAAAGGAATCTTCAGAGGAATTCCTGGAGTTTTATTGAACCCTTATTCGTCATCATCAATTGCATTCAAAAGGATAGCTGCGACTCTTCTTGGAGAAACTTATCTACCACCCAAGTTCACGTTCATTAAAAAATTCTTTGGAAGGTTCAGAACATGAAAATATCGATTATAACAGGTTTAATAGTTTTTTTTCTACTCATCACTTCAGCCAAATCAGTGAACTTGAACATTGAGATCGAACCTAATGAAGTATGGATTGGCGATGATGTCAGAATATTTTGTTCTTATGACGATAACACGACCCACCCAACACCCTGGGCCTACATCGAAAGAACATCTCGAAACTTGACCCTAACACCAAACAATTCTTTTTATGAAACTACTTACACACCCCCTCTGTTAGGTATCTACGAGATCTTTTGTTCTGACGGAGCCTTAAATTCTCCCATAAAATCTTTTAAAGTCAGTAGCCTTAGTATGGTAATTACAGACTATCCAAGTAAAGTTTATTTAGGTAACAATATAGTGTTACATGCTAAGGTTATTGAAAAAAGTGATTCTGAACAACCAATAACTAGCGGCATCGATTTTGAAGTTTACCTCAACACAAAGAAAGTTCCTATCGATAATGATACAACTTATCGTTTAGGCAATGAATGGATAATAACTACAGAAGACTTATCAATATCCAATTTTAATCCTGGCTCCTACACTCTTAAACTTAAAGCCATGTACAAAGACAATACTGTTTCTGGGACCAAAAACGTGGAAATCGCGACACCAGTAGAATTCGATTTAATAAGTATAGACAAGACAGAAGTTAGTCCTGATGACAACGTTACTTTTACTTTTAAAGGTTTGTATGAAGGCAACGCATTCGAAATGAGAAAAGAATATCTAAGGATATGGATTAACTCGAAAGACGTTGATATAGTTGATATATATCAAATTGGTGATTATTCATACGTTGAAATATCTGTTCCTAACCTACAACCGGGAACCTATGATTTAGATATTAGGTTCGAATACATGGGTGATGGTGAAAGATTTGTCAAAGAAATTCATGAGACTATAGACTATGTTGTACCTGTTTCTGGAGTTGTGAAGGGCAGTGATGACAAGGCTGTTTATGTTCAGTTAAATTTCAAGAAAGACCAGACACAGAAAACTTTCGTAACCGATGGTAGTGGTTCATATTCTGGTTATCTGACGCCAGGTATATATGATCTTGAAATAACCTTTCCAAACTCTAAGCTCATTTTGAGTGAAATCATGATAAATGAATTTGACAACCCAATAAAGTTCGACCACCCCTCTGCTGAAATTAACATCCCAGGTATAGGAGCTGGAGCAATATTCGTCTATGAGATTGCATTAACCTATTCTGACGTATATCTGGAGATGAGGTACGATGACAGTAAAATCGTGGATGAAACTAAAATAAGGGTTTACAAATGTGAAAACTGGAACTTTGGTAGAAAGATTTGTAATTCTGATTGGGAAGTGATCGATGCCGAAATAGATACAGTCAGAAATTCTGTGGAGTTGAATACTACTGACCTATCAGCCTTTGTTATTGGTTATAAAAAGAATCTTCACTTGGACTTTAATGTTGATAAAAATCAGTATTTTCTACGAGGGCTCATAAAAGTTACTGGTCTTGTTGAGGATGATGATGATAAGCCAGTATCAGACGTCACGATAACAGCTAGAATTCCAAACACTGATGTATCTGCTTCAACAAAAACCGATAATGGTGGCGTATTTTCGATGGAATTTCAAGGTCCAAACAAAGAGGGCAATTACATTATATTTTTGAGTGCAGAAAAATCACCATTCTCCAATGTGAATTCTTCCAAATCAATAAAGGTCTTTAGGAGCGAAAAACTCTCTGTTTTGATAACAGATAGCATTAAAATAAAACAAGGTGAGAACGTTTCCATGCCATTTGAAATAGTGAATACCGGACAGACTGATTTTTCTGATTTGGAGATAAGTCTAACGGGAATTCCTGACGATTATTGCATCCTACCCAAAACAGAAATACCACAACTAGTTGCAGGCAATGACGAGAAACTATCAATTTTTTTCACAATACCGTCAGATGCTGCTAAGACAAGTTATACAGGTAACTTAAACGTTATGTATGATGGTAATTCTTCAGAAGAACTGTTTATATTGACTATTCTGGGCGGAGATACGAATGAGACTGTTACTTCGGAAGAAGGATTTAAATTCCCCAGTATAAATTTTCCAACTGCTAAGGTAGTTTTGCCCGTGAGTACAGATGTTATATTGGTTGTTATTGTTGGCATCTCGTCATTCTCTGTGGCAGTCTTCCTGAAGATGAGAAAACGAACTCCAAAATTAGTTAGAAAAACTCAAATTCAAACTCAAATAAAACCAGAAAAGAGATTGGAAAGAGAGAATATCAAGAATCTACTCTTGGACATAAGGAGAGAGATAAACAGACATCCTATCAAAGAGAAGATAGAGAGAAAAAGATAAAACATGAAATAAATAAGAAGTAATTATTTACCCTTAATTTTATAGAATTTTTCCTTTCCTACTAGAACTGGCCTAACTATGTTTAACCTTTCCATTATCTTGAAATATTCGTTGCATCTTGTCCTGGATAATCCTATCAATTGGCTCAATTCTTTGGAAGATAACTTTTCATGTCTTTTCAATAAAGACTTTATCTTATCAATTCTTTTCGATTCAACAAGAGTTAATCTTTCATCCGATATTCGATGACTTTGACGATCCTGCATTAGGTTTTTTAGTTCTGAGATAATTCTTCCGACCAACTCACCGCTATCTTGAACTTCTTCCCTGAAATTATCTTCGCTTAAAACTTTTGTCGGAACTCTTTCTTCGAATTTCTTCTCCAGTTCTGATACCCGTGAATGTAATTTCTCGATCTCAGAGAGAACACGATCAAATCGACCTGCAGACCCATCGAAATCATTTGAATCGAGTTTTGATAAATTTTTATGTAATGCTGATTCAAGTTGGGATATCTTAAAATCCAATATTTCGATTTTTTCTTTGAGTTCTCCCAGGACTTTCACATTAACTCGACTTTCCAAATAATCACTCGGTCTAAAGACAGATTCGTTAATTTCTTGTAGTTGTACATCTGGTCTTGATATCATGGGTTTTCGTTTCTCAAGGAATCTTACCATAATAAATAAATGCAATCCATAACTTAAAAAATTACTAATGAGCCATTTGAGAATGACTCCAATGAGACTGAAGAAACGTTGAATAATAAAAATCTATTAATATTAATAGTGATCAAATGTTTATATTCGCGATCAAAGAAAACATAAAATTTCTATTCGTTTTTATATCATCTCTTATTGTAATCGGAATGATTATAATGAACCCGCCAGTAAAATCTGATCTTGTAGGTACGTGGGTAAATGTTGGTAAAAACGTCTCTATATCCATATCAGAGAACCTATCTTATGGTATTTTTTTCGAGAATTTGATCCATGACACAAACAACAATAACGCAACAGGCAATTTCAACTCAACTGGTCATACGCAATACTGGGTTACCATAGATTCAACAACGAACACTCCTATTGACATCTGTATTAAAGACAATGCGAACCTAACCTCTAATTCGTATAACATCCCGAACAGTAACTTCAGATGGAACTCGTCTATTATAAATAATGCAGTATTACCATTTTTTGACGGTGGATCAACAACACATGCCTTGAATACCTCTTATGATACTTTAAACAAAATAGCATCAAATACGTACAACGGAACATATTACATAAGGTTTACTCTCAGTGTTCCACTTGCTCAGCAAGCAGGAAATTACAATAACACTGTCTATTTCATGGGTATAGATACAGAAGTAGGATGTTGATTATACGTTAATGATAAACATCAACTTTTTAAGTTAGTTTTTACTATTATTATACAATGACTAAAATAAAAATATGTGTGACTAAAGGAACAGCAAAGTTTCTATTGATTCTATTCGCTTTAATTGGCATTTCCTTTAGTTTATTATTGATGTCACCAATTCAGTCTGCTGACTCCTCACAACAAGTAACAACAGCTAACGCAACTATACAAGTAAATGTTGCAATAGGTCTCTCTGGAAACCTCTCGACAGGTATAGTGTTCATTAATGGAACCAACCCTAACGACGTAATACTAATCAAAGGTGGTAATGACTATAATGCTAGTTATAACTTTAACGGCACGAATAACCCAACTTTTAACAATGAAACGCTCTATTGGGTTACTATAGAATCAACAACAAACGTTCCTATTGACGTTTGCACCAGAACAAATGCCAACTTGACTACCAGTGATGGTCAATATTTCATTCCGAACCTAGGTCTCACATGGAATGCCACCAGAAATATTAACAATGGAACTCACCCCCCATATCCACCAACAGTATGGTTCACTGAAGATTTTACATGGGATACTAATAACTTGGTAACAAATAATACACAAACAGGAATATTATACCTGAGGTTTGCTTTAGATATTCCTTCTAATCAGCAAGCAGGAACCTACAATAACACAGTATACTTCTGCGGAAAGGACAGCTCCTACACTTGCACATGTTAATTTTTAATATTATAATTCTAAAACATATTCATGGATGAAAAAACAAAATTACTCATCATTTTAATCGTTCTTTCTTCTGTTTTACCAGAGATAGTTAAATCGGATGTAGGTATAGGACTCAGTTATAATTCGCAGGCCATAGTTGTTGATGATTTAAAAGAAAATTGTATAGTTTATTCACTCTATAATCCCTTTGATACTGATGTAACAGCACGTCTCACTGTTCAAGATGATATAAAACGATACGTATCAAGGATAGAACCCAGTGAAGTATTTTTACCTGGTTATCATGGAGATCCAAACGATAAAAACGCAAAACTTGCTAACAAAGCAGATGTAAGACTCTGTTTTTATGGCAATCCTCTCAGATGGCCACCGTTTTATCCAAAGGATTATGGTAGTGGGGTTGTTGCAAGCTCTGCCCGTGGAAGGGTTAGTGGTGCGACTGGAGCTGCAACTGTTTCTTCAGTATCTGCTCCTTTGTTGCTCCGTCTGGGCAGTATTCAAAGCTTCTATAGATTCTCGGGTATAATCATAATAACAATAATGGTTGTAATATTTGCGATTTTAAAAATCAAGAAAAAACTTCCTGAGAGAAAGAAGAAATACTGTGAAAAATGTAAAAAGGAATTTCCTGCGAAGATGAAATATTGTCCTTATTGTGGAGAAAGGATAAGCTAAAAACAATTAATCTGTTCTCATCGACATATTCGACATGTCCTAAAAATAATTAATGAGAATAAAAATTTAACGCATAATTAGTCGATACTTTGAAGGTTTGAAACTTTATAAGGCAAGGTTATAATCCATGATATTTAAATATAGAGTCTTATTTCGATTCCTTATTTGTCGATATGGAATTTAAAAGTTTTTTTAACTTAAAAAACAATTCTCTTTGCCTCCGTTCATTAGTTTTTTTCAGGTTGTTTAAGTAATTCGACACCTATGTTTAACATTAGTGCACAGCATCGATGCAGTGCTTAAGTGATTAATTGCCAAGAAACATTAAAGAAAAAATCTTGACGATTCTGAAAGAGAATCCTAAAGGTTTAACCACAATTAAGATTGCTAACCTTGTCGGTGTACACAGGAACACAATCCCGAGATATCTCTACGAATTGAAAGGCGAAGAAAGGGTTCAGATAAGGGAAATAGGTTCTGCCAAGCTCTTTTACCTCAATGAGAAGTTCGTCAAGAAGGTTAGAGATAGAGGAGTGATTAGAAAGTTGAGAGGACTGATGTCATGAGATTCGATGAGTTTATCATTATCCTCGGAATAATTCTAGTTGTCTCTGTCTCTTTTGCTATAACAGGGAGGTTCATGATAACAGGAAGGTTCATCCAAACCAGTGAGAGTCATCTACAAGTTCTAAACCTTGCAGTGGAAGAAGATCAAGCCTATGACTGGAACTTGAGCGAGACTTGTCCGGGCATTAATTGTTCTTTGAGTTCCATTAGAGTATCTGGCTCTATTATTGCCAACAATTCTGGTTATGCGAGAATATACATTGAAAACTTAGGGAAAATGTATTTAATCCTGGACGAAAGTTTTGAGTTGAATACCATCGATGAAACAACTACTACAACTACATCGACCACAACAACTACTACAACTACATCGACCACAACAACTACTATAAACGAGACTAACACTACTGAGACAAACATGACTGAACCCGTTATTAACACGACAGAAGAAACAACTAACCAAACTATAATTGAACCAGAAGTCTTTTACTTCGCTGAAAAATGTGTCGAAACCTGTGAAATAACTGATTTGTTTAATAAAACTTCATACAACATAATCTTTGAGTTAACTACAGGCTTTATCATTAAACTAGATTCTATCGAGTACATATGGAATTGGTCTGAAAGTAAGACAACTACCAGTACAGCTCCTGAGACAACCACTACTCTGAACGAGACTACTACGACAACAATACCAGTTAATCAAACAACCACAACTTTACCCGAAGAAACAACAACATCCACAACACTATTAAACGAAACAACCACCACTACTCTGAACGAGACTACTACGACAACAATACCAACTAACGAAACTACAACTACTTCCACTACCACAACAACACTATTCAACGAAACTACTACCACCACAACGATTCCATCTATTGAAACTGCAGTTATAGAAACAATACAGAGAGAAGCAGAAGTCGAAAAGCCTGTTAAGTGGTTTAGACGGATGGTTATATTCAATCCATTTTCACAAACTTTCTATAACCTTACTGTTGAAGCCTACGTACCTTTTGATGCGTTCGATATAATTATCACAGATGACACGGGCTTAAGCCTTGTTAATGTTTCTAGTTGGACGATACAGGAAATTTCACCGAATGATAGTATAGAATACACAATAGAATATTTCACTAAAGCTCCAAGAAAACTTTCAACTGAACCGTTGTATTACCCCAACGGCACTTGGTTAAAGGAGGTACTGGTTGAAAGTAACGCATCTGTTCACTACGAGAATATGAGAGTTCATGAAACTGTTCCAACGGACATAGATTATTACTATAGATTATTCTTGGTTAAAGGAGGAAATTCAACCGATGTGAGTGATGATCCCAAATACAATTTTACTGTAGTTGATAACACTTCTTACTGGACTATACCTTATCTGTCTTCTAAAACTTTCATTCTCCAAGGAGATCCAAGAGTGGAATTAGAGGTCGAATTTGACAGGCATTTGGATTGTCATAAATGTGGAATGCATAAAGCACCTCCTTTAGCTGATGTGAACATGACTATATCTGCCTTAGTTTCTAATCCCGTTGAAAATGCTAATTTGACAGATTATTATCCGAACGAGTGGGCAGTTATTGATGCAAAAGGTGGTAATATCAGTGAATATAATTCAAGTTATAACAAGATTGAATGGGACGTTGGAAATATTACTGATTCTGTCTCAAAATGGTATGTGATTAAGAGTCCTCAAAAGACTTCCCCTCCAACAAAGTATTACTTCTTTTCAGAGTTGGCAAACCAGAGTAGTGATTTGTGGCAGGTTATAGTTGCTGATCCAGATTTTTCTAAATGTGATATAAACATTACTAATTCAACTATTCCTTACACAATAGATCAGAGCAATACTTATTACTGTTTAATTGAGGATATTGGTTGGGGTGGTGTGAATGGAATTAGCTTTGCTTCCGGTGTTCAGAATTCTATCTTAGATTGTTTAGGATACACAATTGATAGCAATGATACTTATCAAACTTATGGAATTTATTTTACCGGAAGCAATACTAAGAATAATACTATAAAGAATTGTAATATAAGAGATTTTCATCATGCAATTTTGTTGTCTGGGAGTTCTAATTCTAACAACAATTTTGTGAATAATATTGTTTATGATAATACTAATGTTGGATTCTATATCGCCCTCGCCACAAATAATAACCTGAAGGATAATATTGTTTATGATAATGGTGCTGGGTTTGATATCTATTTAAGTTCTAACAACAATCTTGTGAATAACAGTGTTTATGATAATACTTACGGGTTCTACATCTTTGAAAGTTCTAACAATAATATAACTAAAGGTTCTGTATGGGGCAATACTTATGATTATTGGTTATGGGATGCAGGTACAACAAACAATTTTACGGATACTAACTTTACGGCAGAAAGAAAAATACGTTTCTATGGAAACTCTTGGTTTAATTATAATAATGAATCAACAGGAAAAATTTGGCTAAAAAATAATGTTTCCACACAACCAACAATAACTAGAGAATTAACTTTCTGGTCACAAAATTTAATGCAATGGAATGATTCTTCTACTTCAGCAGTAACAGCAAGATACAACATCACAGGATTGAAAGAGAATACTGTTTATTTCATTTACAACAATTCTCAGTTTGTTCAAACTCTACAGACTGATCCTTTTGGTGATTTACCAAGCTTCACTATTTATCTGAGTTCAGAACATGAGATAAAAGTTCAAGAAGAAGATACTACTCCACCTCAAATCGAATTCGTTCCTCCCACACCTGATAATGATACAACTACATCTAACAATTCTGTTTATGTTAATGTTTCAATATCAGACGATAGTAATACCTCTTCATTCATAGACTGGAACAGATCATTGGTTGGTTACTGGGCTATGGATTGGTACAATTCTTCTGGTGTATTTGATAACTCTACTTACAATAACTTTGGAGCATTCCAAGGAGGGTTAGGAACAAGTAATATAACAACAGGAAAGTATGGTTATGGTTTGGATTTTGATGGATCAAATTATCGAGTTAATATAAGTGATTATAATGAAAAACTTAATTTGACAGATGCATTCACGTTCGAAGCATGGATTTATCCAATAGATTGGGGTGAAAATAATTTTGGAAGAATAATTGACAAAGCTACAGGAAATTTAGGAGAGGATGGTTATACATTCTATATCAGAGGCCCTGGTTATACTGATTTAACGGTCTATATAGATAATGCAGAATATGATAGTGCTGCTGACACCATAAGTCTCAACGTTTGGCAACACGTAGTTGCCACTTTTGATGGACAAAATGTAAAATTTTACATAAATGGCAGTAATGTTTTGACTGAATCCAGAACAGATCCGGTTCCAACTAATAATAGGTCACTTTACATTGGTAATAGAGAGACGTTAGGTAGAACTTTCAACGGCACAATAGACGAAGTAAGAATATTTAACAGAGCTTTATCACCAGAAGAAATAAATGCTTCCTATAATTCTGGTTTATACAGACTTTATCATAACTTCACAAATCTTGAAGATAATGATTACGATTATTATGCTTATTCCATCGATACTGTTGGATATGTCAACAAGACTGGAACAAGGACAGTTACTGTTAATACAAAACCAATAATAACTTGGGAGAATCCCACTCCTGGTAACGATACTACCACCAACAATGACTGGGTCTACTTGAACACTACTGTAACTAGCATAAGGAATACGTCTTCTTTCTTAGACTGGAACTATTCTTTGGTCGGCTATTGGGCAATGGATTGGTACAATTCTACTGGTGTATTTGATAACTCTACTTACAATAACTTTGGAGCATTCCAAGGAGGGTTAGGAACAAGTAATATAACAACAGGAAAGTATGGTTATGGTTTGGATTTTGATGGAAATGGAGATATGGTAAATATAATTGAAGGTGATATTCCCAACTCCTCTTTAACTATTATGGCATGGATTTATCCAAAAAAGTTTGGAGGGGGAGGGGGCGATGAAAGGGCTATAGTTTCAAAATGGGGTGCTGGTACCAGTGAGTGGTTGTTCCGCTTAACTAATTCTTCTACCCCACAATTGCAATTTTATATAACTAATTTAACTAGTACTGCTAAACAAAGATCTACATCTAATGCAAATATGCAATTAAATGAATGGGCTCATGTTGTAGTTGTTTATAACAGAGATGCTGAACAAGTATATTTCTATAAAAATGGAGTTGATTTAGCAATTTCAGGTGGAAATCAACTTGATGCTACTAGAGATGGTTCGTCTATAATTAGAATAGGTGCGCAAGGTGGTGGTACTGGTGATTATTTCAATGGAACAATAGATGAAGTCAGGATATGGAATCGAGTTTTATCAGATGAAGAAATCAATGCCTCATACAATTCTGGTTTGTACAGACTTTATCATAATTTTACTGATTTGTCAGACGGTGTTTATGAATATTATGCCTTTGCTATCGATACTGTTGGATATGCCAACAAGACTGGGATTAGGACAGTAACTGTTGATACAAAACCAATAATAACTTGGGAAACCCCCACTCCTGGTAACGATACTACCACCAACAATGACTGGGTTTATTTGAACACTACTGTAACAAGTCCTGTAGGAAGGAATACTTCTTCTTTCTTAGACTGGAACTATTCTTTGGTTGGATATTGGGCAATGGATTGGTATAATACAACAGGAGTTTATGATAACTCTACTTGGAATAACTTCGGAACTTTCCAAAACGGAATAGGAACTGATAACATAACTGATGGTAAATATGGAAATGCCTTGGAGTTTGATGGCGTGAATGATTATGTAAATTGTATAGGTCCAAGTTTGAATTTCACAGGTGCTATTACGGTTGATGTGTGGGTTAATCCTAAAAACAATACAGGAAAACAATGGGCTAGGTTTGTTACTGCTCCAGATAATTTCAATATGCCATATGCCTTATCATTGGGCGGGGAAAAAACTAGGGTTCAGTTTGGTTACAAGCTTAATGGAGTAAATTATAGAAACAGAACAGGCACTGGATTATTAACCGAAGGAAACTGGCATCACGTTGTTGGTGTTGGATATGGCAATGGAACAATTAAAATTTATGTTGACGGAATTGAACGATCCTTAACAACTGTAGAGAATATAACTTATATATCAGGCACAGGTGTATATCTAGGTAATAGACAAGACTACCATGATCAAGCACGTTTCAACGGCACAATAGACGAAGTCCGTATCTGGAACAGAGCCTTATCCCCAGAAGAAATCAAAGCCTCATACAATTCCGGTTTGTACAGACTTTATCACAACTTCACAAATCTTGAAGACAATGATTATGATTACTATGCTTATTCCATCGATGATATTGGATACGTCAATAAGACTGGAACAAGGACAGTTACTGTTAACACAAAACCAATAATAACTTGGGAAAAACCCACTCCTGGCGACGATACTACCACCAACAATGACTGGGTCTACTTGAACACTACTGTAACTAGCATAAGGAATACTTCTTCTTTCTTAGACTGGAACTATTCTTTGGTTGGATACTGGGCAATGGATTGGTACAATGCAACAGGAATATTTGACAACTCTACTTGGAATAACTTCGGAACTTTCCAAAACGGAATAAACCCTGATAACATAACAGATGGTAAATATGGAAGGGGTTTGGAGTTTGATGGTACCTATGTTAGTGCACAGGAACAAACCAACTTAGATGGTTTTAACGAAATCACTATATCTGTGTGGGTAAAACCAAATCAAGATTATGCGGGTTTAAAAGATAACGGTTGGTATGGCGGATTCTGGAAGAAATCCGGTTCTTATTCTATCGGTTGGCAAGGTTGGACTGATGGCTTAACAGCTAGTTTTTATAATACTTCAGGAGCAAGGTTCTACAGAGACACCGGCATAGACTTATACGCAGATATATGGTACCATGTTGTAATAACTTTCGATTTCCAGACAATCAAATACTATATTGATGGAGAGTATGTAGATGGTGGTTTGAGCGGGGGTAACAATTTCGGAGCAATGCAAGATAATTCTAATCCAGTCAATATCGGTTTAGGCTATTCTACATATTTCAACGGCACGATCGATGAAGTTCAGATCTACAACAGAGCATTATCTCCAGAAGAAATCAAAGCCTCATACAATTCCGGTTTATACAGGCTTTATCATAACTTCACAAATCTTGAAGATAATGATTATGATTACTATGCTTATTCCATCGATACTGTTGGATATGTCAACAAGACTGGAACAAGGACAGTTACTGTTGATACTGTATATCCTCAAATCGAATTTGTTAATCCAACTGATTCAACTGGTGTAAATATCAACAGGGATTGGAGCTATGTTAATGTTTCAATAACAGATTCAAGTGATACTTCTTCGTTCATTGACTGGAACAAATCATTGATCGGTTACTGGGCCATGGATTGGTATAATTCTTCAGGAATATTTGACAATTCTACATACAACAATTTTGGAAAATTCGAGGGAGGGCTAGGGGCCAATGATATTACTTATGCTAGATATGGAAAAGGTTTGGAGTTTGATTTAAATCAATACATTAATTGCTCAAATTCTTCAATTTTCAATCCACCAATGTTTACATTAGAGGGTTGGGTTTATCTGAAATATTGGTCTTCTAATTACCCGAGAGTAATATCTAAAGAGACAAGTTTATATGCAGATCCGTATGCTCTTGAATTAGACTCCTATAATAAACGAGTTTACATGGGTGTAAAAAATCTTACTAATAATGAGGCATGGGCATATACACCAACTAATTCGTTCAAATTGAATCAATGGCATCATGTAGCAGGTACATTCAACGGAACTCATGTAATAGCGTATATCGATGGGAAACCAGGAAATTCTGTAAGAGTTTATTATCCCGGTCCTAATCCATCAACACATGTTTTAATCGGTAACAATCCTCAGAAAAATAGAGATTTCAACGGCATAATAGATGAAGTTAAAATCTGGAACAGAGTTTTATCAATAGAAGAAATAAACGCTTCTTACAATTCTGGTTTATCTAGACTTTATCATAATTTTACTGACATTGATGATGGTCAATATGATTACTATGCTTTTGTTATTGATGCTGGAGGCAATACGAACCAAACTGAGACTAGAACTTTAACTGTTGATGCTGTTAGTCCTCAAATAGAATTCATTCCTCCAACTGATTCTGACAATGCATATGTTAATAGGAATTATAGTTATGTCAATGTTTCCGTTTCAGATTATAGCAACACTTCTTCGTTTATTGATTGGAACTATTCTTTGGTTGGATATTGGGCAATGGATTGGTATAATTTCACTGGAGTGTATGATAACTCAACTTACAACAACTTTGGAACATTCAAAAACGGAATCGGAATCGATAATATAACTACTGGAAAATATGGTTATGGTTTGATTTTTAATGGTAATTTAACTGTTGGTAATGGAGATTATGTTCAAGTTCCTTATAATTCTGTTTTAGATGTTGGTAACTACTTGACAATAGAAGCATGGATCTATCCCAAGCAAATAAAGCAAGCAGATTTTGTTCACTACACATCAATAGGTGGTGCTGTAAAATACGTAATTGGTATGCATGCCTCTGGTCGCTTGGTCGGCAGCTTGTGTTTGTCTGGTGGGTGTGTATGGCCCCAATCAGCAACTGGATTAATTGTTGCAGACAATTGGTATCATGTTGCTTTGACTTGGAATAGTACTAACGCTTCATTATATCTAAGCGGAGAAGAAGTTGATGTTGATCCAGGTTCTGGTAGCATAAATACAAACAACCGCCCCCTGTTTATCGGTTCTGCAAATGGGACAAGCCTTTTTTTCAATGGAACCATTGACGAAGTAAGAATCTGGAACAGAGCTTTATCACCAGAAGAACTTAACGCTTCTTACAATTCTGGTTTATCTAGACTTTATCATAATTTTACTGACATTGATGATGGTCAATATGATTACTATGCTTATTCAATAGATGCAGTAGGTAATGCCAATAAAACTGAGACTAGAACTTTAACTGTTGATACTGTTAATCCTCAAATAGAATTCGTCCTCCCAACACCACCGAATGATATTACACAGAATAACAATTCAGTTTATGTAAATGTTTCTGTATCTGATGCAAGCAATACTTCTTCTCTCATTGATTGGAACAGAAGTTTGGTCGGATACTGGGCCATGGATTGGTATAATTCTTCAGGAATATTTGACAATTCTACTTATAATAATTTTGGAACTTTCCTCGATAGTTTGGGCCCTGATAATATTACTGATGGACGATATGGAAGGGGTTTAAAGTTTATTGACGATCGTGTACGCGTGAACAATCACCCGTCGTTGAATATAACCGATGCGATTACGATTGAGGCTTGGGTATATATGTTAGATAACAGCAGGTACATAGTAAGTAAGTGGGAAAGTTATATATTACAACACTTTCAAGGTAGATTTCAAGCCGGAATCTACGTAGATGGTGCTTGGACGGTTCTAGTTGATCCAGCTTGGGGAACAGCACCCGGAAATACATGGTCTCATGTTGTGTTTACCTATGATAGGAATTTACCTGCAGATCAGGCAAAGCTTTATTTAAATGGGAACTTGATAAAAAACGGAACAAACACTTCTAAGATAGACTCAACAACAAACGATGTCTACATCGGGAATAAATATAACTCTAACCAGAGAGAGTTTAATGGAACAATCGATGAAGTTCGCATCTACAACAGAGCATTAGGCTCAGAAGAAATCAATGCTTCTTACAATTCTGGTTTATCTAGACTTTATCATAATTTTACTGATTTGTCAGACGGTGTTTATGAATACTATGCCTATTCGATTGATGCATCAGGAAATGCTAACAAGACTGAGACTAGAACATTAAATTATACACAACCTTATCTGGAAGTTAATTTAACACAACCAGATCCTACAGTTTATGATGAAGCTAATCCTCTGGAAGTTGATCAAAACACTACTTTTGATGTAAATACTACTGTATACTGCAGGATTGGAGATTGTGGAACTGTTTATGGAACTGTTAGGTATAATAAGTCTTCTTCTCTACCAGATACTCCAATCAACACGACAGAAGAAGCAACACCATTTTATATAAAATCAGCACTCGTAAGACCTGTAGAGTATAAAAACAGTTCCACAACTCAGTTCGATCCTATAAATCCTTATCCTGAGCACGCATATGATAAAGATTTTAATGATTCATCAACTTATGTAACCATTTACACTTCGGTAGCAGCAGGCACAGGAAGGGTTAATTATACTTATTCCTTATCTGCAACTGAAGCAACGCTTTTTGCCAGGGCAGATGGCATGGGAGGGGGTGATGAATACCTCCAGATTTATAATTTTACGAGTGGTCAATGGTATGATTGGATAACTCTCACTGATACTACTACAACTTACAACACAGTTATAAGCACATCTTCTGGGATGATAAGTTCTACTGGACATGCTATCCTAAGCATTTACATCAATGATACACTTAGAGTACTGAGTCTTTATGATACCTATGTAAATGATATAACTAACAAGAGCTCATGCGGTCCAATGTTGAAAAATCAATACTGCTATTTAAAGTGGTACGTCAATGTGACAGGAAATCAGGGAACATCCCATAAGATAGACGTTAACTTCACTTTCAATTCTTTATGGAACGATACAGAAGATGCGGTCATTAAGATAACTGAAAACATACCGCCCACATGGTTCGATAATAAAATCTATCCTACTTCAGGAATAACTTATTCTTCTGAACAGAACTACCAGTTTAACGTTACTTGGAATGATAATACTGGAATTGATACTGTCTTGATTGAACAAAACTTTACAACTCTTTCGTCTTCATTAGAAAACCAAACGATGAGCAATGAAAGTTCTGAATACTACTATGATGTATCTGATTTGCCTGCTGGAACTTATGTATGGAGAAGCTATGCTAACGATACTAGTAATAACTGGAATTATACAGATCAATGGACTTATACTGTTAATAAAGCCAAACCCGTTCTGATAATGAGTAATGATACTGCTGAGGTTAATAGTTCTGGTCTTGTGGGATATTGGAAGTTTGAGGAAGGTGTTGATACAAATGTAAGAGATAGTAGTGGTTATGGAAATAATGGAACTATTAGTGGTGATGGTGATGAATGGGTTGGTGGAAGATTTGGACAAGCTTTAGAGTTTGATGGAGTAAATGATTATGTCACGATTGCAGATGATGATGCTCTTGATGATCTTTCAGCATTTACGATCTCCCTTTGGGGAAATCAACAAACATATACAGACAATGCTGGACTTGTGGTCAAATATAAAATTTCAAGTGGTTATAGGTCATACCAAGTCCGTACTACAGACACAGATGAAATTGCAGTCGCTTTATCCGATGATGGAGATAGTTATGAAGATGACATATCAGTTAATAACTGTGGCTTTACTTCAAATGATGTTTGGACTTTTTTAACAATCGTTTATAACTCAACACATATAACTTATTATAAGAATGGAGCATACTGTGATATTAATGTCACAAGTGAGAATTCTATTTATAATTCACTACAACCTTTAGAATTTGGAAATAGATATGATAGCGGTTGGTTTAATGGAACCATTGACGAAGTAAGAATCTGGAACAGAAGCTTGTCAGCAGACGAAATAAAAGAATTGTATGAATCTAGAGTAACCTATGGAACTCAAACCAACTTCTCTTTGTCTGAGCAGAATACAGGAGATGAGTATGTTTATTATGATTTCTATAGGAATGGAACTGTTTCAGCAATATGGTATTTTGATGAGGGTGAGGGGAATTATGCTTTTGATGATACAGGTAATAATTATACAGGGTTATTAGAAAATTCTACTCATGGAGTTCCTCAATGGACGACTGGTAAATATGGTTCTGCTTTGGAGTTTGATGGTGAGGGAGATTTTATCGAAGTTGACAAGGATATGCCTAACACTTCCCTAACCATCATGGCATGGATTTACCCAAAAGAGATTACTGATGATCAAAGGGCTATAGCCTCAAGATGGAATGCTAATGCAGCTGGAGATGAATGGATTTTCCGTATAGAAACTGGAGTCGAATGTCCTGCTAATGAACTTCATATGCAACTGAAATTAGAAGATAGTTCATCAGTTGGAGCATGCTCAAGCGGCGCAGACATAGAGACTAACAAATGGCAACATGTAATTGTCGTTTACAATAGAACAAGTGGAAATGTAACTTTCTATAAAAATGGTACACAGTTTGGAGAGAGTTATGAGGGCAAAACCCAAGATGGCTCAACAAAAATTAGAATAGGTGCCCAAACAGGTGGTTCTTATGATTATTTCAACGGCACAATTGACGAAGTTAAAATCTATCAAAGAGCATTATCGTCAAAAGAAATTCTTTGTCAATATGCTAATAATTGTTCAGAGCAAGGTTACTTAAACGAAACTGCCACTCTGCCAGCAGGATATTATTATTATGTAGCGAGAGCGAGTGAAGGGGAGAATTATACTACTTCTTCATTATTACTTCCTTTAAAAGTTGAAGAAGTATCAGATACAGAACCACCTCAAATAGAATTTGTTTCTCCAACTCTTGATGATGGTACAACTCAGAACAACAATTCAGTTTACATTAATGTTTCAATAGAAGATGATTCTAATACTTCTTCTCTCATTGATTGGAACAGAAGTTTGGTCGGTTACTGGGCCATGGATTGGTATAATTCTTCAGGAATATTTGACAATTCTACTTATAATAATTTTGGAACATTTAGTGGAGGATTGAGTGAAGATAACATAACTTCTGGTAAGTATGGTTATGGTTTAGAGTTTGATGGTAATAATGATTATGTTGATTGTAGAAATGATACGAGTTTGAATATTATTGAAGCGATTACGATTGAGGCTTGGATATATCCAAAGGGTTGGGGTGGGAATGATTTGGGAAGGATTGCTTGCAAACAATCAGGGTATGATGTGGCATATTGTTTTTATCTGCAAGGTTCATATGAGTTTATCAAGTTCATGAGTGTTATTCCTCCTGGTCCTGGCACATGGGTTGTAAATGGGTCTTCTTATAGTAATACTATAAAGCTAAATCAATGGCAGCATGTTGTGGTTACGTATAATAGAAAAAACTTAACATTTTATATCAATGGGAAAGAAGATAGATTTTGGCCAGATACAGATGCATTACATACCAATACAGTTGATTTAAGAATTGGTAACAGAGATGAGGGAGATCGAACTTTCAACGGAACAATCGATGAATTAAGAATCTATGACAGGGCATTATCACCAGAAGAGATCAATGCTTCTTACAATTCTGGTTTATCTAGACTTTATCATAACTTTACTGATTTGTCAGACGGTGTTTATGAATACTATGCCTATTCGATTGATGCATCAGGAAATGCTAACAAGACTGAGACCAGGTCGTTGAATGTTGATACTCAAGCTCCACGAATAGAATTCATTCCTCCAACAGATGATGATAGCTCTTATGTGAATAGGGATTGGAGTTATGTAAATGTCTCAGTAACAGACGATAGTGACACTTCTTCATTCATCGATTGGAACAGGAGCTTGGTTGGTTATTGGGCTATGGATTGGTACAATTCTACTGGAATCTTTGACAACTCTAGTTATAATAACTTTGGAACATTTAATGGGGGGTTGGGAACAGGAAATATAACTACTGGAAAGTATGGATATGGATTGAGTTTTGATGGTGTGAATGATTATGTTGATGCTAAAAATGCAAGCAATTTAAACATGAGAACTTCTGAATGGACAGTAGGGGCTTGGATTAAGACGGCATTTGACTATCATAATGGTATCCTTAACACCTGGAATGGCGGTGGGGGGGCAGACAACTATAGACTTGTTGTTGGAGACGATGTTAGTGGAGCGGCACGTGGTAGAGTCACTTTTGTTTTTTATGACCAAAGTAGCACATATCCAGCGACAAGCACTACTTACGTTAATGATAGCAATTTACATTATGTTGTGGGTGTAAGAAATTCTACTCACGTAAAAATATATGTTGATGGTAAGGAGGAGGGTCGCAGTTTAGCTTCTTCTTCTCTTGATGTGGTGAACACTGCAAATTTAAGAATTGGAAGAGGTTTTAGTGTTGGTTGGAATTTCAACGGCACGATCGATGAAGTTCAGATCTACAACAGAGCCTTATCTTCAGAAGAAATCAATGCCTCATACAATTCTGGTTTATATAGACTTTATCATAACTTTACTGATTTGAACGATGGAACTTATGAATATTATGCCTATGCTATTGATACTGCTGGAAATGCTAACAAGACTGAGACTAGAACTTTAACTGTTGATACCGTTGTTCCACAATATTCTAACAATTCTACTAACAACACTGCTGCTGGTTTAGATACTGAATTCAGTTTGTATTGGACTGATAACTTTGGATTGTCTGGATACGTATTCTCCACTAATAACACTGGTGGTTGGATCAATGATAGCTTTACTGAGTTTGAAAATGTAATTTTTGAAGATGGATTTGAGACCGGAGATTTCAGCAGGTGGAATGGGACGCCAACCGGAAACCCTGAAATCAACTCCACATACAAAGTAAACGGAACTTATAGTATGAAGATGAATCAAACTCAAGAGTATGTTACAAAATATTTTGAAAATACTACAGGTATTTATTGGAGCTGGTGGGTAAGGCATGAGAACTTACCGAATTCTAGCGGATATTATATGAGATATTGTGGTTTAGAGGGTAGTGGCGTATCTACAAGAATAGTATCAGTAGAACTATACAACCAAACAGGCAATATGAAAATACGATTAGTTGAAAATTATCCTTCATCAGCTAATGTATATAGCGACCCGATAACGATTGCTACAGGTGAATGGCATCACATCATAACAAGGTTTAAGAAAGATGTTAATGGAGGATACCAAGTTTGGTTTGATAATAGTTTAGTTCTTTCGGATCTTGGTAAAAACACTACTCTTGCAGGTGATGCTGACGAACTCAGAATTGGATATGGTAGCGAATCAGGTGGTCCTTATACTTTGTTTATGGATGATATCAAGATATACGAGAAAAATCAGAATGAATCTTGGTCAAACATAACAAAAATTTTAAATGATACAGTAGGGGCAAGAGTAGAGTGGTGTGTCTACGCTAACGATACTTCTAACAACTGGAACATTACAAGCTGTGAAACTCCTTTCAGTTTAACAACGACATCAGCAGCTCCCCAATGGTCTAACAATTCAACCAACATACCAACAACATACTTTCCAGTGCTATCTATCTTCAACATAACTTGGACTAATGCTGATAAAGTTTTGATAGAGATGAACTATTCAGGAGTAAATAATTACACTATGACAAACATAGAAGGGAATGTTTACAGTTATAACGTTACTCTGCCAGCAGGGACATACTATTGGAAGTCTTATGCTAATGATTCGAGTGATAATTGGAATTATACAGATACATGGTACTTTACTATTGAAAAGGCAAAACCAGTCTTGATAATGAGTAATGCAACGGCTGAAGTTAATACATCTGGTTTGGTTGGGTATTGGAGGTTTGAGGAAGGTGTTGGAACAGATGTGAGAGATAGTAGTGGTTGGGATAACAATGGAACATTGAAAAATAAGACAAGTTCTTGCGGAGGAACTGCTTGCCCAAGTTGGACTAGTGAAAGATTTGGAAATGCATTGGAATTTGATGGTGTAGGTGATTATGTTGAAACAGGATTAACTTCAGTCAATAATCAGAGTTTTACATTAAGTGCGTGGATAAATTGGAACAATAAATCAGAATCTTCAAATATTTTATCAAAACCATATTTTGCAAGTTTACTGGTTCGTGGCGATGCTAATCCAAAGTATAGATTGAGTGTAAGATTATATCCTACTGGTGATATTTATGACAATATTCCTATGCCCTTTGGTTGGCATCATGTTGCTTATACATATACTGTAGGATCACAAAAATTGTATCGAGATGGTATCGAAGTAGGGAGTACCAGTTATTCTGATTCATCAGGAACAAACGCCAATCCCTTTTACATAGGTAATTACGATCCGGGTAGATATTCATTTAATGGAACAATAGATGAAGTCCGCATCTGGAATAGAAGCTTGACAGCAGATGAAATAAAAGAACTATATGAATCTAGAGTAAGCTACGGCACACAAACTAACTTCACTCTATCAGAACAGAATACAGGAGATACAGACGTATACTATGACTTCTTCAGGAACGGAACTGTTGCTGGAATATGGCATTTTGATGAGGGTGAAGGTAGCTATACTTTTGATGACAGTGGGAATAACAATACTGGAACATTAGAGAATTCCACACATGGTGTTCCTCAATGGACAACTGACTGTAAGTATGGTTCTTGTTTAGAATTTGATGGTGAAGGGGATTATGTCAGTGTTAGTTCTGTTGACGATTTCAAGACATTAGAAATGACTGTATCGGCATGGATCTATCCCAAAGAACTTCACTCAGATGATGGTAAAAGAAAATATATCTTGGCCCGAGCTGTTAGTGGAAATAAACATTTCAGGTTGGGAATAGATGTTGGTGATGATTTATTTTTTACTATGTGGAATTCCACAGGAGAGGAGGCTTGTTCACTATACACTGAAATAGACGTTCAAAAAAATCAATGGAGTTATGTTGTTGCTGGGTTCAACGGAACACATTGTTTCACTTTTCTTAATGGAGTGAAAAATACGACGAACTACACGTCTCCTATAAATTATGACATCGATGAAGAATTAACGATTGGGAGAAGACCTGGTTATACAGATCAAGACTTCAATGGAACTATAGATGAAGTTCGATTTTGGAATAGAGCATTATCAGATGAAGAAATACTCTGTCATTACGGTAACAACTGTACAGAAGCAGGATTTAATAATGAGAGTGTCACTCTACCAACAGGATATCATTACTACGTGTCAAGAGCATCAGAAGGAGAGAATTATACGACATCAGCTTTACTGTTGCCATTGAATGTTACTGAAGGTGTAGCTAGTTGTAGTTTAACTTCTTCTTCAGGTTGGACATATGTTTATGGCATAGCTACTACTTTGCAATGCTCTTGTATAGGAGACGGAACCACTCATCTCTACTTTGACGAAATACAACATGACGATTACAATGATACTCCAATAATATTTGCAGCCAACCCATCAGGCTATTCAATCGTGTGTAATATAACAAAAGGATCTAATTATGGTTCAGCTTCTAATTCAAGTACTTTAACAATAAACAAAGCACCCACTTCGATTGACCTCTTCTTGAATGATACAGATGGCGATAGAGACTATCATTCAAACGAATCAGTGAACATAACAGCCGACTTGAACGTATCTTTTGATGTTGAAATCTGGACCAATTTCACTGGCTCCTATGCTAGGTGGGATGAAGGTCCAGAACCATTCATGAATTACACTACCATGGATTACGGCTTAGGGCCATTCAATATAACAGCAAACTTCTCAGGGAATCAGAATTATTCAGCATCGTACGATTCCCACTTGTTAACAGTCTGGGGATGGTCCAACTTATCATGGATATCTCCGGATGATGGTGATTACTTGATCGGGAACATAATCACTCTAAACTGTAGTGTTTTAGATGCAAACTTATCAACTCCCATCCAAAATTATCCTGTTAACTTCTACAATGAAACTGACACTGGATCGTCTCTTCTTGGAACTAATACTACAGACTCATCTGGTTATGCAATCTATCGTTGGAATACATCCGATGTAGTAGCAGGAACTTATTATCCGAAATGCAATATAACTGATAACTCCACTCTATACTACAATGTTTCTGTCGCTGAGGCTAACACAACCATTACTCTCTCTATGAACCAAGCCCCGAACATTTGGAATTTAGTCGTTAGAAACTTTTACAACGACAATCCACTAACAGAAACAGCAACTGGCGTAACAGTAAATATTACCGTAAATGTATCCGATTCTAATAACAACTTAGATTATGTAGAAGGGAACTTTACCTGGCCCAACGGAACGATAGTTTATGAAAATCTAACTTCAGTTGATGGTAGAAACTACACGCACGTCTGGGTATATTTCATACCATGGGAAATTCCAAATGGTACATCACTCATAAACGTGACCGCCTACGACACCTTCGGAGCATCGAATAGCACGAACACAACTCTTACAATCTGGGAAACAATTGAAATAGTACTCTTAAACCAACCAATCAATTTCACCTCTGTCTATCCTGGCATAGAAGTCAATGCAACAACCTATCAAGGCTGGCCTCTAAACGTGAGTGTCCTAGGAAATGTCCCAGTTAATCTCTCGCAAAAAGGAGAACATATGACTGGAAAAGTTGACCCGACCGTCGATATAAAAGTTGAGAACATAACTTGGAACCAAACTGAATCAGGGTTATTCTCAGGACTTGTTACTAATTATATCGTGATTAACGAGAGTAAGCAACATGGCGAGTATCAGTACATCTACTATAAACTTAATGTACCGGTCATTAAACCACAACCTTACGGTGGTAACGTGTATATCAAAGGAGAACAGACTTAAACAAGAAATCATAAATATATATCAAGAACTCATTGAGGCGGCTAAATTGGAATACAGTCATAGATTTTTAATATTGTTTTTGATAATCATTATTTCTTTCATTGCCTTTTGGGAAATTCCGGAATTCAGGTTTATGTTAACTGGTCGTATTGCTCAAACAGCAGGAACCACTGCCAATGTTACCGTTTACGGGAAATTAGGAAATGTTACTGTCTATTTCAATCCTGTTAACTACACTCCATCAGGAAGTGAAGGTATAGCACCAGGCTCATTCTATCCTAAAGTAGATGCAGGTGGTGTAGGTTATATCAGGATAAACCTAACAGCAGACAACAACATGGCATGGAACATATTCATGAATGCGACTGAATTGAGTGATGGAGCAGGACACACAATTCCTGTGAATGCCGTGCAAGTTAACAGCTCGTGCGATGGTAATCCAAGCTCTCTACAGAGTCTTTCTAATGGTTTTGTAGACGTATGTTCTGAGAACCAGGGAACTCCTAATGATATAGAACCTCATGAGTCAGCAGACGTTTATTTCTGGTTAAATTTACCAGCTGGCCAGTACAATGCCACATATTCTGGTCACCTTTGGATTTATATCAATCACACAGGAACTGATCCTGCAGGTGACAACAGAACTTGGTATGGCCCCTACAACATAACTGTAACAGTATCAAAGACTATAGATCTCATTTGGAGTCTCGTACCGATAAACTTCGGAAGTATGGCTCCAGGTTCAAGTTCAAACGCTACTGATAACCAAGGCTTTCCAACCAATATAACGAGTACGGCAGTTACGAACGTATTTATAGATCTATATATAAACGGTACTAATTTAGTCGAACAAATCGATCCTACTAAAATCATTGGAGTCGGTAACATATCATACTCTAACGCTACCCAATTATCTCAATGGCCATCCAGCATTAAAGATCTAGATATAAATTTCCCAGCATCGACTTTCGGTAATTGGGAACATGTTGGAAACGCGACTCACACTTATAGTTATTGGAACATAACTATACCTGTCGCACAACCAGGTGGAGTATATGGAGGTAATGTTTATGCAAAGGCTGTCGAAGAAGGAGAAAACCCATAAAATTTTAATCATCACGCTGCTGATGGGTATTTGTTCAATCCAAACAGTAGATGCTTTAGGAGTTGGTCCGACACATATAGATATTACAGTGGATAAGGGAAGTGAGATAGAGGTAATTCGGAGCATTCAATTAATTAACTCAGAAACCAATCCAATCCATATTACTGGTAGTGTTATCGGACCGATAGGACAATTCATAAATCTTGAACCTAATGAATTCGATTTACCAGCAGGTCCTGGGGCTATGTCTACGGATCCCAGACCATACCAGTATGTTAGAGCAGTGATAAGAGTGCCAAGAGAACTTCCTGAAAATCTGTACAATGGCGAGATTGTATTCACACAAAGCCCGGTCGAGGGCGGGGTGTTAGGAGCATCTGCTCAGATTGGGGTAAGAGTCACTCTTACAATAGGAAAAATGACAGAGGCCTTTTTCCCCACATACATCAATGCCATGATATTTTTACTCTTGATACTATTGGCCCTTTCAGTCATTTTAACTGTTAGAAGGAAGAGGAAAAAAGATGAAAAAGATTAAAATAGGGATTTGGATTTATTGTGTTCTTTGTCTAGTTTTGGTTTTAGCATACAGATACTACACAGAGATGTTTGAGCCAAATGTATCTGGATTAAATCTATCGCTTTGGTACGCTTTAATTATCAACCTCGTCTTACTAGGTTTTTCAGTAGTATCATTCAAAGAATCTAAACTTCTGTCGATACTTGGCATCATTTTGGTGCCCTTTTCAACATACTCTTTTTACAGGAGTTGGACTGATTTCAAATATGATTATCTTGCTGGATTTCTTGCAATACCGATAATCCTTCTAGTTTTAGGAACCATCAAAGAAGAAACCCTCAAAAGACAGAGTTTAGTTAAACCATTAGGTAAAGTAGAATAATCCTCAAAAGACAGATAAGTTATCGGGACAAAATATAATCAGTGGTAAAGTGAATTTTAAATTTTTAATCTTGTTTATCTTACTTTTATCGATTTCTCTTTATTCTGTGAAAACTGGTTGGATTTCTAGTGAAAGTATGGAATACATATACGTTACTGTGGTTACTACCCAAGTGGACATTACAGTAACGACTGATAAGGATGAATACTGCCCTGGTGAGTTAGTGAATGTATCGAATAATCTCACAAACATCGGAATGATGAATGCCACAGGCGATTTTAAATCCAAAATTCTTGATCCTATTGGTGTAGAACTTAACTCCACGAATTGGTTTAATATCGATCTCTTAGTTGGAGAGAGTAAAATCTACAACGCATACTACACAGTTCAAGGAACAGAGAAGGCTGATGATGGGTATTACGCTAATGGTACTTTTTCATACGATGGCAAGTCCGATTCTTCTCTGAGC
>Ga0209635_10000331_pt1 | contig 31197 bp, 33 predicted proteins | sample DeeMarSWOR230_32_FD_187463 | JGI IMG/M metagenome (GOLD analysis project Ga0209635, IMG submission 187463) | Marine sediment microbial communities from White Oak River estuary, North Carolina - WOR-2-30_32 (SPAdes) (version 2) | ecosystem: Environmental > Aquatic > Marine > Intertidal zone >...
TCTTGGAATAACCTTGCTGAAATCTTAGAAATTTGTGCGTATATCCCCTGATTTTTTTTATCATTGGAAAAGATTAGTGTGAAATATATTAATATGAGTCTTTATCAACAATTAATTTCTAAGTACCGAATTTTAATATATTTATTAATGAAAAAACATATCCAATTCAATAATCACCTGCATAAAAGACTATAAATAATGCTTTTTTATTTGACGTTTTTGGGAGAGGCAGAATTATGCTGGAATATAATGATTTAATACCAAATAAAAAAAATTTTGGAAAGCTAGAATTAGTAGATAAAGAAATTTATTATATATCATTTAACACAAGAGATAACTAAAAAATAATAGCATTTAATACTTCTAGAATCCAATTAAATACATTAAAATAATCAAGGACTGCTAAAATAATAAATAAAAAAATTAAAATCAATAAAACTTTAATAGCAAATTTAACAAATTTCCAAGCAATAATTACTATTAAAATAATAATAATAAAAATTAACCATAATGGTAGCTCAAATCCAAATAAGGTTAATCCGAGCATAATATACATAATTGTTTAACATTAATATAACGGTTTTGAATTATTTTCATTACTTTCAATAAACTCCCAAATATAATAAAATACCTAATTATATTCTGTTATTTGTGTACATTAATGAGGAATTTATAAAGGTAAATAAAATTGAACGCAGAGAATACCAGATTAATATAGCAAACTCTTCTAGTAAAAACAATACACTTATAGTATTACCTACCGGACTTGGTAAAACTATAATAGCATTAATTATGATAGCAAGAAAACTTAAAAAAGAAAACAAAAAGATATTATTTTTAGCACCAACAAAACCATTGGTAATTCAGCATGCACAATTTATTAAACAATTTATAAAAATTGAAGATAAATTTATTGCTGTTTTTACTGGAGAAACCTCACCAGAAAAACGACATGAGCTGTGGGAAAAAAGTAGGATAATTGTTTCAACTCCTCAAGTTATTGAAAATGATATTTTATCTAAAAGATTAAATCTGAAAGATGTTTCTTTTATTATTTTTGATGAATGTCATCATGCAGTTGGAAATTATTCTTATGTTTTTGTTTCAGATATGTATCAGAAACAAAGTGAAGATAGACTAGTTTTAGGTATGACAGCTTCTCCTGGTAACGATGTTTTAAAGATTTTAGAGATTTGTAAAAATCTTAATATTAGTAATATAGAAATAAGAACAAAATACGACCCAGATGTTAAACCCTATGTTTATGATTTAGAAATAACTTGGAAAGAAGTGGATTTACCCAACGATTTTGCCTATACTATACAACTACTTAGAAAAGCATTGTCTGAAAGGTTGAAAATTTTAAAAAACTTAGAGTTTATTGAAACATCATCAGTTACTTTAATAAATCGAAAAAATCTTTTAGATGCACAGAAAAAAATTCAAGAAGAAATTAGATCGAATGTTAAACCCCCAAAAATGTTATTCAAAGCCGCTTCCATACAAAGTGAAGCTATTAAGATACATTATGCGCTTGAGTTAATACAAACACAAGGGGTAAATGCATTAAAAAATTATTTTCGAAGAATTGGTCAAGAGGCGGTTTCAAAAGGAGGTAGTAAGGCTTCTAAGGCTGTAATTTCTGATAAGAATATAATAGAAGCACTTGCTTATATTAAATCTCTAAATACAGAACATCCTAAAGTTCAAGAGATAGCTAAAATTGTTGAACAACAGTTAAATTTAAAACCCAATTCCAAAATTATTGTTTTTACACATTATCGTGACACATCAGCTTTTATATCAAAACTTTTAGAAAATGTAAAAAAAGCAAAACCAGCAAGATTTATTGGTCAAGCCTTAAAAAATGGGGATAAAGGTTTAACCCAAAAAGAACAATCTAAAATAATTAATAGTTTCAAAGAAGGGAAATACAATGTTCTAATAGCCACTTCTGTTGCAGAGGAGGGTTTAGATATACCTTCCACAGATTTAGTTGTTTTTTATGAACCTATACCTTCTGAAATAAGAGCTATTCAAAGAAGGGGTAGGACTGGTCGTAAAACAGCAGGTAAAGTTATAATTTTAATAACTAAATCAACACCTGATGAGGGTTATTATTGGGCTTCTAAAAGAAAAGAAAAACAGATGAGATATGAACTTGAATTAATACGCTCAAAACTAAGTAAAAAAATCGAGGATGCTGAAACACTTTATTCTAAGGTTTCAAAACCAGATTTAAATCAGATGACTCTAACAGATTATAATAAAAGTGAGAAACAAGTAAAAATAATTGTTGATTATAGAGAATATCGATCTAATGTGGTTAGAAATCTATCCTTAAAGGGAATTTCTATTGAACCGCAACAGTTAGATATTGGAGACTATATTTTATCCTCAAGAATAGGTGTTGAAAGAAAAAATGTTGATGATTTTTTAGAATCTCTAATTGATGGTAAACTATTCAAACAGATAACACAACTTAGAGATACTTACTCACGTCCTATATTAATTTTAGAAGGCGAAAATCTTCTGACAAAACGAAATATTAGTCATAATGCTATTTTTGGAAGTTTGGCTTCAATCACCGTTGACTATGGTATTCCTATATTAACCACCAAAGATAGTCTTGAAACAGCTAATCTTTTAAATGTTATAGCAAGAAGGGAACAAAGAGAAGAAAAAAAATCAGTTGCTGTTCGTGGGGAAAAACCACAGATGTCTGTCAAAGAAAGACAACAGTTTTTAATAGAAGGTTTGCCAAATGTTTCTGCTGTAATTGCAAAAAGACTTCTTTTACATTTTGGTAGCATAAAAGATATTGCCAATGCAACAGAGGAAGAATTAATGGAAATCCGGGGTATTGGTAAAAACATAGCTTCAGATATTATAAAGCTTCTAAATACTAATTATTTAGAGAATTAAATCATCCCAAATATTTTTATCTATATCAATTATACAGTGCTGAACTAAAAATGGTGAGAGCAATGTCACTTACAGATAAAATTGCACAAGTTTGCGAAGGATTAATCATGCTTCATGAAGATAACTCAATTCCTAGAAACATAAGAAAAGGCGCAGAGGATGTTAAAAATACTTTATTAAATGAATCTGATCCATTGGATGTTAGGGTTGCTACAGCAACATCAAAACTAGATGAACTAGCTAATGATCCAAATATTCCACTTCATGGAAGAACACTTATTTGGAATATCATGAGTAGATTAGAAGAATTAGCATAAGGCTTTATTTAATATTAAAGATTTAATTTATTTAAATTTGTATGATATAAATAGCCAAATTGGGAAGGGAGGATATATGTTTATGATAAGAATAGGACAGGCAGGAATTCCATTATCATGTAAAGGTAGAACAAATAAAGACGGTCTTGTTTATACTAAACAAGTACTTGGTTTAAATGCTATGGAAGTTCAGTTTGTTCGTGGTCTATATGTCATGGAGGATGAAGAAGCCCTGTTTATGAAGGAATATGCAAAGGAAAACGATGTAGAACTACATGTTCATGCTCCTTACTATATAAATCTAGCTGGAAGTTCGGATGAACTCAATTTAAGTTTTGATAAAGTTTTATTTTCTGCTAAATTAGCAGATAAAATGGGTGCTAAAACTATTGTTGTTCATCCTGGATATTATGGTGATTTATCTGAAAAGAAAGCAATAAAAAAAATAATTAAAAACATTAGCAAAATACAATCAGTTTTTAAAAAAGAAAAAATAAAAGCTCAATTAGGCGTAGAAACAATGGGCAAGAAGAAAGTTTTTGGAAGCTTAGATGAAGTGTTTGAAGTCTGTAAAAAAGTAAAAGGGGTAATTCCTGCTATTGGATTAGGCCACATACATGCAAGAACCAACGGAGGACTTAAAAAACGAGAAGATTTTGAAGAAATTTTCAAAAAACTTAAACCACTTAGATTAAAAAATTATCTAATACATGTAACAGGTGTTCTTTATGAAAATGGTAACGAATATTACCATGTTCCTTTAAAAAAGGGAGATATGCCTCTTGCTCCATTAATTGAGATAATATTGGATAAAAAATACAATGTTACACTTATATCTGAATCACCACTTCTTGAGCATGATGCAGTATATATTAGATTACAAGTTGAAAAAGCTATTATGAAAAGAACTGGTAAAGAAATAGCAGATTATAGAGATTTATCAGAGATTTAAATGAAGGAAATTAAAGTTTTCAATGAATCTATAAAATACATTCAAAATAAGATAAAAGAAATATTAAGTAAGGTTTCTTCAGATGATATAGAAAAAGTTAAAAAACTTTTTTTCAAATCAAACCGCATATTTGTTTATGGAGCAGGTAGATCAGGGCTTGTAGCAAAAGCCTTTGCTATAAGACTTATTCATCTTGGTTTTCAAGCCTTTGTTATTGGGGAAACCATCACTGTACCTGTAAAAAAAGGCGATCTTGTTATCATTGTTTCAGGATCTGGTGAAACAATACCTGCTGTTATGACTGCTGAAATTGCCCATAAAATTGGTTCAAATGTTGTTTCAATAACTGGGAAAAAGAAATCAGAAATAGCAAAATTTGCTGATGTTTCCCTTTTTATTGCATCTTCATGTAATGAAGAAGAAAGGAAGAAATTTGCACCACTTGGTACACTTTTTGAAGCTAGTGTATGGATTTTGCTTGATGGATTTGTTGCAGATTTACTTCATAGTAAAAAAGAAACTGAAGATATAATGCGTAGTCGTCATGCAACATTAGAACATTAAGCATTGGAGTATATTTTTTTCATTATTATTAACAAAATACTACAGCTAACACCAAAAATGTTAGCAACAATAACGGCAATGGCATTTAAAATAATACCATAAACAAACCATAGAAACATACCAATTGCTAAAATCCCTGGCATATAATATGAAACATCATCAAGTTTTTTTGTTTTATAACCTTTATATATTTGTGGTAAATAACCCATTGATGTTATAGCTCCTGCAATTAATCCAAATATTTCAAGAGTGGTTGAATCCATAAGAGTTATTTCTGATGATTAGAATTCTATTAAATCTTTCCAAAAATACAAGAATAAGTTTTTCTATAGAAATACTAATGTAGGTTTTAACTCTGGGTCTGTAGGGTAGCTTGGCAATCCTTCCAGCTTGGGGTGCTGGTAACCTGAGTTCAAATCTCAGCAGACCCATTTTTATTTAATTTTTAGTTGAATAAAAATATAAAGATTTTCAATATAAAAAGATATTTAACTTAGTCTTTAATATAGTTAATTGGTGATGAGGATGCAGAAAACCCTCTTTGATTTTCTTGAAGAAAACGAGGAAACAGATAATATCTCTAAATTTAAAATCAAATAATGCAATTCATGAAAATTAAAAATGGATAACATTATAATTTTGATTTTCTATTTTTCAAAAATCTCCAAGTAGATAATACAAATGATGCAGCAAAGAACGTTATGCAAAAAATTGCTGAGTATAGTAAAATTGGATCCTGAACCGTAGCTATCATCTCTGGTATCAATGGATAAAAACTATATGAGTCTCCTAGTAGTCTACCATCTTCATAACCATTTGTTATATTATCTGTGTTATTATAATCTCTTGTTTCATTAACTGTAACATTCTTTTCATAGTTTGAATCATTTGTTGAACCAAGATTATTATAATAATACCAATTAAAGAGCAAATACTGATTATTTTCAATCTGTGAATTAGATGGTGTTACCCATTGTATCTGATCATCTTCATAAGTATTTCCAATACCATTTTTAATTTGAGCTTTTATCTGTAATTCTAATGTTATATTTCCCACTGTTTTTTCTCTTGCATCAACCTCACCTAGATATTCATAATTATAATTTCTATAAATTAGAGGAATACCTTCATTTTCCGCTTTGTATATGTATGTGGTATCTCCATGTGTTTCAGCCATTCCCAAAATTATTGGTTGAGCAAAATTCACAAGTAGCATAACAGCTAGTAATAAAGAGATAAATGTGATGCTAAACATCACAACAATTTTTGTATTTTCTGGATGTAATAAACCTTCTCCCTTCCATGAAAGTTTATAATATACCCATTTATGTCCTTCTCGCTCGTTCTTTTTAACTAAACCTGCTTCATATAATTTTGATAAATGCTCATGTAAAGTTGCCTTGTTTAAATTTGTTGCTTTACAGATGTCGTTAAGGCTTAGTTTTTTACCATCCAAAGTCTTTAAGATATCTAATCTTGTATCAGAGGCAAGAGCTTTAAATGTATGCATATCTATAGTGATTTTTGTCATGTTTAATATTAATAATTATTTTTTTATTATTTATATAATGTTTGTTTTCGTTCGGCAAACTCCAAATGTAACCATGGATTAGTTTTCAATGTTTATATTATTCAAATAATTGTTTTTAAGATATACGAAATATTCAATTTGATTATATTCAATATAATAATAAAAATAGATCAAGATTCCAAATTTTATTAATCCTTTGGATTCTTCAGCTTTGCAAAATAAATAGTAATATTATCTGACTATTACCAGTTTTGTACTTTAATTATTTTCCATAGATAACAAAGCAGAAATCCTCTTTTAAACAGTAATCCCAATTTTCACCATAATCTGTAGAATATAATAGATATCCATATGGATAGACATCCTCATAATTACACGCCCACAAATTACGTTGTTGTCCTTGCCAGAAAAAATTAGTTTTACAGACAATGTAATAAGTCTCATTTATATCTACATATAAATCTGGAATATCAAACAAAGCCCAATTATAGACACCTTTTGAAAAATCGTTAATCGTTGGTGGGACTGAAATGCAAGCTTCTGCTAAACTCTCTTCATCATCTATATTCTTTTTTATATATAAGTATACAGGATCGTTTGCTCTTGAAAATATAGGAACTGCTACTTTTGAAATGTAATTCATTTGAGGTTTAAAGGATTGTCCAACCTGAATATTATCACATACTGGATAGAAACTGTAATATGATTCATTTAATTGTATCTGATCTATCTCGTTTTCATCAGTTATCATTATCACATCTTTATAAGGAAAAATATTTCTTGAACCGTGAATATCTTCTGAATAAATATAGAAATTAAAAACCCCTTCTTCTTCCCACGAGTGTGACAAATTAATTATTTCATTAGATGAATAAAAATCAGAATATTCGTAGGTTCCATCACCCCATTCAACATAATATCGAATTAGATCATTATCTGGATCTATTGATTTTATTTTAAAATTATATGATTTTGCTATTTCACCAGTTGGTAGATTTGTAAATGATTCAGGAATTGAAGGAGGTAACTCAGATTGTGTAATTACTAACTCACCAGGATAATCATCAAATATTGAAGGATAAGTTGGAAAGGCAGTGTATTTTGATGAATACTCAGTTGTCAAAGGAGCTGAATAATTGAAAGCTTCTTCAGCTGTACATAAATAATCATTGTTTACATCTGAGAATCCCTGAAAACCTTGTATGAGAAAATCAATAAACCATGTTCCATCTACACCCTCATCTTCTTCGCAAGGCATCAAAATAACCCGACCTGAATCTTTTAGATTCTCACAAAATTTATTGTAAAATTGTTCGGTTTTCATAAACAATTTTTCGTGAATAGAGGGTATAGCTAGGTTTTTTATAGGGGGATCATCAAATTCTCCTCCTTGACAAGCAAAAATAGAAACACAAATACCTTTTGAATCTAATTTGCTCAATAAATTATTAAATTTATCATCAGATATTGAGCTTATATAAAGCCCCAAAAGAGCTAAAAGAAGTGAATGACTTGAAGTCAATTTACTAGTCCAATATGTGCTAAGCCATCCATCATATCTATCATCTTCATCAAACGGTGGAAAAAGCTCAAGGCTTATTATTCCATGACCTCCATAAAAAATAAAACAAACGTCATCTTCATCATCATTTTCTTCAAGCCATTTAAATCCATTAATTATGTTTTTACGTGTAGCATCTTTACCGATAATTATTTTGATATGATCTTCTTGCCAAAAATCAGAACAAATCAAAGTATTGTATAGACGTTCAACAACAAGTTTATTTTCAATAAAACTGTCTTCTGGATAATCATAATATTCATTAACACCAATAAGAAGCCCCCAATATTCTGTATCTTCATTATATGTTAAAACATTTGAATTTATTTTTGTCATAGAATTTGATATTGCTGTTGTTCCAAAGCCTGTTAAAACTAAATTTATAATTACTATCAATTGAAACATCCTTTTCATAAATTCATCCTCCAATTAATATTATGATAAATTTTATGTATTTAATAATTAAAAAATTTATTAATTTAATTTAGTACAAAATAAAAAAAAAGATAAGAAAAAAATAATTATGTACAAATTAGATTTATAATGTATTTGACTATAATATTAATGATTTTTAAAACTTTAATTATTGTGCAAAATGTGTATTTATTGAGCAAAACACTAATCTAATTATAGTTTAAATGATTAATTTTTTATGTTGTTTTCCATTTATCTAGGTTAGCAAGACCAATCGCCATATAAATAATACTAAGAGCTAGAAAACTAATGAAAGCTGGGTGTATTACTGATGAGAAAATAATTCCTATTGGTAAAAAACTTATCCCAATAATAAAAAAAACTCTAAAATCAGTTTCTTTAAATGTTCCTTCTTTATTCTTTATCCGATATCCTAAGACTAAAGCAATTCCAATCATAACTAATATTGAAAATACATATATTGAAATAAATATCCATTCATTCATTTAGATTAACACTCTTTTTATTTTGGTTAATTTTACGAACCTTTTTTGTAACAACTTATATATAATACTTTTATGTATATAAGTACGGATTTATATTTTATAATAATTTTAAATTACTCTACTTAATCTTATTTTTATAAGATATGAAATATTAAAAACAACTGCTAATCCCATAAATAAACCTTCAAAAAAATCAGTTAGTCCAGTTTCATCAAATGAATATTTAAATATTATTGCAAATAAAATACACATTAATCCTGCTAATAATAATCCTTCTTTTTTGTCTTTCATTAATTTAAAATAGTAAATTTATTTATTTAAAACTTTTCTTAAAAAAATTGAACAAAGAATAAAAAATAACAACACCAATTTAAACACTAACTATTCAACTCTTCAATTTTAAAAGTATCTCAAACTCCGAACTAACTTATCATTTTAGATATCTAACTTTTTGAATATAAACCTAGTTTACTATAAATTTATTTAGCAGATTTTCAAATAAAACAAAAAATGAAAGTTAACTTAAAATTTATTTACTCATAAATACCGGTTTAATAAAAAATTATTAATCTTCTATGGTTTTAAAAGTAAAAGTATAAATTATTATCCTTTATTACCCCGATTTATGAATAAAGAAGAATTAGTTAAACTTTTGAAACAATGCAAAGCTATACAATTTGGTCATTTTGTTTTAAGATCTGGTGCAGTTAGTGATTATTATATCGATATTAAAAAAGCAAGTACTGATCCTTTGATATTAAAAAAAATAGCAGAAGCAATGGCAGAGTATGCAGTTGGTTATGATGTTTTGGCTGGTATGGAGCTTGGTGCAGTACCATTAGTTGTTGCACTTTCTTTAGAAACAAACATACCATATGTAATTATTAGAAAAGAAAAAAAAGAGCACGGAACTGGTAAACAAATAGAAGGAGGAGAGGTTAAAGGAAAAAGAGTGTTAATAATAGAAGACGTAACCACCAGTGGTGGATCAGTTATTAAAACCATCCAAATTATTCGTGAAAATCAAGGAATTGTTGACGAAGTTTTAGCAGTTGTTGATCGTGAAAGTGGGGCTGAAGAAAAAATGAAAGATGCTGATGTAAGTTTTATTCCTCTTTTATCAGTAAGTGAATTTTTGAAAAAATAGTTTAGATTAAATATTGGTATTGTATTTTGAAAAATTCCTGAGGGGGGTTAAATAATTGAAAGTACTGGTCGTTGGAGGTGGTGCTAGAGAACATGTTATCTGCGATGCTGTCTCCCGTTCAAATAATACTACTATTTATTCTGTTATGAGTAATTTAAATCCAGGTATTAAAAAATTATCAAAAGATTATCTGCAAGAAAAGGAAACAAATGTTGATAAAATTATTAATTATGCAAAAGAAAAACAAATTGATTTAGCTATAATTGGCCCAGAAGCACCTCTTGAAGTAGGAATTGTTAATGAACTAAATAAAGCAGGAATAAACGCGTGTTCACCAACAAAAGAAGCTGCTAGAATTGAAACAGATAAAGAGTGGATGAGGAATCTACTTAGAAAATATAAAATTCCAGGTCAGCTTAAATATGAATCTTTTACAGATGTAAAAAAGGCAAAAAAATTTATTGATAATTTAGATAGTGAAGTAGCAATTAAACCAATAGGTTTAACTGGTGGTAAAGGCGTTAGAATATCTGGTGATCATTTCAATGGCACAGATGAAGCAATGATATATGTAAAAGAAGTAATTGAAAAAAAAATTGGTGGAAAATCCAAAGTTTTAATTGAAGAAAAAGCTATAGGTGAAGAGTTTACTTTACAGGCTTTTTCTGATGGCTATACTATATTACCACTTCATGCGGTTCAAGACCATAAAAGACTTTTACCAGATGATAAAGGCGTTAATACGGGTGGCATGGGATCCTATTCTTGTGCTAATGGGCTTTTACCTTTTTTAACAAAAAGTGAATATGAAGAAGGCGCTGCAATCCTACAAAAAATCATAGAAGCATTAAAAAAACAAGGATGTAAATATATTGGTCCAATTTATGGTCAGTTTATGTTAACTGTAAAGGGACCAAAAATTATAGAGATTAATGCGCGTTTTGGTGATCCTGAAGCAATGAATGTACTGCCTTTATTGGAATCAGATTTTTTAGAAATATGTAACTCTATGCTTGAAGGCACTTTAAGTAATAAAAAACTACAAATAAAAAATAATTCCACTGTTTGTAAATATGTTGTTCCTGAGGGTTATGGTAAAAAAAGTATGGTAGGAGAAAAGATATTCATTGATGAAATAGGTATTGAATCCACAGGTTCAAAACTTTTTTATGCAGCTGTTAATAAAGAAGATAATTATATTAAAACTACATCATCTAGATCTTTAGCTGTTGTTGGTATATCTGATACATTATTAAATGCTGAAAAAATATGTGAAAAAGCATTAACCTTTGTAAAAGGTGATCATATTTTTATAAGACATGATATAGGTACAGCTGAGCTAATACAAAAACGTGTTAAACACATGGATTATTTACGTGGAATGTAAAGTCATGAAAGAAGAAATATTTGTTTATTTTATTGGTACAGCAGGCTCTGGTAAATCCACATTAACTTATGATTTTCAACAATGGATGAATTTAAGGGAACTTGATGCAATTACTGTTAATCTTGATCCTGGTGCAGAAAATCTTCCTTATGAACCTGATGTTGACATAAGAGATTGGATATCTCTTGAAGAAATTATGGAAACCTATGGTTTAGGACCAAATGGTGCACAGATAGCTTGTGCTGACATGCTTGCTTTAAACACATCTGATTTGAAAAAAAGTATTGAGTCATTTAAAACAGAATATGTTTTAATGGATACACCTGGCCAACTTGAGCTTTTTGCATTTAGAGAAGCAGGTAAATACATAATTAAATTCTTAAATCCAAAAAAATCTATTATTGCTTATATTTTGGATCCTGCTCTTGCAAAAACAGCTTCCGGTTTTGCATCACAGTTGCTTTTATCTATCAGTACAAATTTTAGAATAGGTCTTTCTCAGATAAATATTCTTAGTAAAGCAGATATGTTATCAGATGAAGAATTAAAACAAATAGTAGAATGGTCTGAGGATTCAGATAAATTAAATGATGCAATTATTAATGAAAAAGCTTCAATTTATAGAGAAATTAACGAAAAAATAATTAACTTAATAAAAGAATTTGAAAGTCATAGCAAGGTTTTTCCAACAGGTAAAGAAAATTTTTTTGGTATTGAAGATATTTACACTCAGATTCAATTACAATTTGCAGGCGGAGAAGATTTAATGAGTGATTAGACTTGTTTTATAATATTTATTATGAAAATGTCTTTTTTTATAATTTCATAACCACTTTCCATTTTAAAAGCCCAGATTTTACCTTTTAATGTTTCTTTGTTATTTAATAAAATTATTGGCGCCTTGAATGTAACAGAAGATCCATATCTTAGTCGTGGTAAATTAAAAGGGAAGGTAAGTAATACCCAAGCCTTTACTGGTTTACTATATTTATCTGTGATGTTTACTTTGAACCATTTAAATTCAGTAACTTCAGAAGGTGCATCTATGTATAGTGTATCTTCTTTGAAAACATTTAAAACATTTATTCTGCCACTACCTTGAACGTTTGGTTTGCAACCTAAATTTACAGCATTTTCTTTTAAAACCTGTTTTATCTTTTCAGGGTTATAATCTGGATTTGCTTGTAATATTAATGCAGCTGCTCCTGCAACATGTGGGGCGGCCATAGATGTTCCGCTTTTAACAGCATAACCACCACCATTTTTTGTACTAGTGATACTAACTCCTGGTGCCAAAATATCTGGTTTAATTAAATAATGTCCATCCCATTCAACTGGTCCACATGAACTGAAAGAAGCAATAAAATCTTGTTTATCTGTTGAACCTACGCAGATTGATTTAATAGCACAACCTGGAGATGTTATAGTATTAGAGCTCGGTCCACGATTTCCAGCGGCAGCTACCACTATTACACCAAATTCAACCATATTATCTACAATTTTACAAAACTGGTCATCAGGACGACCTGGTTCATCTGTTCCAAAACTTAAAGAAATAATATCTGCGTGATCTGAATAATCACCATCACCATTTGGATCAAGTGCTTTTTCCATTCCTAATAAGTAAGTTTCAAAAGTCCCATCACCATTTTCATCTAATATTTTAATCGCATAAAATTTTGCATCAGGAGCTACACCAGTATATTGAAAATCTGAAGAAATACCTTTTCCACATATTATGCCAGCACAATGAGTGCCATGACCATTATCATCCATTGGATCAGTATCATTATTTATAATATCATAACTTCCTTGTTGGATATAGTTATCAATTAAATCAGGATGGGTATAGTCAACTCCTGTATCAAGAATAGCAATTTTTATATCTTGACCTGTTATGTTTCTGCCATATATGTCTTTTGTATTCCATACATCATCTGCATTAATTAAAGGGACTGATTCATCTAAGGCTATAGAAATTTTATTATTAGGTAAAACTGTTTTGACATAAGGTAAATCTTTGATTCTTTGAACAAGTTCATATGTAATATTTTTTATAGATATACCATTAAATACATTGATAAATTCTTTATGAAAAATTCCACTGAATGTATCATCTTTTCCTAAAATTTTTAATATGTCTTCTTTTGCATTTTTATGAATTGATAAAAGCTGGTTTTTATATTTTTGAATAATATTGATAAAAAAAGTATTTGCAATTTTTTCTGAAAAATTAAAAAACTCATTTTTTAATCTGATTTTTAACAGATTTTTAAATCTTATAAGAGGTTCTTCATTAAATTCAATTATATATTCTTGGGCATCTGAGGATTTTTCAATTATATAATTTTGAATTATCTGAGCATTAGTGTTATTATTATATATTACTGATAAACATATATGAATTAATAATATTATACATAAGTATTTATTAAACCTCATTAACCTTATTTTCTTATCTTTTAATATATAAAATTTATTTATCAAATCTTGTCATTTTTTCTTCTCTTGATAATAAAACAACCCTAGAATCTGGTTTTTCCATTTCTAGTTTATAACCTATATAATCTGCAAGAGCATTTCCAAAATCATACACACTTTTATGAGAAGGCATATTTGAAAGATTCATTCTTTTTCTTGAATATCCTACGAAAACATATCCTTTTGGTTCTATAAACATAGGTTTTGCTTTTTCATCTAGTTTAGAGTATTGTTTTATATATTTTTCATCCATATTCCAATTTTGGACCAAAGTATGACGTATTACAGTTCTTGTATTTAGAGATGGTAATAATTCCAATGTTTCAATTATTTTATCCCAAGAATCAGAAATCAACGGAGAACATATTTTTTTATAAACTTCTTTATTAGGTGCAACTATTGAAACATACAACTGATCAGGTAGAGGAACTAAATTTTCTAAAGTTTTGGGGTTTGTTCCATTTGTTACTAAAAAGGTTGTAATTTTTCTTTTTTTACATTCTTCAAAAAATTCACCAAGCCTTGGATATAATGTAGGTTCACCAGATAATGAACAGGCTAACATATTTGGGTTGTTTGCTTCTTTAAATTTTTTTTGATCGCAACGTTCATCACCCTTAAATCCTGTTATAAGTTTTCTATGCATTTCAATAGATTTATCTAGTATAAATCTTGGTTCATCAATTATTTTGTAATCTTTTTCAGTAAAGCCTTGATGTCTCCAACAAAAAAGACACATATGATTACATTGATTAACTGAAGGAGTCATTTGTAAACAACGATGTGATTTTATACCATAAAAAGATTGTTTATAACATTCTCTTTTAAAAAGTAAACTTTGTCTTACCCAATGGCAAACTTTAACAGCTGAATGATTGCCAACAATACCATAATGTTGTTTTTCTAAAATTTTCCGAAATTCATAGTTCATATTTTTACAGATTAATTATGACTTTTATTTATTTATTAATTGTGTTGATATTTTAGATTATAAACTCTACACAATTTTTCTAAGCTTTTATTTATTTGAAATATATATTTTTTATCTGGTAAATAGCTATTTTTGTACAATTTTTTATATTTATCTACAAGGTCAATTCTATAATTTTTCAATAAATCCATGAATAAGGTTTTTTGGTCACCTTTTAGTTCAAGTGGTTTGTATAAAATATACTGTGCTTTTTGTTTTTTTGCTGATTTTATGATGTTTTCAAATTCTTCTTCAACTAAATATGGAAGAATCGGTAATATTGCTAATCCCGTTTTAATTCCTTTATCTGAAAGTTTTTTCATTACATTTAATCTTTTTTCAGTGGAAGGTGCATTCTTTTCAAAAATTTTAAAAATAGAGTTTTTTAACGAAATAATACTTATTGTAACAGTACAGTTATTAATTTCAGTCAAGATATCAATGTCTCTAAGAATTAAATCTGATTTTGTTAAAATATGACAAGAAAAATTTTTTTCTTTAATAATTTCGAGTAGACTTCTAGTGATTTTAAAATTTTTTTCTACATTTTGATATGGATCATTAACAGAACCAACAATTATTACACCTTTTGTTATTTTTTTCATCTCTTTTTTAAGCAAATCAGCAGAATTTGTTTTAACAAAAATTGTTTTATCTATAGAAGAATCACAATAAAAACAACCGAATTCACAGTTTTGATATGGATCAATTGAATAGCTTCCATTAAATAGCTTGTCTTGTGTTGTTATTTTTTTTAATAAAGAATCAGCTTTTATTTCTTTATAATGCATGATACTTCTCCATTTACGGAACATATTATAATTATTATTAAAAATTAGTGTAGTGTAAAGGATTTGAACACTTGGAATATATAAAGAAAAGAAAAAAAGGAGAGAATATCGTGGGCTTATTCTAAAGCCCCATCAGATGTCGCAGTATAGGGAATAAGTTTGGGAACCATTCAAACAGACGTAGTATAAACGGGTGGTTATATGTTCTTGGTACTTTAAATTCGAATGTTTCCCATTCGCTCTCGCCACCGTGTTCATCTATAGCTTTTGCTTTTATAGTATAATTCCCTCTCTTAGCCCATGAGTAGGATACTTCTACTTGATCAGTTAAAGTAGTGTTACCATCAGCCCAATCCCACATAAATGATAGAGTGTCTCCATCGGGGTCTGTAGAGCTAGCAGTAAAAGTATAGTTCACATTTGGTTCACCTTTTGATTTACCATCTATCGTGGGTTTTGAAGGTCTTTCATTATCAAATGGCCCAACCTTTAAAAGAAATGAATCAGTAGTCTTAGCATCAGGATTACCAGTCCTACCACAAATAATATATCCGCCATCATCTGTTTCATCAATAAAAATAGGTTGATGACGACCCGTCTGCACAATTAGATAATTCCAGATAACATTACCATCTTCATCAGTTTTTACCAACAATATATCATCGACAAATCCTTGGTTATAATCAATTAATAAAATATATCCTCCATCTGAAGTATTCTGCATACTCCAAGTCATATCCCAACCTGGTTCTCCAAAAAAGTTTTCCCATTCCTTGTTACCATTTGCATCTGTTTTTATCTGCCAAATATCCCAGTTTCCATAAGGACCATATGATTCTGTCGTACCAACTATCATATAACCACCATCGTTTGTCTGGCAACAACCACGAGCATTACAAAAATCTGCTTTAGAGCCATCGAAAATCTTTTGCAATTGCTTAACTCCATTACTATCTGCTTTCATCATGCAAATAACATTGTCATCATCAGGATATGTATCATTTATTGAACCTGTTCCTGATAAGAAATATCCACCATCAGTTGTAATATCAAAAGAACAAGCGTATTCATAACCATATAAATCATATTGTTCATACCATGTAAGATTTCCATTAAAATCTACCTTTACTATAGAAAAATTAAGATCATAATCTGGTCCCGATTCTTCCGCATCAACTGCCAATCCACCTCCAATATAGCCATCATCAACCTCTGTTAATTGCATAATAATCATATATACTATCTCATCCACATCATAGTAATATTTAAGCCATTCTGTTGCACCGTCTGAATCTGTTTTCCATAAAAAACCACCATAGTACCAAAAATCACCTTCTGTATAATAATACATATCATGACCACTAGCTAAGTAACCACCATCAGATGTTTGAATTACATAATTCATCAACTCATCAACATCAAAACCAGTACCATTTATATCATAGTTGATAACACTCCATTCCTCATCACCTGTGGAATTTAGTTTTATTAACCTTGCATAATTGTTGTCATCCTCTTCATATTCACCAAATGCAATATATCCGCCATCACTTGTGTGTTGTACACATCGGAATAGATCAAATTCATCTCCACCATAAGTTTTGACCCACTCTACAGTCGGTTGCAGGTAAGTATTATTGGTTTGGTTTATTTTTTCATTCATTGTTCCTACTGCTGGTATTACCGCAGCTGCTATAAACAGCGTCACTACTAATATTTCTACTATTTTCTTTTGCATTTTTATAACGCACCTCCCTATTCTGGAAAAACGTATGAATTATTTTTATTTAAATATTATTATTTTATACGGAACAATATAATAAAAAAAAGACATTTTAGGCACTATTTGTTTCATTTAGATTTTAAAGAATTTTTTTGCCCTGTTGTTCTCATATCTTCTATTTTATTTTTTCTAGAAAAACAAATATGATTTAATACTTCAGATGTATATTTAGATGGTGATGGTTTAAAAAATGATAGAAGAATGTAACTTTAAATCAAAAATAAAACATGCACGATCTCCAGGTTGCTACCTAACACCAAACGAAATAGTATGCCCAGGTGAAGATAATTGTATAATTTATCAAATCTACAAAAATATAAAAAATAAATAATTTTTTTAGATTGTTCTTTCATTCTTAAGATATAATTAATAATTTAAGAGGATAGCTAAAAACCATGATATGCCAATAATAATTTAAATACTAAAAAAAGGTAAAAAAACCACCTTAAAAAATAATTATATAATTCTATTCGTAAAATGATATTGCATGTTACATTTCATTAGGTGCTAAAATTCCAAGTAAATTTAAACCATTTCTAAGAACAATTTTTGTTGCATCAACTAACGCAAGTCTAGCGATTCTAAGTTTAATATTTTTTTCTGGTAAGACTGGACAATCTCTGTAGAATTGGTTAAAACTTGATGCAACATCAAACAAGTAATTAGTAATTATATGTGGGTTATAACCCTCACAAGCTTCATTAACAATTATTGGAAAAATAGCAAGTTTTTTTATCAAGGACGATTCTGTACAATGTTTTAGTAATTGTGCATCATAATTTTTTATTTCATCTTGTTTTTTTGAAATTATACTGCATGCACGCGCATGTGAATATTGTATAAAAGGTGAGGCGTTTCCTTCAAAATTTAATGCTTCCTCCCATTTAAAAACTATGTCTTTTTCAGGTTGAACTTTTATAATATTATATCTTAAAGCACCTATTCCTATTTTTTCAGCTATTTCTTTCATCTTTTTTTCAGAAAGCTCTTTTTCTCTTCTTTTTTTAACCTCTTCGTATGCGCGCTTAACACATTCATTCACAAGATCATCTAAATAAACAACTCTACCTTTTCTTGTGGACATTTTACCACCAGGGAGTGAAACAAAAGAATAGAATATTATATTGGGCACAATTTTTTCACCAATTAAATTTAATGCAATTTCTACTTGTTTTGATTCTAGTTTATGATCTTCCCCAAGTATATTTACTAATAAATTCGCATGTTTTGCTTTCCAAAGATGATAAGCAATATCTCTAGTTGCATAAAGAGTTGTACCATCTTTTCTTAAAAATATAAATTTAGTATTTCTACCTTTGATACCAAAAGGTTCCAAATCTAGAAAAAAAGCACCCTCTTCTGTACCGCAATATTTTGATTGTTTTAATTTATCCACAACAAAATCAACACTTTTATCTTTAACAAAATCTGATTCAGGTATGTATTTATCAATAGAAATATTAATCCGTTTTAAACTGTCTTTTATACCATCAAGAACAGGAGCGTAAGTTTTTTGCACAAGATTAATTGTTTTCTTATCACCTTGTTCACTTCTTCTAACAATTTCACCGATTTGCTCTGAAACTTTTTCGTCTTCCTCCATTAGTTTACTTGCTAGTTGATAGAAACCAACATTTATATGATCAGATTTATCACTATCAGATTTTGGTATATCTTTTGGATTTAAATTATTTATTCCCCACATGAGAGTAGCAACTTGTTTGCCCATATCATCTACATAAAATTGTGATTCAACATCATAACCGGCTGTTTTAAAAATTCTAACAATTGTATCACCTATAATTGGATTTCTTGCTCTACCAACATGTAAAGGCCCATTGGGATTTGCTGAGGTGTGTTCAATAATAACTTTTTTATTCTTTTTTTCTAGAAAACCATATTTTTCTTTTTTATTTATTATAGATTTTAATGTAGATGTATTAAGATAATCTTTATCTAAAAAAAAATTTATATAAGCGCCTTTTACTTGAATTTTATCTACCCATTTGATCTTTTTGATTCTGTTTGATATATCGTTTGCAATATCAGTTGGTGATTTTTTTGCAATAGATGATAGCGAAAAACATGGAAAAGCAAAGTCACCTATTTCCTCAGATGGTGGAGTTTCTAGTTTTATTTCAAATTTATAGTTTAGTTCAGAAAGTACTTTATCAATAGAAGAAATTATTTCTGATTTTGCTTGATTAAGTGGATAACTCATACAGACTTGGAATTATTATAATATTTATAGGGTTTTGCACAAATAAAGCAAAGAGTTTTTTATACTAGTATACTTACAACTGCTAAGACCATCAAAAGTACTGGTGCAGCTATTGTTATTTTTCTTTCCATTTGAGTTATTTTGAAATCTGGAATAGTTATTTTATGCTCTTTTAGGTAGATAATTGGTACTATCACAAGTATCATAGCAATTGTTGTTGAAAGTAGATGCCAGAGCATAAATGGAAGAGCTCTAGTATAGCAGAGTGCAAGACCTTCCCAGGTATATGTATAACCCCAACCTCCTAACCATGTGCCAAAATTCGTCCAGAGGTCGTATAACAAAATACCACCTAATCCTGCACCTAAAACTCCTGGAATATGTTTTATAGCAAGTTTATTTTTTGTCTTTAAAATGTATCCAATGACTCCTATTAGTGCAAAACCTGACCATGTAAATAAAATAATCCAGTTATTCCCAATTACTATATCTGAGATAATCATTGTTGATATTGGTACAATAAAGGTATAATATCCACCTAAAAGTAATCCACTAACTAGAGATATTATTGCAACTACAAAGAATAAATCAAACATAAACATTTGTTGAGTAAGACCATTAATGGTAATGAAAATAGATGGTGAACCTGGTAGATTATTATGTAATAAAATTCTTACCATCGATCCAATAGCAACAAGTAAAATAGCCAGCATTATCCTATTTTTATTTTCAAAAAGATTTTTCATAATTTTATCCTCCATATCTCCAAATATTTTTTCTATTTATTAATTTTCTTTTTTTATCTTAAAATTTTTCATACTTCCATTCAATTACATCATTATTTTTTACAATTTGTTTATCCGCTGAGACAGTGCCATAATTACCATTAACATAATACGCCCAATAATTACCTGAATCTGCTTCATATTTAACTTCATTATAGGTTATTGAATCAATTACATAACTATCATATTGTTCCCAATAGGTTGATTTTACTATAAAATTACCTATTTCAGAAGCTTTTAAAAGATAATCATAAACAGATATATTTATAGTTGTAAAATTAAAAGTAATAACAGAATCATCATTGAAGTAGATCTTAATTATTGCTGACTCAGCTGATCTATTATTTTGATTATTTTGTATTTTAATATCGTCTTCTGGTTTTTCAAAGGTAATAATCCCAGTACTCACCCCACCAATAAATAAAGATATTATAATTATTAATGGTATAAGCAATTTTAATGAAAAAAATAAACTATCTTTTTTTCTCCGTTCCATAAAACATAAAATTATAACAAAAGATTAAAATCTTTCATTTAAGATAACGATCCTTATCAAAATGAGCAACAATAATATATTTCGAGCCCTAAGTAGTTCCACTAGAATAAAGATTCTAAAAACATTACTTAATAAAGAAATGCATCTATCAGGTTTAGCTAGGGAATTAAAAATATCTACACCAGTTGTCTCGAGACATATAAAGATATTAGAAAATGTTGATTTAATAAATAAAAGAGTATTTGGTAATACATATCTACTAACAACAAAAATAAAAAATTTAGAATTTGTTCTAGAGCCATTTGTTGATGAATCACTGATTGAAATCGACAAGAAAAAAAGCATTTTTGAAGCTTTAAAACAGTTACCAGGTATCGAAACAAAAAAAGTAGGAAAACATCACTATATCTCATCAATAAATGGTGAAAATGGATATTATATTTATGAAATAAACGGTAAACTACCAAAAAAACCAATAGATGATTACTCCATAGAAAAAAATCTTACTTTTGAATTAAAAAAACTTGTTTCAATAAAAAAGAAAAAAGTTAAAATTAGATTAAAAAATAAAAAAGAAAACAATAAAAAGTTAAAGTAAAACCAGTTTGATATACTGTAACACTTTTTGAAAAGATTTATATTATAAAAAAATATAACGTTGAAAAGGTGACAACCTAAATGGCTATAGGCTTTGTATTGATAAGTGCAGCACCTGCACGTGAACATGAGGTATATAACAAACTTTCAAAAGTACCTGAAATAGTAGAGTTACATCCTCTATTTGGAGAATATGATTTAATAGCTAAGGTACAAGCTGATGATTTCGAAAAACTTGGTAAAATTGTTGTTGATAAAATAAGATCTATAGAGGGTGTAATAGATACAAAAACCTTAACTGGAACAAAATTTTAGGAAGGAAAAAAAATGATAGAAGTTAATTATGTAAGCCAATTCTTAAGTATGTTGACGCTAGTATTTGCCATAGCAAGTATAATTGCAGGAATTTTTACTGCCTATTTTGGATCAGGTAAAAGCAGAGCCGTGGGAGGAATCCTAATAATTATAGGATTATTAGTATTTGTAATATTCCTATATGGCGCTGCTATATTAGAAGGTGTAATAGGAGCTCCTCATGAAGAGGTAGATAATATACTGAACTTCCGAAATACAATTGTCCAAGGTGTTGTAGCAATTGTTGGTGCAATAGTTGGAGCCGCAATTGCACTAGGAATATTCCTGTTGGCAATTATGAAGGCTTAATCATATTTAAAAAATATTTATGTATCCTTAAATCATCTGTAAGTTCTGGATGAAAGGATAAGGCTAGAAAGGGACCTTCTCTAGCCATAATAATTTTTTTATCAATTTTTGCTAGAATTTCACAATTACCCCAAACTTTTTCAATTATTGGAGCTCTAATAAAAACAGCATTAAAAGGTTCAGAAAAACCTTTAATGTTAATATTTTTTTCAAAAGATTCCCTTTGTCTTCCAAAAGCATTTCTTTTTACCTGCATATTAATTGCTGATAAAAGTTGAATATCTTTAAAATTATCAGTTATTTTGTTTGCAAGAATCACACAACCTGCACAAGTACCCATTATCGGTAGATTTCTATTTTTTATTCTTTTTAATATTGAATCATAAAGATCTGAGTTGTATAAAATTTTTGAAATGGTTGTACTTTCTCCTCCAGGTATTATCAAGGCATTAATTTCATTTAATTCTTTTTTATTTTTAATAACAAAAACTTTTCCAGAAATATTTTTTTCTTCAAGAGCATTTTTCATCGATGTAACATGTTCAGATATTGCACCTTGTGCCCCGATTACTCCAACAGATAATTTTTTTACCATCCTCTCTCCTGTAGGAGTTTTTCTTTTGGTATAGATTCAATTTCTATACCAGCCATTGCATCTCCAAGGTTTTTACTAACCTCAGCTATAACATCTGGCTTGTTATAATTTGATACTGCTTTAACTATTGCTTTTGCTCTTTTACCTGGATCACTTGATTTAAAAATTCCTGAACCAACAAAAACACCATCGCTGCCTAGTTGCATCATTATTGCTGCATCAGCTGGTGTTGCAACTCCTCCTGCTGCAAAATTTACAACAGGTAATCTATGGTGAACATTTTTTATGCTAGCTAGAATATCAAATATTTCTTTTTTTACAGTTTTATAAGTGTATTCTTCAAAAACTCTGACTTTATCATCTACCTTTCTACCAGTTAAAATTTCTGTAGATTTTACATAACTATAGGAATATTCTTCGGCAAGTTTTTGTAATTCATTATTATTCATGCTTTCTAATTTTTTTATCATACTTGTAACCATTCTTTGATGTCTAATTGCTTCTACTATGTTACCTGTTCCAGCTTCACCTTTAGTACGAATCATTGCAGCACCTTCCCATATCCTTCGAACTGCTTCACCAAGATTTCTACATCCACATACAAAAGGAATAGTAAATTTACGTTTATCTATATGATAAAAAGGATCAGCTGGTGTTAATACCTCAGATTCATCAATCATATCAACTCCTATAGCTTCTAAAGCCTGGGCTTCTACAAAATGACCTATTCTAACCTTTGCCATTACTGGGATACTAACAGTATTCATTATTTCTTTTATAATGGAGGTATCAGCCATCCTTGCAACACCACCATGTAAACGTATATCAGCTGGAACTCTTTCAAGAGCCATAACTGCAACAGCACCACTGTCTTCAGCAATCTGGGCCTGTTTAGCATTTGTTACATCCATTATTACCCCACCTTTTTGCATTTTAGCAAAACCTTTTTTCAATTTAGAAGTACCAAATTTTATTTCCGGAAATTTAGGTTCTTTCATTATTCAAAACCTCCCATTATTAGAAATTTAATCCGATATCAACAACTCATTATTAAGAACTACGGTAACTTATAAATATATCGGATATAAAACTAAAATTAATTACAATAAAATTTTTTATCTTTTACGTAAGGACTCTATTACATCTTTACCAAAATTTGTTATTCCATATAATCTAATATTTTTTCCACAATTTTTTTCTTCTACCATCTCTAAACCAATAAGCGATTCCTCTTCTTTGTATCTACATCCCATCCCTCTTATAGCACCAATAACATTAGTAGGAGTAGTTTTTATATTATAAGCAATATCAGAAGTGTAACTACAACTTGGGCTTATTTCAAAAAGAAATTCAGCTATTTTTTTTCTTACATTACTTCTTCTTAAAGCTCTAATTGCAATTGGTCTTTTCAAATCCAGAGAATTTGCTTTTTCTTGAAATCCGTTTTCGCTTTCCATCCCATCCACACCTTGTAAATTATGCTATCTCGTTACTCATTTATAAAATATTCTTTAACGAATAATTATCTACATATACTTGTAGTTATTCAATAGCATTGACTTCATAAAACACATATTTTCATTTATTATTTGTTCGTATATAACAATAACAAAATTGAATTATCTTTTTACATTATTCTCTCTATCATCTCAAGTACAAAGCCATCACTGTCTATCATATATCTTGCTATACCTATTTTTTTTGCATAATTTTTCATTTTTTTAACTGCTAAAAATCTTTCAAATGTTGAACCTTTTTTTAAAACTTCAAGTTCTAAAACACAATCAGCAAGACCTTCCATTTTTTTTTCAAAGATATCTCCATGTATACCTTTCGTCATTATTACAATTAATACACCTTTATTTTGGAAGTTACAAATTTTTGCTGCTTGTATAGTCTTTATAACATCATCTTGGGGATATTGACTTAGAAAAAAATCAAGAGAATTAATTATTATTTTTTCAAATGTTGATGTTTTTATTTTATTTGATAAAATAGCTAAAAAATCTTCCTGACTTTTTGGTAATTCAGATATGCCAGATGATCCTAATTCGATTAATTCTTTAAGTTTTAACCTAGACCTTTGTTCATATATACTAACTCTTTTTAGTTCTCCACTTATAATCTTTTTTGAATAATCAGACGCAATATCAATTATTTCAATATCTGTATTTTTCCATCCAAATCTATTCATAGTATCCAATATTTCATCCTTTGTTTCTTCTGTTGTAAAATAAAGCACTTTTCCAGTTGTTGCTAGTTGTTTACTTAATATCTCTATACTACTACCCGGTGATCCTAGAATAAGTATAGTATATCCTCTAGGAGTTCCTCCTTCAAGTAACCTATCAAATTTTTCAATACCAGTACTAATAAATTCATCTTTTAACATTTTTAACTCTTAAATTTTCTGATTTTACTTATTTAGATATTTGATAAATCGGACCTTGTTAATCCTCACCCACCTCAATTATTAAATAAAAGAATCCCTTACTTTCAATATTTTATCATTTAAATAAATCAATCTGTTTAAATATTTGTCAAGTTCCTCTTCTTCTATTGCTATAGAAACCATATGTATATTTTTTGTTCTTGTCCTATTAATAATAAGATAAAAAAATTCAGTAACAATTTCTGGATCATTATAAATAATTAAATTTGTCAATGAATCTATTACCAGAAATTTTTTGGTTTTAACATCAACATCTCTAAAAGTGTTCATTATTTCTATTACTAATTTTTCAAGCATAGTGGGACTTTCAATAAGTACACAATTTTGTGCTGCCTTTGATATCCCAGCAGCTCGAGATATACAATCAATAAACCTAATATTTTTTAAATCTCCTATGAATTCAATTTCATTGAAAAGATTTTCACAAGGTTTAGTTACTGTTACATAAACCCAGGCTTCATCTGGATTACTACGAATGTGTTCAAATAATGATTGTATTAAATCAGGATAATTACTGCCTGGCAGTATTATACCAATTGATTGATTTGCTATTATTGCATTAGAGATTCTTTCTTTTAGTCCATCAATTAAAACATTTGCCATTGAAAAACTCACTCTCTAGCTCTTAAAAGTGGTGCTAATTCCACACCATTTTTTGATGAAATACTCATAGCATATTTTGTTCTGCTATGTGATGCTCCTCTCATTTTGACTATTTGGAATGTTCTAATTAAATCTCCTTTTCTCTCAAAGTCCCCTAGAAATATTATACCATCTGAAATAAATTCCTCAATTCCATATTGAGAATATTGGAATTTTCTGGGTGGAACCTCTGAAGTTAGAAGAGTTGTACATTTCATTGCAGCAAGAGATGAACCTAGTTTAAAAATAAAATCTCTTATCATCTCTGGGGTTTGAAGTCTATAACAAAGTGCCGTTATTGAATCTATTATTAATCTTTTTACATTTAATTCATCTGCTATGTCCTTTAATATATCCAAAAGTGCACTTGCGTCCTCAACTGTATATTTTTCTGTATCAAGACCTAGTCTTTCACTAATTATTCTTAAATCAATTAGATTAACCATTCCTGATTCAATCAGTTTTTTATCATAAAAGTCAAAACCCTCTAGATTTTTAGTTAGTTTAAACAAAGGTTCTGTTATGGTAAAAAAAACTCCTCTTTCATTGTTTTTGGCTCCATTTACTAAAAATTGCATAGATAAAGTGGTTTTACCACATCCACTACCACCAACTATTAACACAGTACTACCGACGGGTATTCCACCTCCTAGCATAACATCAAATTCTTCTATACCACTTAAACATAATTCATCTTTTGATAACTCAACCACTGCCATGCATCTCTCCTCTTTCTAGTTGCTAACTTATATACATTTATTGGTTATAAAACTTGAGGTTTTAATTTAATATGGAAATATATACTTTACTATTTAGATTTTTGAAATTAGACATTAGCAAATAATTTTAATTTTTTTAAAAAATTTGGTTTTTTTGTTTATAATTTAAAAAATTTTTTTAATTATAAAGTTATTCATACTTTGCATAGAGGAATATAATAATGGCTAAAAAAGCAAAGAAAAAGAAAAAAGTTACTAAGAAAAAAGTTACTAAGAAAAAAACAAAAAAGAAGAAAAAATAAAAAAATTTTTTCTTCTTATTTTTTTTATTAAAAATAAATTTTATTTACATCATTTTTTTGATGCATTATGTTAATATAAAAAGAGCAATCTTATAAACAATAAATCTATTTTTAAAGTTAGGCAAATCAAATATGACAATTACTAGAACACATTTTAAAACAATAGACGTATATATTGCTTCATTTCCTAAAAATGTTCAAGATATTTTAAAAAAACTTCGATGCATAATTACAGAACATGCTCTCATAGCTAAAGAAACAATAAATTATGGGATTCCTACATTCAAACTAAATGGCAACTTGGTACATTTCGCAGCATTCAAAAATCATATAGGTTTTTATCCCACTCCTTCAGCAATCCTTTCCTTTAAAAAAGAGTTATCTCCCTACAAACAAGCTAAAGGATCTGTTCAATTCCCGATTGATAAGCCTATTCCTTTTAATATTATAAAAAAAATAGTAGAATTCAGAGTAAAAGAAAATTTAACAAAGAAATAATATTTCTATTATTCTTCTACATTAGCAAAAGAAAAAAATAACCTTGCCAAAAAATGCAATGAAAAAAAAATTTGAATGCAAGTTTAGTCATAAATAATCTATTTAAATGAGTAAATTTATGAGCAGTTAGTCAATTTTGAAATTGAATTTTTTAAGGGAATAACAATATGAATAAAAAAACAACAAAACAAGATAATACAGTTATAATGTCAGATAAATATCTAAGCGAAGCAGGTGTGCAAGGTGGAAAGATTATAGCAGAAAAATTAGTATTAGGTTGCTTTATCATTGGAATACCACTATTTTGTGTTGGAATTTTTTCATTATTTTATATGTTATTTGTTACCGGTTCTCCAAAAAATTGGCCTATAATTTTATACATATTTGGTCCTCAGACATTGGGTATTATTATTGGTTTATTACTAATTATTAGTGGATATTTTATATATAGAGATAAACATGCTAAAAATTAGATTTTTTTTATTACATATTATAAATATTTTATGAATTAAATCGTTTTAATTTAATGCAGGGGAAGGAATTTGAACACCAAAATACCGGCATAAAAATGATTGACAGACAATCGATTAACTCTATTGAAAGTCAATATTGAAAAACTAATGTAACGGTTCTGGAGGTATACCTTCTGGTAAAGGTGGTTGAATATCAGGTATTTCCCAATTATAAAGATTCTCAATGTTAACAAGAAGATACATAAAAAAGGGAAGAGTTGTTTTCATCCAATGAACCAAATGGTCATGTTTTTTTTCTCCAATTTGTGCATCATACTCTGTTGACAACATTTCAAAACAAAAAGTAGGTATTCGAAATTCATTGAAACACCATAAATCCACATATCCCCCAACCTTATTATATTCGCTCCTATCAGTTTCATATTCTGTATTGGTCTTAACCCAGTTTTTTACATAATCAAACAAATTTTTTTCTTGTGTATTGATTTCAAACGGTGGTTTCAGAATTGTTTTAGCCCAAGGAACAGGTGTTATTATATTATGCCAAGCAGTATGACAATTCACATAAAAAGAAAAATCATTGTGACTTAATGTTTTCATTAGACTGCTTATAGCACGGGATTCAGGTTCAGAAAAAGGTCTTCTACCAGAGTTACGCCACCATTTAGATGGATTATTTGGTGGAATTTTTATAATAGGTCCCAGTCTTTTGCTTAATAATGGTCCCAAACGCAAACATCTACTTCTTATTCTTCCAAAAAAGATATCAAAATTACGATTTAAATCTACACCATTATAATTCCCAAACTCATCGTTTTGTCGTCCATCAGGATTAAACAGTGGAACGATGTAAACTTCAGAATTATTCAGGATTGTGTTAATAGTATCATTTTTCCCAAAGTTAATAAGTAGATAATCCGCAAGATACAAACAAGCCTCCCCTGCTTCCCATTCGATACCATGCATACAGCCATCAATAAGACAAGAAAATTTTTCTTTGTTATTTTTTTCATTGGTAATTCTGATACACCAAATATCTTTACCTTGAACACTTTTCCCAATAGAAAAAACATTTACTAAATCAGGATATTTTATCTGAAATTCGTTCAATACATCTGTTGTTTCATAGTAATCGTGGTATTCTCCATCCTTCCAATCTGGTAAAATGGAAGGCTGGTCTAATTTAACCTCGGGCACTGATAATGCCTTTTCATCTGATTTTTGCTCATTTTCAATACAACCAGAGAATGTTACAATAAGTAAAATACAACAGAGAAAAAGTGCTATGATCTGAGATAATTTTTTATTCATTGCTATTCCACTTTTTCATGTTTGAATAAGTTTAATAGTATATAATTATATTTTTTAGATTATTTTATTATTAGTAGTGTAAAATTTTAACACCGATTTGCCTATATTTTAGGGTTTAAATTTCTTTTTTTAACCACAAAAACACGATCGTGTAAAAAATGATGGTTTTTCTCCTGTTGGAACCATATGAGTGCAGGGGAAGGAATTTGAACCCTTAATTACCGGTTAATTTCTAAAAAGGAGATAATAATTACTCCTGTAAAAGACAACAATTTCAGATATTTTTCAGGTCGGTCCTGGGATGTCATAGGGTTCTCTTGTTGGATGAAAATCAATGCTTACAGGCATAATTAACCGTGGAATTTTCTCAATAGGCATCCCATAGATTACCTTCGGAAGGAAAAATAAAATAGGTTTTTTCAAACCAATCCAATCATCATAATAATTTTTATACCATCTACTAAAAAGAGATTGATGTTCATATCCACTCACATTATTATTTAAAAAATTATTTTTAGTAATCACGTTCGCATTTGACCACCATTCGATTTCAACTCCACAAAAGGTTGTGTCTATTTTATTATATTTTATTGTATTATAGTTTGAATTATAATCTATAACTACTCCTCGATGATAATTATTTGATATATTGTTGAATTGAAACAAGTTATTATTTGATTTTAAAGTCCAGATTGCTAAACTATTTTCAATAAAATTACAATTTTCTGTTGAGCACTTATTGCAAAATGTTAAAACAAACCCCCAATCAGTGTTTGATATAGATATATTTTTTATTTGAATGTTAGTGCAATTTACAAGAATTAATTGCCCAATTGCCCAATTTTCAATTATCTTATCCTTCTCATTAAAAAAATAGTATAATGGTTTTCCGTTTACCGTATTATTTTCAATAGTGTGTAAAAAATATGTCATTTTTAAGATGGGTCTTCCATCATTCTCATACGAAGTAAATCCGATCCCATCCTCTTCAAAAGTATTATCTTTAATAGTAAGATTTGTAACTCTAACACCAGATATTCCAAGACGATTTTCTCTAATAATATTGTTACAGATAGCATTGTTCGAACCAGTTACTCGTATTCCTGCTCTAAAAAAATTTGTAAAATCATCAGTATCAAACCCTCCACCAATTATTGTAAAATTTTTTATCATTGCATGCTCTGAAGATAAATTTATAGTGCATCCTTCTTGTTTACCATCAATAATAGTGGTTTTTTTATCTTCACCAATAAGACGAAGTCTCTTATCTAACTCAATATTCTCATAATACGTGCCATTAAAAACATACACTGTATCACCATCATGACCTTCATTTATAGCGTCCTGGATGGTTGTATAGTTCCCAGGACCATCCCCGCCGACATACAGCGTATTCCCTCTTGATGCTGGGAGTAGTTTCTCACTATCTTGTGCAATCGTTGGAATGATATAGGTTCCAACGAACAAAAGAATGATTCCAACCAGCAACCATTTTTTCATTTATTTCCTACCCTATATGAAAATAAAGACCTCTTCTCTATTTAAAATCTTCCTTCTAATGAACCGGTATTTACGGGTTCAAATCATTTTGCAGTTTCATGGCAGGCTTCTCCTGGAAAAAAAGAAAAATTATGCAGGGGAAGGGATTTGAACCCCAGTTTACCGGTATTATTCTGGTTGGTAGATAATAATTACTCCTGTTAAACCTAAAAAAAAGAGCAATCTTATAAGTAATTTTTTCCTTTTGCCCATATTCGGATTAAAAAAGCCACAACTAATAGATAAACAAAAAATATCACCATACTAACAATAAATCCAATATTTGGATATAATAAAAAGTAAAATAATGGAAGAAAAATTAAGATAGCAAAAATTAAGATTAACATCTTTTTGACATGAACCCAAGTATTAAATTTGTTCCAGTTATCAACCATACAAAAGAAGAATATGTCCCTACGTATATATAAAACGTAAATATTGTATAAAAGTATGCAGGGGAAGGGATTTGAACCCTCGGACTCCTGCGAGACAGGATGTCTCATCGAACCCCTTTTTAGATTAGATCTTAAGTCCTGCGCCGTTGGCCATGCTTGGCTACCCCTGCAACATAATAT
>Ga0209635_10000335_pt1 | contig 31079 bp, 31 predicted proteins | sample DeeMarSWOR230_32_FD_187463 | JGI IMG/M metagenome (GOLD analysis project Ga0209635, IMG submission 187463) | Marine sediment microbial communities from White Oak River estuary, North Carolina - WOR-2-30_32 (SPAdes) (version 2) | ecosystem: Environmental > Aquatic > Marine > Intertidal zone >...
GAGGGAGTGTTTACCTACGATGAAGGAACGGTAGTTGACCTGGTGGCGATTCCAGATGCTGGCTACCGATTTGTCAACTGGACTGGTGATGTGGGCGCCATTGCCGATGTTTATGATGCAACAACCACCATCACCATGAACGGCGACTATGCCATCACCGCCAACTTTGTGGCGATATATGACCTCACCATCTCCAGTACGGAAGGAGGCTCGGTAACTACTCCTGGCGAGGGGACTTTCGCTCGTGACTCTGGCATGGTGGTTAGCCTGGTGGCACACCCACTTAACAGCTACCGATTTGTCAACTGGACTGGTGATGTGAGCACCATTGGCAATGTCAATTCTGCTATCACCACCATCACCATGAATGGTGATTACTCCGTAAGAGCCAACTTTGTCAAGCAGCAGTATGACCTGACCATCAGCAGCACGTCGGGTGGCTCGGTCACCACGCCTGGTCAGGGCAAGCATAGATATGACAAAGGTCAGGTAGTCCACCTGGTGGCGACTCCAGTCAGCGGTTACCGGTTTGTCAACTGGACCGGCAGCGTTGGCACCATTGCCAATGTCAATGCTGCCTCCACTACCATCACCATGAACGGCGACTATTCCATCACCGCCAACTTTGTGGTGATAAACGTTGTGACGATATATGACCTCACCATCTCCAGCACGAATGGAGGCTCGGTAACCACACCTGGTGAGGGAGTGTTTACCTACAATGAAGGAACGGTAGTTGACCTGGTGGCCGAGGCTGAGGAGGACTACCGGTTTGTCGAGTGGACCGGTGATGTGGGCACCATGGCTGATGTCTATGCCGTAGAATCCACCATCACCATGAACGGTGACTATTCCATCACCGCCAACTTCGAGGAGGTACCGCTGTATCCAACAGTTACCACCCAAGCCGCCACCGACATCACCACCAGTTCAACCAAGCTAAATATGAGCTACACTGTCGGGAACTTCAGCCCGGTGGAAGTGTGCTTTGCCTACAAGAAGTCCACCGACTCGACTTGGTCTTATACTGTCTGGGTGTCTAAAATAGCAGATGGCACCCATGCTGAGGTGCTCACCGGGCTTGACTTCAACACCACGTACCATTTCAAATCTCGGCTTAAGTATAATGGCACTGTGGTTGGGGGGACTACCCTTCAGTTGACCACAGACATACCGCCGCCCTCCGGAAGTTGCGGCTGTTTCATCGCCACTGCAGCCTACGGAACTCCCACTGCTAAACAGATCAACCTGTTACGCGAATTCCGGGATGTTGTGTTGCTGAAAAGCAACATGGGCTCTCAATTTGTTGCCCTGTACTACCAGCTTAGCCCTCCAATAGCGGATTTCATAGCCGGAAATGAGCTTTTAAGGACTATGGTAAGGGAGCTCCTGGTTGACCCTATTGTTTGGATAGTTGAAGCAACGGGAACTATATGGCGGAACTAGGGAGGGAGGTATGTATGATCAGATGTGTGAGCCACCAGTCCTAGGATAGGACATCACAACTGCTATGGCAGGGAGCTGACCATGCCACTCAATATCAGTCACGGTCAGCTCCTTATATTGTCGCCGTTGTTGCTTTTATCTATGATTTCCCCCACTTTGGCTTTCAGAAAAGGATTTTTCTCCTATTTTAAAGTTAGCGTTGCGTGAGCAACTTTTACCATTATTAGCCCTTGTTGTTTTTATTGCTATGGTATTATCGTTATTGTCCGTTAGCTTCAAATCATACCTGGAAAATTGACGCTAATTTGACGTTTAATGTTAAGGACGGGTCGCGACATAATGGGACTTTACGAACAAAACGGGATTTTGGTGATTGACACAAAGGTTCTATTTTATACGTAAAGGGACTGTTTGGGACATCTAGCTTAGAATTGAGAGTCAGCGGCTAATTACCTCTGCGGCTCGATAAGCACACTCAGAACAGTAGTCAGTAGACAGTAGTCAGGAGCCAGAATTCAAAAGACAGGAGTCAGGAAACTAGGAGTCAGGAGACAGTAGTCAGGAGTCAGTAATCAGAAATCAGGAGTCAGGAGTCAGAATTCAACGCCAATGGGATTGCCACGCACCTTTCAGGTGCTCGCAATGACAAGAAAGGAAGACCTCGCAATGACAAACAGAATTGGCCTGTTTCCGCCAGCCCCAGCCGATGGATAACCATCAACGCCCGGCTCTGTGGGGGCAAAGACCGACGCCTTATCAACGCCACTCTACTGTGGGCATCGTCCTATATGCTGTTATTCTGGCCGCTCCCACCACAACCCCTTTGGCTTGTTTAAGCAAATCTTGCGTTATCCTTGACTCCACCCATGTCCTCCAATTTTCAATCGTCTCCCATGTGCTCATCATCATGACGACAGAATAATCCTCCTCGCTGACGAGATTCTCAGCGCCAACGAAGCCCGGAGATTGCATGGCATACGACCTGAGCTTCATCAATATGGGCTCTACGTCCTTATAACTCACCACCTTGTACCCTATTACACCTTTTATCATTGCCACCTCCTTTCACTTCTCGCCTGCAGTTTCCTTTCCCTTTCTTTTATCTTCAGCTATCTCGTCGAATGTTACTTAATAGGCGCTAACTTCAGTCTAACTGTCCATTGTATAATTGTCAAAGTACGCAGCACACCATCGTAGGACATCGTTGCCTTTTCGGGCATACGCTTGTAATCAGGACTTTGGAAAGGCCAGCGGCGTTGACTAAAGACAGGGTCACATTCCGTCATTTGGTGCAATCAAGCTCGGGTTTTACTCCCTTACTTTAAGGTAAAAATTAGCTAAACATTTTGTTGGGCAAATGAGAATTGACTTTCTGTTTTAAACGTTTATAATTATTGTTAATTTTCACTAAGGAAATTGCCAAATGCGAAATTAAATATAAATGAGAGGGCTTATGTAAGGAAAATTGGGGGAGGTAGTCAAATGACCAAGAAGAAAATCATAGGGCTTACAATAGCAGTCCTTCTGATAGCTGCAGGAGGGTGTTATCCCCTTGCTGGACCCTCGGGGAATCCAGCCTTCGAATTAGCGGCTACCGACCTTCCTACAAATAATACGACGATGGTTTACAAGGCGGAAGACCCGGTGGTCACCACTGATTCAGTAAGGGAAATAGGTAGAAAGCTTGGATTTGAGGGCGGCGCTGGCTATATCGACGGAGAGACAAAAATCGCTATGCTGGATGAGGGGGCAGAGGAGGTAAGGCAGCTCTCAGTTTGGGTCGATTCCGGAGCTGTTGAGTATGCCATTGTGTTTCCAGATAAGCTATATCCACCAGAGCCCCCCAACTTACCCTCGGAGGAGGAGGCAGGGCAAATTGCCATCGATTTCCTGGCTCAGTCGGGGTTACTGCCTCCTGATTCCACAGTAGATGGTGGCTACGAAATCGAGGTAGTAACTGGTGGCACCTATGGTATCGAGGAGGAGGTCCCCGAGGAGGGTGTGGAGAAGGAGATGCCCGAGGAGGGGGTGGAGGAGGGAGGAGAGACAGGACCAGAGGTAGTGGAGGAATACGTTACTCATCTACTGGTCAGATTCCATCGCCAGATTGATGGGTTTCCGGTCACTGGTCCTGGTAACCAGTTGGGGGTGCGAATTGGCGATGAGGGCGAGGTTATCACCATCCTCAAAGTTTGGAGAGAGGTGACACCCTATGATGAGGTGGTAATCAAGACCCCGGAGCAGGCATATCAGGAGCTGAAATCTGGTGCCGGTTCCTACTATGTACCCCTAGACTGTGAAAAGGTGGTAGTAGAGCAGATTTATTTGGCATACTGGATGGAACCCCTGGACGAGCACCAGGAGTATGTGGTGCCGGTATATGAGTTCAAGGGTAAGTGCCTGGATAAGGATGGGGAGTACATCGAGGATTTTACTGGCTGGTGTGAAGCGGTAAAATAGATTTTGAGATTAAGCCGTGAAGAATATTCCCCTCAGCTTCTTATCAGCGCTTATATTATGCAGCGCTCTGGTTATCAGTGCCTGCAACTCTTCCGGGCCTGAGATACCTGAGATAGAGATAGAGGCTGATTTTATTACCGCTGGCTTCGAAGACCATAGTACTATAGAGCTGACCAAGGGTTCGCCTGAATTCAAGGAAATCAACGATGAAGCTACAAGGATTTATCAGAACATATTTTGCCAACTATTCTAGCAGCCAGTAGAGCGAAGAAACCGCCTCCAAAACCTATGTCTATGAAGGTGATCCCAGGTCTTAAACCAATACTGGACAGTATGGCCTCTGGGTTCTGCCATTTTCTCCTCATTGTAGTACTTGTACGAGATCTGGTTGATGAACTCACTGCCGTTGTCGCAGTCCAAACCTCTCCATCTGAATGGAGTCTAGACCCCCTTGACATTTCCTCGGGAAACGATGACAATGTTTCTGCAAGAGGCGTTTCGTCAACACTTTCTAAAGGAAAGATCTTGGTCAGTAAGATCTTTGAACTAACGAGGAGGTCAAAATGCGTAGCAAAGGGATGAATATACTATGTCTTCTACTCATCTCAGTCATTACCCTGTTTCCCATTGGAGCAGCGTCCGCCGACGGAGTTGAGGAAGTGGTGTACGTGGCAAACAACTATGGTCACGGTCTCAATCCAGACTGGTCAACGGTTGCCATGCTACGTGGCAGTGACTTAGCGATCCTGGATACTGTTACCATTAGCGACGATGCCCACTCGGTGGCAGTCACGCCTGACCACAAACAACTCTGGGTCACCTGTCGGGAAGCGAATAAAATAACCGTGCTTGATGCCGTTACCCTTGAAATACTGGAAGTCCTTGACCTCGGGATTTTCGTGCATAAGCCTACGGGCATTGCCTTCACGCCCGATGGTAGCCGCGCCTATGTCACCTTCGAGAGCCTTGGCCTGGTGGGTATCTTTGACACCGAGACCTACGCTCATCTTTTCCCTGACATCAACGTAGGCGGTGACCCGTCTTACATTGTCTTCACCCCTGACGGTAGCAAAGCATACGTGGTGAACACACAAGGTCCTCCACCTCAAGTGGTGGCCATCCGAACCTCGGATAACACCGTGGTTGACACCTTCAATTTTGGAGGGCATGCTCTCCAGGATGCCGTGGTAAGCCCCGATGGCAGTATGGTATACATAAGTAATATGGACCTGAACCAGATTGAGGTTATCAGGACCTCTGATGACACCCTTCTCGCCCCCATCTTCACAGTCACAGCTGCCCCCCGAGGTATTGGTATCTCACCCGATGGTGAGTATCTCTTCCTTGGTCACTACTTGGTTGCCCCTTCAGTAGTGAATATGTTTCGGCTCTCCGATAACACAATTGTCTCAACGGTGGGCGTGCCTAGCAACCCCCGACGTATTGTGGTCAGACCTGACGGCAGTCGCATCTTCGTGTCTGAGCATAATAATGATGAGTGCTACGCATTTGATGTCCAGGGAGAAAACCTGAGTTTTGCCGCGGTTGCAGACCTGAATACAGAGCCGGGCTTTCAAGCAACCCCGGTGGGGTTGGCGATCTGTGAGCAAGCTATTCTCCCTCCAGTTGGTGGTGAGGCTTATCCCATAAACAAGGTTGTCATTCTAGCACCCTGGATTGCTTTGCTTGCAGCAATTGTGGCTGGGGCCGCCATGATCATGAGGCGCCGCACGGCTCAGAGCTAAACCTTGTAAGACAGAGGGGGCAAACTCCCTCAGGAATTTACCCTCTCTGTTTTTGATTACTCGTGCCACGACTATTGGACCCAGAATCGTCCAACAATAAGCCAGATTGTTACCCGATACTCTCGCTTACCTGGAAAAGCAGTTGCTCTGGCTGGCTTTGTTGCGCCCTGGAGGGATTCGAACCCATGACGGCTATCTACCTCTGCGGCTCGATAATCACTTTTGGAACGGTAACGCCCGGCTCTGTGGGGGCAAAGACTAACGCCTTATTAGCGCCACTCTACTGTGGGCATTGTCCTGTATGCTGTTAATCTCGCCTCTCCCATCACAACTGCTCTGGCTTGTTGAAGCTGTCGGAGCAAATCTTTCGTTTTCCTTGAGTCCGCCCATGTCCTCCAGTTTTCAATCGTCTCCCATGTGGTTATCATTACGACGACAGAGAAATCCTCCTCGCTGACGAGATTCTCAGCGTTAACGAAACCCGGAGATTGCATGGCATGCGACCTAAGTTTCATGAATATGGGCTCCACATCCTTATAATTCAACACCTGGTATCCTATGATACCTTTTATCATTGCCGCCTTCTTTCACCTCTCGCCTGCAGTTTCCTTCCCTTTCTTTTATCTTCAGCTATCTCGTCGAATGTTACTTAATATACGCTAACTCCAGTCTAACCATCCATTGTGTAATTGTCAACGCACGTAGCACACCGTCATCTGTCAGACTGTTACCCGATACTCTCGCTTACCTGGAAAAGCAGTTGCTCTGGCTGGCTTTGTTGCGCCCTGGAGGGATTCGAACCTACGACCTCCTGCTCGGAAAGTAGCCACTATAGCCAGGAGCCATGCCCGACGACAACCGGCGAGTCCGATAAGTGGATAGACAATGATGACGTCGCTCCGTACCCATTCACTGCCACCGAACACTACGCTAGATTATTGGATGACTTTCTACTATGTTATTGCCTTCAAATAAATATCGGGGGGTTGTCTTCATACAGGAATAATCTAACCATAATGCTCAGCATTGATCCAATAAATCTAGTAGTGCCACTAAACATCTTGGGTATGTTCGAGTTCGTCTGGTATAATTACTTCTCCGAATGAGGACACGTATTGAAGATTATCTGCTTAACTTTGCTATTTAGGTTGAAGAAAGCCTGGATTTATGAAGGTGAATAGAGCCAAACAAGAGACTTATCCTAGAGGTAAAAAATGAAGAGACCAATATTACTGACACTGGTACTCCTTATTGTTATTCTATTATTGGATTTTTCTGCACCAGCTACTCCGGAAGTAGACTTAGAATTGCAGCAGAGACTTGACCTTCTGGTGGAGCAACTTGAACAACAGCGCCAGACGCACCATATACCAGGTATGGCCATTGCGGTAGTCAAAGACGATGAAGTGATCCTCACTCATGGCTTCGGGATTGCCAGTGTCGACAAGGAAACGCCAGTGACGCCCGAGACTATCTTCGCTATCGGTTCGTCTACCAAAGCCTTCACCTCCACCCTTGTCGGCATGCTTGTCGATGAAGGTAAAATGGACTGGGACGACCCGGTAACCGAATATCTGCCGTACTTCCAGATGAATGTTGACAGTGATAATGAAAGCGACGAACCCACACTGCGAGATGTACTTTCCCACCGTACCGGCTTTACGCGCATGGGCCTGCTCATTGCCAGCGGTCAAATCCCTCGCGAAGAAGCGCTGCTTGATGCTATCAAGGCCGAACCATACGCGCCCTTCAGAGAGAAATGGTATTACAGCAATGTGATGTATATGTCTGCAGGCGTAGCAGCTGGTAAAGCAGATGGGACGGACTGGGATACACTCGTTACAGAACGTATCTTTGAGCCATTGGGTATGAACAGTACGACAACATCCGTAACCCAGGCTGAAAAGGATTCTCGACTGGCATCAGGGTACCTGTGGGATGAGGATTTACAGGACTACGAATACAAGCCCATGCGTAATGTGGATAACATCGGCCCATCTGGGGCTATCAATTCCAATGTGATTGACATGGCACAATGGCTACGCCTACAGCTTAACCGTGGTGAATACGAAGGCCGTCGCCTCATCAGCGAGGAAAACCTCAGTGAAACGTGGACGACCCAGATTGATATTACCGAGAATGTAGGCTACGGAATGGGTTGGATGATACGGGAATGGGAAGGTCAGCCGGTCATTGAACACGGCGGTAATGTGGATGGCTTCTCGGCACAGGTGGCCATGTTGCCAGAGTCCGACCTCGGCTTTGTACTACTCACCAACGCCTCGGTAAGCCTTCTGCCACCCCAGGCCATCAATATGGTCTGGAACACGCTACTCGGAGAGGAACCAGCAGATGACGGCGTCATTGAAGATTACGAACCGTATATCGGTAAGTATATGGCCAACCTTGGCCCATTGAAAGATCGACTTTACACAGTATTAGTCCAGGGTGATCATCTAGCACTTGATGCTGCTGGCGAGGTGGTATACGAACTCAAGAAACCGGACGAAGAAGGCAAATGGTATTTTGTCGTAAGCAACGAGATTGCGGTCTCTTTTGACAAAGATGAAGATGGGGACGTCATCGCGATGATAATACACCAGAGTGGTCTCTCTTTTGAAATACCGCGGGTTGGGGTTGTAATTCAGCCGGATATCCCTTTGGATGAACTGCAGAAGTATCTCGGCAGCTATCGTTTCGAGGAGTTACAAATGACTGTCGAGGTCCTGATACAGAACAACAGGCTTGCCATTGATGTACCCGGGCAGATGGTATTTGAGCTGTATCCTCCCGATGAGAATGACAAGTGGGTCTTTCGTGTCACACCGGATATAAGCGTGAGATTCAACGAAACACCCACCGGGCAGGTAGACTCGTTGACCATGTACCAGGATGGTGAGGAGTTTATCCTGCCGCAGGTTGAAAGTAAGAGCCTGCCGACAGTTGCCGAAATCATGGCTCTGCGTGATGCCGAAGGTAAAGAGGCCGCCCTGGAAGCTATGGGCAACTATAGGATTGACAGCACTATTCACAGTGTTCAGTCGGGAGTTAGTGGTACAGTCTCCGTATATGTTGCCGGTCCTGACAAATATCGTGTCGATGCTGACTATGGTAAGTACGGCTACAGCCATACGGTGGTAAACGGTGACCGTGCCTGGGTTGAATCAAGCTTCGGGCCATTTAAGGAACTACGCGGCCAGTTGCTGGAGCAGGCAAAGAGGGGACATCCTTATGTTATGACCAGTGATTGGCGTGACTACTTCGACTCAATAAAAGTGGTTCGAGCTGATATTCTTGATGATAAAGAAGTCTATGTTGTGGAGCTGAAAGCCGGTGACCTGCCGGTGATGACTGTATTTGTTGATGCCGTAACGGGTGACGTGCTCCTTTCTGAAGTAATCTCAATCCACGAGGGAGGTATCGGTATCCCCGTAACTACCCAATTCGAAGATTTCCGTGAGGTGCATAGCATTCGTGTTCCTTCCCGCTCAATCGCAAGTAATGAGGAAACAGGGCGGACTATTATTGAGGATAAAACAATCGAGACCAACATACAGCTAGACGACGACTTCTTTATACTGACACCCCCTGAAGAATGATATGCTGTTTAGTTAGTCGTTAATAAGAAGGGAAGCACCTCCAATACAGCTGATAAGCAGTCTGGTATACAGAGATTGACATGGCAATGACGCGAAGATCCAAGTAATCAGGCAATATTTCACGAAGTCATAAAGGACATTGACGATGGAATCAAGAGAATTGAGAACCACTCAGATCTGCAAACTCAAACACGCCTGATGGAAGAAAGAGAGAAGGTCAAGGAGGCAACAGCAAAATCTAGCGCATCACCTGCCTCACATTTGTTTATTATTAGAAAAAATGACCTGTTTTGATTGGTTGGGGTGAAGCTTTCTCCCAGATCATTCCGTCAGATTGTTACTTGATATTATCGCCTGCTCGGAAAGCAGCCGCTAGCTACCTCTGCGGCTCGATAATCACTTTTAGAGAGTCTTGAGCCCGGGCGACAAGCTGGAATCCCAGGCCTGTCTCCGCCAGCTCCAGCCGATGGGTAATCATCTCCCGCACACGTATTTTGCCAGCCTGTATCAGTTCCAGCGCTGCGGCATAATCGGCGGGGCTGCCACCATAGGAACTAGTGAGCGTTATCTCATTACGCCAGAACAGGTCGTTCACCGATATCGGAACGCTAACGCCCGGCTCTGTGGGGGCAAAGAAGAGAACAGTGCCTCCCCTCTCCACCGACTCCAATGCCTGGCTTATAGCTGACGTCGCCCCGCTGCATATTATGACAAGGTCGGCGAGACGATCATCGGCTGCCCGACGTAGATAGGCTGGGGTATATTCCTTAGCCTGAACGGCAACATCTGCTCCGAATTTTCGCGCTGCCTTCAGGCGATAATCAACGATATCCGTCGCTATAATGTAACTGGCACCTGAGGTCCGAGCCAGATGTATATGGAGCAGCCCGGCAATGCCGCTGCCGACAACGAGGACAGTTTGCCCTGGCTGGAGATGGGCCAATCTTTGCCCGCGCAGGACACAAGCCAGCGGCTCAACAAAGGTCGCCTCCTCAAAAGATACTCCGTCAGGTAAGGGAAATATGCCCTGGTCGACATTGATGCGCGGCAGCCGCAGATATTCGGCAAAACCGCCGGGGTCGAAATTCGTCTGACGCAAGGTATCGCAAACGGTGTGGTGCCCGCTGAGACAATAGTGGCACGTGTTACAGGGAACATGATGGGCGGTACAAATCCGGTCACCCACTTTATAATGTTCCACCCCCTCCCCAACAGCAGCAATCACGCCGGCAACTTCGTGACCCAAGACTAAAGGCGCTTTGTGCAGGCGATACCATTCCAGCAAATCGGTGCCGCAGATGCCGCTGGCCTCCACCCGCATCAGTACCTCGCCGGGGCCAATCTGCGGCACAGGCATCTCCTCCAGCCGTACATCCTGATTACTGTAATACATAGCTACGCGCATGGCATTTTCCTCAGCAGCTTACTTCTTCAATGTTTTTGCCGCTGTTTTGCCTAATCGGTCTTAGCCAGCCCAGAGCACAAGGTAACGAAACCCGCGCCTTCGTGGGGAAATAAAGAGCTACTCCTTCTTCTTACTTTTGGCTTCCATGCCAAGTAAATGCATGGATATTCCCCAAGTAAGCCACATAGGCATGCCGGCCACAAAAACAACAATCGCCAGCACCAACCAAGACACTGGCTCCAGGCCAAGAGTGACGTTTGCGGCATCAGCAATGATTCCCAATATAGCAAACACAGCACCAAGAAACCAACAAATGTGACCTGACATCCCCATGGGACTAAGGGTACTCTTCATCTCTTCTCTGTTCTCAAAGGGTTCAGCCCAAGGTTTCCTCATGAATGTCACCTCCTTCCTCTTAACTTTATCGGGCTTCTAAATTGAACCAGGCTAATCTCCTTCCCCCCGCAGGCGAAGAAGTTACGTTAATTTACCATAGTCCCACCTCCTTCCCACCACCCCTATTATATAGAAAGTGAGAGATCGGCTAAAGGGATTATGCTCTGACTTAACCTGACTTTGGAACCATGCCGAGTTGTTGCAGCAAGCTCAGGTTGTCAGTGTTGTTCCAACGCTCCACCACCTTGCCGCCGGCGAAACGAAAGATGCTGACCGCCGAAAACTCCACCGTCTTGCCGGTAGGGGCAATCCCCATGAACTCAGCTCTGTGTGTACCGCGACATATGACGCGCACTGCGACCCTATCTCCCTCGGCAATCAAGTCCTCAATAACATTATGGTAATCGGGGAAAGCGCTGCGCACCGTGGTGATATATTGCTTGATGCCCTGTCGGTCCGGCGTTGTTCCGGTGGCGGGACTATGATTGACGAAAGTGCTGGCGAATATCTCATCGACTACGGCCAGGTCCCCCTTGTTGACCAACTGCTCGACGAGGCGACGCACCTTAGCTTTGTTTTCTTCTACCACCATATATATCATCTCCTCCCCCGGTATTGTTGTTAGCTACTCGCTTCAGGCGCATTCTGTTGTGATAAACTAGCCTGCCTTATGTATAGGAACGCGGTCTACCTGGGTGGGCTACCAGCCCCAGGGGGAGGCCCTAGGGGTATGCCCAGGAGCATCTTCCCAGCATTTAACCTGACAAAATCGGTTGCCGGATGTGTGGATAGGACCTTGGCGTCTCGAAAATAGCGCTCCACCGGGAAGTCTTTGGTGCATCCATACCCCCCATGAAGCCTGATGGCTTTGCCGGTGACATCTAGCGCTGCCTCAGTGCCAAATACTGCCGCCAGAAGTATAAAGGGATCTGGCCCTTGCCCTTCGGGAAAGGAGGCACGATAGGCCATGAACCTGGCTGCCTCCACAGCAGCGGCCATATCGGCGACGGTAGACTGAACACCATCCAAATTGGCTAGGGTCATCGGCGCAACCACAGTCCGCTCCTTGGTGTATTTAACGGAAGCGTCCAGGGCAGCTTGGGCAATTCCTGCGGATATGGCGGCGACGCCAGCGCAAACCACAGAGGCAGCGGCTGAGGCGATTTTCAAGCCATCGCCTTCTTGCCCGAGCAGGTTATCTTTGGGCACGCGGCAATTCTCGAAAATCAGCTCGGCTGTGGGGTCAGCTCGAAGGCCCATCTTTTCCTCACGCCTGCCGAAGGAAAAACCAGGAGTGTCCTTCTCAATGATCAGCGCTGAGATGCCCATCGGCCCTTTCGCTGGGTCAGTTCTGGCCAAGATTACGTAGGTATCTGCCTCGCCAGCGTTGGTGGTGAAACATTTGGAACCGTTGACTACGTAGTGCTCACCATCGGCTGCTGCCTTTGTTTGCAATGTCAGCCACCAGTTGGCTCCACCGCTGGGTTCGGTGATAGCGATAGCGCCTAGCTTTTGTCCCTTGGCCAGGGCAGGCAGGTACTTCTTTCTCTGCTCATCGCTGCCGAAGGCCAGGATGCTGAAAGCTGTGCTTGTGCTAATCACAAAGCCAAAGGCGACCGAGGCAGAGGCGGCGGCTATTTCGTCCACAGCAAGCACAAAATCAATTCTCTCACTTCCAGCACCACCAAAAGGCGGGGGGATGATGATGCCGAACAGGCCAGCATCGGCCATCTTTGTGATGACCTCCCTGGGGAACCGACCGGTTTCGTCAATCTCCGCTGCTATCGATGCAATCTCCTTTGCCGCCAGTTCCCTGGCCATCTTCTTCGTCATCTCTTGCCTTTCTGTCAACCTTAGATCCATTTTTCCTCCTTTCAAAATCTCCTATTTTTACTAAACTTGGCCTCCCAAAATTTAGCCTAGTGCCCGTGTCGGCTTGACCTCAGGGCAAGGGAGCCGAGCGGCCGCAGAGAATTCCCTAGGCCCCGCCTTAGCTCCCCTTATGGCATCGGCATGTAGAATTCAACTTCCATGCTCTCGATGACCTTCTCGTACTTTGGCATAAGCGCCTGCATCTCTGGATCTGCGCCCATCTTCTGGGGGTGGGCTTCAAATGCAGCGAAGCTATCGAACTCACCCTCGGAAACGATGGTATTCATGGTGTCGCCTCCACCACTAATGGGGCGGTAGCACCTCCCAGATATCCCTAACACACGATTCGCGATAGCCATGTGCTTTCTTTCAAGCTCCATCGCCTCTGTCATCTTGCCAGGGACTGCTTTCATAATGGCCCGCACCAGTATTTTCATTATACCCTCCTTCTTATTGAATCCATCAAGCTGCTTAAGTAGAACATGCCAGCCTCTTCACTGCCCGGAGGCGAAGAAGCTGGCTTTCGTTTAGCATAGGCATCACCTCCCCCTATAGAATTGGTCAAGCACCCCTCTCACTGTCACAGACAGAATAGAAGGCAAGCGAATGTCAGTTAACAGCCGGGTAAACAAACTCGGAGTTGCCCAACGCCTAAGTTATTATTGTTCCCCGCTCTTTACGCTATTGTATAGTTCTTGGGCCTGCTCAGGAGTAGCGTTCTCATGGATAACGGCGCGCATGGCTCTAATCATAGCCACGGGGTGCTCATTTTGCCAGATGTTTCTCCCCAGATTCACACCTATGGCACCTTTCTGTATGCCTTTATAAACAAATTGAAGTACTTCATATCCTGAAGGTACTTTGGGCCCACCAGCAATGACTATTGGAACAGGGCAGCCCTTTGTAACCCTCTCGAATCTTTCACAGTAATAGGTTTTTACTATTCGCGCGCCCAGCTCAGCAGCGATACGGCTGGACAGAGCAAGATAACGGGCGTCACGCTTCTTCAGCTCTCTGCCCACAGCAGTAACCGCCATTACCGGGATGCCACACTTCTCTCCTTCATCAACAAGCCTGGCCAGATTGAGCAAGGAATCGTGCTCATAATCAGTCCCGACGAAGATTGAGATGCCCACGGCACACGCATTGAGCCGGATGGCTTCCTCCATAGAAGCAGCTATCCCCTCGTGAGCCAGGTCCTTTCCCGCTATGCTGACGCCGCCAGATACTCTGAGGATAATTGGTTTCGTCTTGTCAGGGTCTACCGATGACCTTAAAACTCCCCTGGTAATGAAAATCGCATCGGTGTAAGGGAGAAGGGGTTCGAGAGTTTTACGCGGGTCTTCCAACTTTTTGATAGGACCCTGAAAATACCCATGGTCCACGGGTATAAACAAACAGCGACCATCCGCCTGAATTAATTGTGCCAGACGGTTTTGCATACCCCAATCCATGAGAACAAACCTCCTCTCTATGAGATCTCAGAACTATTATACCACAGGAACACAGCAAGTCATTCAACTAGTCGGAAAGCCCCACTCTTCGAAAGGAGGCGGAACAGTTCAACGTGTTGATTTCCGGGCGAGGGTAAACCAGAAGCATTCCTTAACTATGACTTGTAATTGCAGATAGGGCGAAAGCGAGCTCTAAAGGTCGAACCGCCCTCCAAATCCTAGCCAGTAATCGGTGGCAGCAGTGTTGCCCCCTGGCCGTAATAGTAGATAAATAGGTAAGCCACAAGAGTTAATTCCGCCGCCAGTGCGATGATGACCATGAGGACAGCACGCTGGATATTTCTATACTTCGCTGCATTGACCCGAGCCAGTCCAAAGATCTGCCTAGTGTAGACATCGATAGTCGATGCTTCATCTTTTATCATATCCTGAAGAGCCTGCCTGTAAGACGACAAAGTCGGGAATTTACAGATTCCCGCGAAGAAGGCCGGCTCACTTTCGACCGCCTTATCCGTGTCTCCTGTTTCCTCCTCAAGCAGGCGAATCCTGGGACGTACCGTCAGGATAAAGCTCACTATAGCTATTATAGAAAAGACGAAGTATATTATGAGCAGTATAACAGTGAACAGGTTAATCGGGATGAGGCGGTAGTAGACAATGAAGAAGACCATAAACACGCCAAGAGCAGAGAGCAGTGATATTGCCTTCTGATCAGCGCGTTCAAGCAGCCGATTCTCGGTATCCAAGACCCTCAACACGTAAAGAAGCTTATTACCGGACGAGCTACTTTCTTCTTTGCTGGGACTGCTCCGCGCCATTCTGAAATATCGCCAGCATTATACAGACACTTATTTGCGCTAGTCAATTAGATTTCTCCACTCCAGTTCGTTCAGGGTCATAGTGACAAGAAGCGAAGGGTTCAGGCTGATAAGTGATTGTGGAACACTCTCTCCATACAAAGTTGCATGTTCTTCCGAGAATAGGCTATACTTCATTAGAGAGCTTTCTGGTGACTTTAGCGGAGTAGAACCACCCGTTCCCATCCCGAACACGGAAGTGAAATGCTCCAGCGCAGACGATACTCGAGGGGAAACTCTCCGGGAAAATATGTCGTTGCCAGGAAGCTTTCATTTTAGCTACTGAAGTCAATCTTTCCATCACTAGATGCCATTGTTCCCAGGACATTAAGTGTAGTATTATTTATAAAAAGAGGGGGGTGAAGAAATGAATGCAGTACAAACCTTTAAGCTCACCAAAGAGTTTGACGGCCTGGTAGCGGTGAACGGCGTTGATTTGGAGATAAATAAGGGCGAGCTTTTTTCCCTCCTCGGCCCTAACGGAGCAGGGAAGACTACCACCATCAGGATGCTGTGTTGCCTCTTAAAGCCGACCAGGGGAACAGCTTCCATATTGGGCTACGATATTGCTAAGGAGCCATTTGAGGTTAAGGAGCTCATCGGGGTATCGCCACAAGATACCATCCTCTCTGAGCGCCTTAACTGCTGGGAGAACCTGGCTCTAATTGGCAAGGTCCACGGCCTGAGTTCTAACGAAGTAGAAGAGCGTTCGAAGGAACTACTGGAGACGATGGGGCTTATGGAAAGGGCTAAAGATAGCGTGCGGAAGTTTTCCGGAGGGATGAAAAGGAGGCTCAGCATAGCCATGGCTCTTGTTTCTGACCCCCAGGTATTATTTCTGGATGAACCTACCTTAGGCCTTGACCCCCAGGCAAGAAGAACCATCTGGGAATATATAGCTGAGCTTAAGGGAAAGAAGACGATCCTACTCACTACCCATTATATGGAGGAAGCAGATTTCCTCTCCGACCGAATAGGGATTATTGATGAAGGAAGGGTTGTAGCTTTGGGTACGTCTCAAGAGCTGAAGACAAATCTCCTTGAGATGCGCAGCATGGTCGTCTCAACAGGGGCCCTCACCGCTGAGGTCCTGGAGGATTTGCGAACCAAATACTCCAGGCTGGAGATGGTCAAGGAGAGGCTTAGGATTTCCCACAAGGAGTTAGATTTCAAAGAGATCGTGGACTATCTCCATTCTCGAGGAGTTACCGTTTATTCTGCTGCCTTAGAGCAGCCAACCCTGGAGGACGTCTTTATCCAGATAACGGGAAAGCGGCTTAGAGACTAGAAGGGAGGTGAAGGAAATGAAGTTCTGGGAAATTGGCAAAAGGAATCTGAAGGAGCTTTATAGAAACCCTATACTTCTGGGCTTCCTCCTGGGAATGCCCGTTGCCTTTATGCTGGTATTTTGCGCCGCCGCTGGCGGGGGACAGGCCGGCCCTATTGCGCTGAGCATAGTGGACGAAGACCACTCCCAAACCTCCTCTGCCTTTATACAATATCTTGGAGGCATAGAGGCTATCGAAGTGAATGAGCCGGTATACAGTGAAAAATCTCAGGCCCAAGAGGACCTGGAGGACAGCAGAATATCATTTTATTTATTGATTCCCTCAGGATTTGAGGAGGCAAAGCAAGCCCAACAAACTATCAACTTGGAGTTAGCCTACAAGGAAGCAGATCCGATGATAGGTCTACAAATAAAACCTATAATAGAGGCCGTCGGCTCTGAATTCCTGGGAGTGGCTCCCCCTTTAAATGTTGAGCTAAAAGGAACGGAAAGCGAAATAAAGAATCCGGTTGTTAATTTCTATGCTCCCGGGATGGCTGTTTTGGGGCTCATGATTTTAATTTCCACAGCTGCGGAGATAATTGCTGCTGATAGGGAGAAGGGCTTTCTGGCTCGAATGTTTACTACCCCGGCAAGACCCTGGGATTTCATTCTGGGTTACTCATTGCCCTTTATCCCGGTGCTCATCGTCTCCACGTTTATTTATCTGGGCGTGGGGATGGCGCTGGGCTTGACCGTTGTCGGCAATCTGGGGCATGCCTTTCTTATTTTCTTTCTTATCGGGCTTTGCGGTATTGCGATAGGCATGATATGGGGCAGCTTAGTCAAAAGCGAGTCTCAAGCGGGTGTTTCCTGGGGCTTCATCATTCCCATAGCCATGATCTCCGGGGCCTTTTTCACAGTGGAGGGTATGCCTTCGGCTGTTAAAAGCATTGCTGGAGCCCTTCCTTTCAGCCATGCCGTAGACGCCTCTCGGGCTGTTCTCAACGGCTCCTCTTTCTCGGCTATCATAACCGATATCTACTGGCTTATTGGCTGGGCGGTCGTCCTGTTTGCTGTCGGAATTGTATTATTCAGAAGGAGGATGGTGAGTTAGGACTTACTATGGTAGAGCTTGTATTACTATCACCTCTCTAACTCCACCCACGAAAATCTTGCGATTTTCGTGGGAACCCGGTTAGGCTTAAAATCAATTTTGTCGTGGTCCCCAAAAAAGTCCGCAAGACTTTTTAAGGTCAATCTAATTGTGCCAGGTCGAACTTCAGGCCATCTCTGGCAGCAATGACTGAAACTCCGGTCTCCTCGCTCAGTTTCTTAGCCAACTCCCAGGGTTTAGCCCGCCACATGGTCATGCCAAAATGAGTAAGTATGGCCATCCTTGGCCTTAGTTTCTCAATTATGGTCTTGACCTCAGGGAGAGATAGATGGTCGATGGGAGCTCCGGGGTTCAATCGGACCACATTGATAATCAGCAAATCGCCTTCATAATGACTGGCTAAATCATCAAAATATTTGGTGTCAATAATCCAGGAAAAGGTATGCCGCGGCGTATGGAAGATAAAGCCATATGTTTCTACGGGGTGCTTGTGTCTGATGGGGGTCTTAAAAGAAACGTCGTTAATTGTATAGGACCCTCCTTCAGTTAAGACCTGGATACTCTGGGGATAAGACCGCAAATAAGACAAGATAACAGGGTCTTGATTCAGGGCATCGCCGGGGGCAAAGACCGTGCCACGCTTCTTCGTCCCTCCGTCTGTCATAGCTTCAATCATGATGTTAATATCGCCGCTGTGGTCTAAATGCTTGTGAGATAAAATAATAGCGTCCAGTTTAGTGGGGTCGATTTTCCTCCTGGCAGCCTGAACCAGAGAGCCAGGACCGGGGTCCAGGAGTATTTGAGTGTCGCCAAGGTTAAGCCAAGCGCCTCCTGAAGCAAGAAATTGGCGAATCACCACAAACCTGGCACCGGCAGTGCCCAGGAATATAATTGTGTCGCTTAATTCAGCCACTGCTGAATTATAGCAAGGAAAGCTGCTAAAATGATAAAGTAGAGCTATAGAGAGACCTATGAGCTACGGGACAAACGGCAATCGCTTTGCCATTCAAACATTTAGCCTTTCCAGGAAATTCGGAGATTTGGTAGCAGTAGATGGCATAGATTTATCTATTAAGGAAGGTGAGCTATTCTCACTGCTGGGACCGAATGGCGCTGGCAAAACGACTGCTATCAAGATGCTATGCTGTCTGCTCAGACCGAGCAGCGGCACAGCCACGGTCATGGGTCGTGATATTCATGAGGACCCCATGGCAGTGAAACAAATAATAGATGTCTCGCCACAAGAGACAGCAATAGCGGAGCATCTTAACGCCTGGGAGAACCTGAGCTTGATTGGGGGGATACGTGGACTGGCGAAGAAAGAGGTGAAAAAGAAGTCAGAGGAACTGCTGGAGATGGTAGGCCTGGCTAAGAGGGCCAAAGAGCAAGTAAGGAAATTCTCAGGGGGGATGAAGAGGAGGCTCAGCATAGCTATGGCTCTTGTTTCTGACCCTGAGGTATTATTTCTGGATGAACCCACCCTCGGCCTGGACCCTCAATCGAGGAGAGGTATATGGGAACATATAGCAGAGCTTAAAGGTAAAAAGACGATACTGCTTACAACCCATTACTTGGAAGAGGCTGATGCCCTGGCGGATAGAATAGCGATAATAGACGAAGGTAAGATAGCAGCCCTGGGAACTCCGCAGGAGTTAAAAGACGGCATCTCCGATATGCAAGTTATGGTAGTCAAGGCAAAGAACCTGCCCCCGGATGTTATCGATAGCCTAAAGGAGATATACCCAGAGGTAAAAGCAACAGAGGACGGAATTGAGATTAAGGCTAAAGAACTGAGTTTCTACGAGATAGTAGATTATTTACGCCCCAGGGGAGTTGCTATCCAGTCCACGTCTCTAAAACTACCCACTTTGGATGATGTATTTCTGCATCTTACTGGAAAAGAGCTAAGAGAATGAGATTCGCGGAATTGGCCATAAGAAACTTCAAGGAGATGCTACGGGACCCTATATCCACGGGCCTCGAACTGGGGATTCCCGCAGGCTTTCTGGTTATATTCTGGGCTCTTGGTCAGAGTCTGGGAGACGAAAGCTTTCTCACTACTAACATGTTAGTACCTGGAATAGCGGTCTTTGGTTTTGCTTTTTTATTAATGTTTTCAGCCATGATGCTCTCCCGGGACAGGGAAAGCGCACTTTTGTCAAGGCTCTTCACTGCCCCACTCAAGCCACGTGATTTTATCTTGTCTTACTCCTTGCCCTACATCCCCATGGTGATTCTCCAAATAGCGGTGTGTTTTGGCATAGGGGCTTTGCTGGGACTTGAGATGCCTGAGAATGCAGGTCTCGCTTTCCTCGCTCTTCTCGTCATGGGGATATGCTGTGTGGAACTGGGAATGATTCTGGGACTGCTTTTTAACGTGAATCAAGCTTCGGGCGTTGGCTCAGTGATAATAACCCTCGTAGCGTTACTCGGAGGAATCTGGATAGACATAGAAGCGATAGGAGGCGTGTTTTATAGAATAGGGAATGCTCTTCCCTTTGCCCATGCTATTGCTGCGGCGAGAGATGCCATGATGGGGGCTGGCTTCAGTAGTATTGCCACAGATTTCTACTGGGTTCTTGGCTATACCGTATTGTTCTTTGCTTTAGGTACTTTCCTGTTCAGGCGGAGGATGGTGGAATGAAAATAAACGGAATTTATAGACCACTTAACTAATAAAAAAGAGGAGGAAAAATGAAAGGAGGTTGACAGATTATGTCTGAGAATAAGGAACTTATAGAAAAGGATAGACGATTAGGCAGAGAATATTTACTAAAATACGGAGGATGCGCCCCGGGCACGCTCATGGCAGTAGCTCACACTCTTGACTTGGAAGTCTCTGATGAAGTGTTCAAGGCTATGATGGGTTTTTCAAGCTTTGCGGGAGTATGCGGAAATTTATGTGGAGGGATAGCTGCGATAGGCTTAAGGTATGGGGTGGCCATAGAGGAATTTGTGAAGAACCCAGAAATCGGTTCCTTATCTTTTGCGAAGCTAATGACAGCCGCGAAAGTGCTGCGGGAAAAGTTCGTTAAAGAGTACGGCGGCTACTTATGCGACGAAGTTCAAACGAAATTGTTCGGCAAGTGTGTAATGCCCACCTCCCCTAAGGAACTTGAGGCCTTCAGTAAGATGGATCCTGAGGAACTTAAGGGCTTCTATGAAAAATGTGGTTCTGTCACGGAAAATGCTGCCGGATGGACGGTAGCTACAATACTTGAAATGGACGAAAAATGACAGATTTTCAGTGCTAACACCGACTAGATGTAGACAGAATTATGGGGGCGCGCGCATTCCAAAATTTCTGATTTACTTTTGTGGCAAAATATTATGAACCTTAAAAGTAATTATTCTTAGATATGGATATGAAAATGAAAGCGATTGTATGCACAAAATATGGGCCGCCAGATGTCCTCCAGCTCAGAGAGGTGGCCAAACCTGTTCCCAAGGACAATGAAGTACTGATAAAAGTACATGCGACAACTTGCCACGTAGGGGATGTGAGAGTTCGAAGTTTCAACGTCCCTTTCTGGCAAATGATCCCCTTTCGCTTATATTTAGGTCTTCGAAAGCCAAAAAGAAGCATACTAGGGATGGAATTAGCCGGGGAAATCGAAGCGGTAGGCAAAGACGTAAAACGATTTAAGAAAGGCGACCAGGTCTTTGCTCTTACCGGTTTTGGTTTCGGCGCTCATGCCGAGTACAAATGTATGCCCGAGGAAGGTGGAGGGGCAAAAGGAGTGGTTCTGGCCATAAAGCCGTCCAACATGACCCATGAGGAAGCCGCCGCTGGCGTTGCTTCCGGGGGAATTACAGCATTGAAAACTCTTAGAAAGGCGAATATACATAGCGGGCAAAAAGTTCTTATCTACGGCGCTTCCGGAAGTGTAGGTAGCTATGCGGTACAGCTTGCCAAGCACTTCGGGGCGGAGGTTACCGGGGTTTGCAGCACCGCGAACCTGGAAATGGTGAAATCTCTGGGAGCCGATAAGGTGATTGATTACACCAAAGAGGATTTTACCCGGCACGGCGAAACCTATGATGTTATCTTTGACGCCGTAGATAAACTTCGGTCCTCACGGGCTAAAAAGTCCCTGAATAAGGGGGGAATCTATCTTAACGTTAACAAGGATTCTGGAGGCGAGGTAAAGACAGAAGACCTGGTCTTCCTCAAAGAGCTTATTGAAGCAGAAAAGATAAAAGCGGTTATAGATAGAAGCTATCCGCTGGAGCAAATGGTCGAGGCTCACCGATATGTCGAACAAGGACACAAGAAAGGACACGTCGTCATAACTGTGGATCATAATAACAAAACCTAACAAATTAGGAGGAATTGAAATGCACCTAGCGGATAAGAGAGAATAATGGCAGAACTGGAAGTAGAAATTGCCCGGCTAATAAGGGAATACCAAACCAAAACCGAAAACTCCTTGACAATCGGCACTGTCGAGTCAGCTACCGGCGGCAGGATAGCTGATAGGATAACTAACGTCCCCGGTAGCTCGGATTACTTCAAGGGCTCTGTAGTAGCTTACAGCAACGAGGTAAAAATCGCCTTGCTTGGGGTAAAAAAGGCGACCATTGAAAATTATGGCGCTGTGAGCGAACAAACAGCTATAGAAATGGCTCAAGGCGGCAGAAAGCTCCTGGATGTGGACATATGCGTCGCCGATACCGGGATTGCCGGACCCTCAGGCGATACTCCCGAAAAACCGCTGGGTTTGTTTTACCTCAGCCTGGCAGCCAGGGATGAAAGCTTGAGTCAGAAGCATGTCTTTCCGGGAAATCGAGAGGGAAACAAACGAGATGCTGCTGAAGCAGTGCTGAACATGCTGAAGCAATATCTGCTGCGGTGCTTCAAAGCCAAAGGCTGACGACAAGGGTGTAAATATTAAGAATGAAAGGAGGTTAAGGACAATGACAACCGAGAAGTTCACTGTAGACGGAAGCCAAGTAGTCGAGAAGATCAAGGAGCTAATACATCAAGGAAATATCAGAAGAGTCCGTTTAATACATAAGGGGCGTCCCTTGATAGACATCCCACTGACAGCAGGCGTTGGTGTGGCTGCGGTAACGGTCCTGGCCGCCCCGGTACTGGCTGCGCTGGGAGCAATTGCCGCCCTGGTCACAGAATGCACTCTCGAGGTGGAGAGGACAGAAGATACCGCAGAAGAGAAGGGTGAAAAACAATAGAAGGCCAGCTCGTTCCTGCGTAATGGTTCGAGGGCTAAAAGCACTGCTGAGCGTAGAATAGAACAGCTCCTTTGAGGTATACTTTTACAACATGGCAACCTTCGACACAGGTGAAATAAAGTCTAAGGCAAAAAGCAACTTTACCGACGCCTGGACAGCTACAGCGGAGCTTATTCCCACCGGCACCAAAATCTCCCTGAAGAAGAAAGGCGAACCCCATCTTGTACGGGAGTTAATTCAAAAATCCCGCCAGATATTGCTAAACCTGGGATTTGACGAGGTCGAGAATCTCACAATGCTGCCCGACAGCGATGTGGTCAAGCAGTATGGGCCGGAAGCCCGAGCTATTCTCGACAGGGCTTTTTACCTAGCTGAATTACCCCGCCCTGACATAGGGCTGAGCGCGAGAAGAATAGCTCAACTAAAGAAGATAGCAGAAACAATTGACATTGAAAAACTGCAGACTATTTTGAGAAATTATAAAAAGGGGGAAATCGAGGCCGATAACCTCATTGAAGAACTCATTGCCGGACTGGGCATCACTGATCGCCAGGCTACGGAGCTCCTGGACAAAGTTTTCCCCGAGATGAAAGACCTACAGCCAGTGCCTTCCAGCAAGACTCTGAGGAGTCACATGACAGCTACCTGGTTTCATACTTTAGCAGCATTACAGGACAAAGCCAGCTTTCCAGTTGCTTTATTCTCCGTAGGGCCCAGATATCGCAACGAACAGAGAGAAGATGCCCGGCATCTGCGAGTCCACCACTCAGCATCCATCGTGGTCATGGACCCCAAAATGTCCTTGGATGCGGGAAGGGCGGTTACCAAGGATATCATGCAGCAATACGGCTTCTCCGACATCAAATTTGAGACCAAGGTAGCAACATCCAAGTACTATGCCCCCGGGCAGGAGCAGGAGGTCTTCGTCAAGCATAAGGCTCGTGCAAGCTGCCTCGTCCCCGGGCAGGAGCAAGAGGCCTTCGCCAAGCATAAGGGCAACTGGCTCGAGATAGCGGACATCGGAATGTATTCGCCTGTGGCCCTGGCCAATTTCGACATCAAATACCCTGTGTTCAATGCAGGATTCGGCATTGAGCGAATGGGAATGCTTCTCTATGCAATAGATGACGTGAGGAAGCTAGCATACCCCCAATTTGCTGTAGTCGAGTATTCTGATGAAGAGCTAGCTGAATCTATTACCTATATAGCCAGCCCTAAGACAACCAGAGGGCAGAAAATAGCCAGGGCAATTGAGGAAACTGCCCGAAAGCACAAAGACGAGATCGCCCCCTGTGAATTTTCGGCCTGGAAAGACAAATCCATCGAGGTGAAAGTCGTAGAAAAAGAAGCAGGCAAGAAATTAATCGGCCCCGCCGGTTTCAATGAGATCTGCGTTGCTGATGGCAGTATTTATAGTGATGTTGTGCCTTCAGGCATACACACCGGGATAAATTATATGCATGCTATAGCCATGGGCGCAGCAGCAGCAATAGAAAACAGCAACGATAACTTAACTTATCAAGTGAAGGGAATAAGGCATCTTTCTGACCTTAATCTCCAGATTCCCGAGGCTGTCCGAGAGCATATTGAAGGACAGCAGAAGAAGATAGGAGTCGCCGGCGCTGTATTTGTGACCATCGCTGTGAAGAAACTCTAAATACTAAAGATCAGTAACTCGGATGACGTGGCTCTGAGGAAACAAGACATCTTGATTTGTGCCGACATTCAAGCCGTTTAGTTAGCAGCTAAAAGTGCTGTGTTGAAAACTAAACAATAGGGCAGTACATTCAATCAAGAGGGTTCGTCGTTGTATCGTTTGTCTCAAATTTCTTACCTTCCCTATTGGTTATCGTAATAACGGTCAGTAATCCGACGCGCCTGGCTCCCGATACGCCAGCTCATAGGTGTTTAATAACTCACCAGCCGGGCAGCTAGTGGTTGACACAGCGCCAAATAGATGCTAATAATCCATCAAAAAAAGAAGGAGGCAAAAACGATGCCAAGTGCATGTGGTCTAGCTTGCGAAGTGTGTGGAGCTCCTGATAAGGGATTGTGTCCTATAGACCTTTGTGTACCAGGAACTGACCCAAGGGCTCCACAGAAGCTAGAGAGATTTACGAAAGTAATGGGACATCCTTGCGCTATTCTTGATTGCGCAATCAAGAATAACGTTGATCATTGTTTCAGGTGTGACAAATTTCCCTGTGAGATTCATTATCAACAGCAGATTTACAGCCACAAGTTGCTTGATATGATTAAGGGTATGTCGGGAAAGCAGTGAATTAGGTCATCAGGCACACCAATTGCCTCAGTGTAGCCCAGATGGCTGAAATGTAGGTTCGGTCTAATCTGCGTGCAAATCACTGGATACTTGCCCATTTTGTTTAGTAGGGTTAGCTCAGTCAGTTTTGAAATCAGCCTCCCGCCACTGCCTGAGTGTTTGGAGATTCAATGTCAAAAATTTGGATTTCTGTTAGATTTCTTGTTAGAATTGGTCAGCTTTGGTTCCAGCAGTTCGCAACTGCCTCAAATCCTGAAGCTTATGAATTCACATAATGTCATGGCGAAGGACTAAAATTATGAAGCAGCCCGTGCAGCAAAGTGGATTACTTCCCTTCGCTCGCCATGACAGTTCGGCTTGCGGAAAGCTTTCGACTGAAAAGAAAGATGGGACAGAAAGGCATTAAGTCACTACAGAAGCTCAGCGAGTTGCACAGGCAACATAAGGGGCTTATTAACCTCATGCCTCTACAGACAGGTGGCATGCTTACCGATGCTGCCAAGGAGGCCTTAACGGAATTTGGGGATGGATATTCTGTGTGCGATTTTTGCCAGGGCAGTTTGTGTAATGTAACCAATCCCCCCATCCGGGACTTTGTCCAGGAGCTTCTACCTCAATTCTTAGGCTGTAAAGTTGCCACCATAACCCACGGAGCCCGAGAAGCCAAATTCATGGTCATGCATTCCCTAGCCAAGCCGGGGGATTCGATTCTTGTCGATGGCAACAGGCATTATACAACGGCTGTCGCTGCTGAAAGGGTGGGGCTACATATAATCGAGGTGCCTCATTCCGGACATCCGGAATTCAGAGTCGACGTTAACGAATACACACCGCTCATAAAAAAACACGCTCCCAAGCTAATTCTATTAACTCATCCAGACGGTAATTATGGAAATCTTCCCGATGCCGGCAGGCTGGGAGAAATCGCTCAAGAATATAACATTCCTTTCATTCTTAACGGGGCATACGCTGTGGGCAGAATGCCTGTAAGCATGGAGGAGATAGGGGCTGATTTTATCATCGGCAGTGGGCATAAAAGCATGGCCTCTGCCGGGCCTGTTGGGGTATTGGGAATGAAGAAGAAGTGGGAAGAGCCAGTGCTGAGAAAATCCGGCACACATAGTAATAAAGATATTGAGCTCCTCGGCTGTAGCGTAAGGGGCGTTCCTCTGATAACACTCATGGCTTCCTTTTCTCATGTGAAAGAAAGAGTTAAGAATTGGGATGAACAGGTATCCAAAGCACAGTGGTTTTCCGCTGAGCTTGAGGAGCTGGGTTTTAAGCAGCTAGGGGAAAAACCACACAGGCATGACCTGCTACACTTTGACACCCCTGTGCTCTACGAAATCTCGAAGCGGGTCCGAGAGAGGGGATATTTCCTCTATAAAGAATTAAAGGAAAGAGGCATTTGGGGACCACAGCCAGGCATGGCAAGGTCCTTCAAACTCTCCACCTTCGCTGCTGATAGGGAACAGCTAGGTTTTGTTATAGATTCCTTTAAATCCATCCTGAATAAATATAGTTAGCGGACCTGAGCAAAAATCTCGCGGTGTCTTTGGGCATAGGCTTTTTTCAAGTGCTGCAAAGAGGCTTGAAATGGTATAGAGGCAATATTATCCGTACTCATGATTATAGCGTCCTCTCCATCGCTTGAATAATACCTCGGGCGCCTCCCCACCACTCGGAAGCCATACTTTTTATAAAGTTCCTGAGCTACTTCATTAGAGGCACGCACCTCCAAAGTGACTACATTAGAATTCAGTACCTGTGCTAGTTCAACGGTTGCGATGAGCAAACCTTCACCTATGCCAAGTCGACGATAACCATCTCTTACACCAATGGCAATGATATGTGCCTCCTTCATCATCATCCAGAAGCCCGAAAAGCCAACTATGTTTTCCGCTACATTAAGATGACGCTCATAACTGAAGAGCCGCCTGAACCAAGACAGTTTCTGCATCGCCTGTCCCTCAGATTCTGACACATCCCTCTTATTACAAGCCACTATATAGCGGACGGATGGATTGTCAAGGTCATGCTTATATGCTGATTGAGAGCGAAACACCCACTCGCCAGGGAAAGCCTCTCTATCAATTTGGGCTACCTGGGGGATATCCTCATACTCCATAGGGCGAATGACATAATATGTGTCTGACATCAATTGGAATTTTAGCATAGTATCAGGTTTTTAGCCCTGATCCCTTCTTTCATCACGTCAGACAATTCAACATCCCTGTGCCATACGCTTTTCCGCCTTCAAACCTGCACTCTAGTGCGCAGTTTCACAAATAGCTTTCACAAGAGCTGTCATTCCGAGACGAAGACGAAGAAGCTCGCCTCCGCTCAGGGTTCTTACTATCACAAGGCTTTTTGAAAAGGTTTTCCCACAGAATCTATTACAGAATAGGGCCTCGCTGATATTGACAACATAGTTAGCCGATGCTATAGTAAAGGAGAGCCTAACATGCTAATGAGGTGCAAAGATGAACTACGGGCGTGAGTTATTGAAGGGAAACACTGATTCTCTACTGCTTTGCTTAATTAGTCGTCAGCCTACCTATGGCTACCAAATAGTAAAGGAACTGGAGAAAAGGAGTAACGGGTATTTTCAGTTTAAAGAAGGTACTCTTTATCCCGCTCTCCACCGCTTAGAGCGAGACAACCTTATCACAGGTAAATGGCAGATACTAGCTAATGGACAGCAAAGACGTTACTACTACATAACTGAAAGGGGACAGCAGGTCCTAGCTAGCAGGTTAGCTACATGGCAGGATTTTTCTACAGCAGTTAAAGCAGTTATGCAAGCAGAAACAATCTAGGGCTAAAATGGGAAGTAACATAAGCCATTATTTAAACAGGTTTAAAGCTTGCCTCAAGATTGATCAGACTATAAGGGATGGCGTGGCCGAGGAGCTTTATACGCATCTCGAAGATAAAAGTCGGGAGCTAGAAGAAAATGGGTTAAGCAAAGAGGAAGCAAGCAAAATCGCGGTACAGTCTCTGGGTTCCCCTGAATTAATTGCCCAGCAAATCTATGAAACACATGCTCAAGGTAGCTGGAAAGAAGCACTTTTCAGTGCCTTGCCCCACTTTCTGGTTGCTTTACTCTTCACCTCATATTACTGGCAAAATATTGTCTACGTGTCAATTATGTTAGCGCTAATCGTTGGCATAGCAATTTATGGTTGGCATCGAGGTAAGCCAATATGGATTTTCCCTTGGTTAGGATACTATCTTATGCCAGTAGTAATTACCGGTATATTGCTGCTTTCCCTCCCCCAAGGTTGGGGCTGGATAGCAGCACTCATCTATATCCCCTTGGCTCTTTTTGTCTTTATCCATATAGTGCGACAAACTGCAAGGCGGGATTGGCTATACGCATCACTGATGCTCGCCCCTATGCTTGTGACACTCACTTGGTTTTCATCCTTGGGTTCAGGAAATGAGCTTCTGAGAGATGGAATATGGCTGGCAGGCTTGCAAACAAATGCACTTTGGATAGTTATTAGTTTCATTGCTTTAGCAGCAGCAACTATCGCATTCATCCGCCTCAAAGCACGGAGGTATAAAATTATTAGTTTATTAATTCCACCGCTTGTGATCTTATTCTCGGTAACCATGGCAAGCCGAGGGAACATTGATTACTGGGGTTGGCTGATATTGTTCTTTTCTTTGTCTGCCTTTGCCATCCCAGTATGGATGCAAGCCAGAGCATACCAATAGTCATCCCTGAAAACTTCGTTCTTCAGTGTCCCCAAAACTTACCCAGTGACATTCTAGGGGTTACGTGAAATCCACCAATAAAATCAAAGATTTTGCGGGGGCAAGAGAGCGAAGCGGAGTTTCCGTGGGATACTAAAGAGCCAAAGATTAACTCTGTTCCTGACTCCATAAGCTAGGTTGAGGCTGAATATCCCTTTTGTAAGGCAGTCCCAGGTGTTCATAAGCAAGCCTAGCAGCTACTCTGCCACGAGGTGTCCGTTCCAGAAAACCTAACTGAAGAAGGTACGGCTCGTAAACATCCATAATAGTGTCAGCATCTTCGTTAATAGAAGCAGCAATGGTATCTAGACCTACAGGACCACCGTCAAATTTGTCAATTATTGTATGCAACACTCTACGATCTATATCATCCAAACCAACAGTATCTATCTCCAGCTTTGAAAGTGCTTCCAGAGCTACTTCCCTGGCGACCACTCCATCTGCCATGACCTGAGCATAATCTCTTACTCTCTTTAAGAGACGATTGGCTACTCGAGGAGTACCTCTAGCACGCTGGGCAAGCGGGACAAGCCCCTCTCTCTCTGCTTTCACCTTAAGGATAGTTGCTGACCTCTCCAAAATCGTCTGTATTGCTGCCTCGTCGTAGAAATCAAGATGATACGTCACCCCAAATCTATCGCGAAGGGGAGGACTCAATAGAGCAAAGCGCGTAGTAGCCCCAATTAAGGTAAAGCGGGGCAAATTCAACCGTAAATTTCTAGCAGCTGCACCTTTCCCTAAAAAAATATCAAAAACAAAATCCTCCATTGCCGGATAGAGTTTTTCTTCTACTGTATGGCTAAGCCTGTGTACCTCGTCAATAAAAAGGATATCCCCCTCATGCAGATTAGTAAGAATAGCTGCTAAATCTCCAGTACGTTCTATCGCCGGCCCGGAACTAACTTTAATATTGACTCCCATCTCAGCAGCAATGATGTAGGCAAGGGTAGTCTTTCCCAAACCGGGAGAACCATAAAGAATAATATGATCTAGCGGCTCACCTCTTTTTTGAGCAGCGACAATAGCTATTTTTAGATTATCTTTAATTTTTTCTTGACCTATGAATTCGCCAAGACGTCTGGGACGAAGGTCAAAGTCAATAAAGCTATCCTCAGTTGCCGTTTTACCTGAAATGAGACGCATCGTTAACCTTTGGAAGTTAAATTTTTACTCGCCCTCCGATTCTAAAGTCGCAGTCTCTTCTTCATCAAGACCTCCTCCCTTCAACCTTTCCCCATCATTAGGACTCAGAGAGAGGACCCGCGATGGAATGAGCTTACCGAGAATAACATTTTCCTTGAGACCACGAAGCCTATCCAACTTGCCTTTGATCGCGGCATCAACAAGAACCCGGCCGGTTTCTTGGAAAGAAGCAGCTGCTAGCCAACTATCCTTGCTTAAGCTAGCTCTGGTTATCCCGAGAAGCGCAGCTTGAGCCGTTGCTGGCTCACCTCCCTCAGCCAGCACCTTGGCATTTATATCTTCGTAGTCAAATCGATCAACTAACTCGCCGGGCAAGAGCTTTGTATCTCCTGAGGAAATAATTCTCACGTTGCTTAACATCCGCCGAGTAATGACAGCAATATGTTTATCATGTATAGTCACCCCTTGCGAGCGATATACTTTTTGTATTTCATCAATCAGATATTGCTGGACTGCATCTTTTCCCATAATACGCAAGATATCATGAGGGCCAATGGGACCTCTAGTAAGTCGATCGCCCGCTTTGACCTTATCCCCCGACTGAACAAGCAAATATGCACCATGGGAGACGCTATATTCTCTCTCTTCCATCTCTTCATACCTAACATAAACATGGTCACTCTCAATGACGACTTGACCAGCTACTCTAGCTACTATAGATTGAGATTGCTCTGCTTCACCGGAGCTAACAGCTGGTAATATCTTTTTGGTCTTCTTTGGGGTCTTCTCTGGCAGAGAAAATAGGGTGCTACCAGCATCCACCGATTGCCCATCAGTTACAGATAGCTCCGCTCCTGGCAGAATTGGGTATTCATCCAAATAGAATTCAGAGCTAATGACCTTGACTATGCTTGCTCCATCAGTATGGGTTACTTCAACAGTACCATCAATCTCAGAAATGATTGCACTGCCACTTGGTGTTCTAGCCTCGAAAAGCTCTTCGACGCGAGGCAGCCCAGTGGTAATATCGACACCTACTATGCCCCCTGTATGAAAAGTGCGCAGAGTGAGCTGAGTTCCAG
>Ga0209635_10000337_pt1 | contig 31024 bp, 36 predicted proteins | sample DeeMarSWOR230_32_FD_187463 | JGI IMG/M metagenome (GOLD analysis project Ga0209635, IMG submission 187463) | Marine sediment microbial communities from White Oak River estuary, North Carolina - WOR-2-30_32 (SPAdes) (version 2) | ecosystem: Environmental > Aquatic > Marine > Intertidal zone >...
ATTCTTGACAACCAGTCTTCCAGCTACCTCCCCATCGTTTTTAGCAATTTTTACAGCGTTCTTGACCCACCAACCGTTATCTCGCCCAATAAATTTCATGTTTGGACACAAGACATTAGGAGATAACATAGTCTTCCCGGGAATTTCATTCCTCATCCTTTGCGGAAACCCTTCCACGGTCGCCACAATATGCACGGGTTTTTCAGAATTCTTGATGACTGAAAACATTCCTCCGCTTCCACTAATTTCGCCTCCAATTTTTAGAACCCAGTCGACAAGGTAGGAGTCACATTCAGCATGAGCAACTATGCCAACATTTTCTTTTCCATATTCCTGCAAAGCATCTTCCCATTCTAACATGAGGTCGCCAGCACCAATTTGTGAATGTGGCGGACATTGCAGACTATTGGGCACTGATACAATTTTAAAGTTGGGAAATTTTGATTCAATTATTTTCTGTACATACAAATTAACGTTAGTGTTTCCCACTAACACAACTGTATCTGACACTTTTTTCTTGGCAACCTCTTCTAACACATGAATGGCTTTGGTGGAATTAAAGACAAATGACACTTCTTCACGAGCTTTAATTGCTACACAATTGTTTATGTTAACTCCTATCGGTGCATCAGGATATTTCTTTGCAACATTTTTTATTACTTCAGGCTTTAATGTCCCTAGGCTACTTCCCTGCTCACTTATCATTGGACATCTCGACACGTAATATTCTCCATCCTTGATCTGAGCAATCGGGGTGAGAGCCTTTACTCCTCCACCAGATAACGTGACAAAGTCTTCAATCATGAATGCCACCGAGCAGATGACAGCCGTTTCATTGCTCTTATCACACATTTCCTTTCCAGCTCTACAAATAGCGGTTGTCCCTCCGATGATTCCATTGTTTTGGCGCACTATTTGGTGGACAATAGGGTCTTGATAATTGTGAGCGATTGTAAGTGTTTTAGCCATTATTTTTTCACCTGTTAACTTCAACAGTTGCATGTGATGATGTGTTGCCTCTTGTTTATCTTCTCAACAAACTTTATAAACGTGTTGTATTGATGTACAATAAGGATAATTTAATGCTGTTCATTATACAATAGGAGGATAAGATTTGAGTAAAATATCTCTTTGGGAAGATTTGGTTCAGTCGAGTTTAAAGTCTGATGAAGCGTTTCGAAAGAGTTTGAAGCAAGCTTTAGAAGAAGCACGCATGGATACCAAAAGGTTCAGCGAACTTTCCGAAGTCTCAGAAAGCTCACTTTACAAAATACTCTCAGGTGAAAGAGCCAATCCGCGTCTATCCACCTACCGCAAAATCGTAAAGGCCCTTAGGAGGTTAGAAGATGCTGAGGAGACCGAACCGTTCATCGCTGTCATCGCTGCTCGGCCCACACTTGACGTTCTCGAAACAAGATACATAAAAATTCAAGATCACCAAATTCGACTTAAAGAGTATGCTGCTACAAGCTTAGAGGACGTTATAGTTGCAGCTGTTCGGGCGCAACAGGAAGGAGCTAAAGCCATTGTTTGTGCCCCCATTGTCAGCACCACTGTTGAAAAAATAGTTAGTGTTCCTGTCTCTGCATGTCCTGTTGCCCAATGTCGACAACCGATCTTGAAGGCTGCTGAAACTGCTGCTTCAAAAATATTTTATGAGTAAAAAATGTACGGGGAAGAACATGCAAATTTTGAGGGCAACAGCAGATAATCTTGCAGTAGCCTCACAAATACTTGCTGATGGAGGATTAGTTGCTTATCCAACTGATACAGTTTACGGGTTAGGATGTAACCCTTTTAACGTCAAAGCGTTGAAGCGACTTTTCAAAGTGAAGGGCGAGAGAGACAAGCCGTTGCCCATACTGGCATCCGATGTTGAAAGTATTGAAAAAATAGCGTTTCTGTCGGAAAAAGCTAGAAAAATTGCAGCAAGGTTTTGGCCAGGGCCACTCACTTTGGTTTTACCTAAAAAGCCCGCTCTTCTAGAAACTGCTACCTGTAACCTCAACTCAGTGGGCGTTAGGATTCCTAAGCACGATGTGGCGCTAAGACTCATTCGTTTGTCTAATGGGTTGCTCGTGGGAACCAGCGCCAACAAAACAGGAGCGAAGCCACCGTGTACGGCTCAGGAAGTTGTTGAACAGCTGAGAGAAGAGGTGGATGTGATTCTGGACGGGGGAACTACTCCTCTCGGTGTATCATCAACTGTTGTTGATTTCACTCAGCAAAAGCCGAAAATTTTGCGTGAAGGTCCCACATGTTTGGAAGAGATTCTAAAGGTTTAGTGTTGATGTGCAATTTCGAAAGTTCTTTTTATTAAATGATGCATAAAATATGCTTTGGTGAAAAGAAAGTGTTGAAAGACTTCAATCTGCTCATCACCACGTCGCGGGGAAATGAGGATAACACGTGTGCTGAGATATTGAATTTGTTGGGGGAGGTCGGGAACGCAGCCGTCACAGTTGACAAAACAGGAATCACGGGGTTAATAGTAGTCAAATCAGCTTTCAGTCCCTTCGAAATCATCGAGAAATTTAGAGGTATATTAAAGGAACGTCCATGGGATTTCCGCTATACGCTTAGAGTTATCCCCATCGAAAAGGTTGTGCCCACGGATCTGAGGGAAATTGAAAGAATAGCTACTGAGTTGGCTTCTAAAATAAAGGAAAATGAAACATTCCGCGTGACTGTGGAGAAAAGGTTCACTAAGATTTCCTCTAAAGATATGGTGGAGGCTGCGGCGGCGAACATTGAAAGAAAAGTAAATATGACTAGTCCGGACAAGATTGTTCTCATTGAAGTTATAGGCGGGTTCACCGGCATATCTGTTGTAGAATCCACGGATATCTTGTCTGTGATGAAGGAGAGAATGTAACCTTCAACGTTGAGTTGCTAACAAAGCCACATGTTCAATCACCAAGTTCAGCAGCGCTTCCTTTTCGAAACCTTTCTTCTCCAGCTTAGCCTCCAATTCAAGATTGGAAATGCCAAACAATCTCTTGACACCATTAACTTTTTCGCTGGTCAATTCAATGACACTATCGTCACGCTTACCTGACATTAGTTCGGAAACTGTTTCTAGAATTGTAGCTGTCTTTTGCTTTGTTTCTGCTATTACAAGAACCGCTACCTGTGATGATTCAGGTTTGATTCCCAGTAGCTCCACAGCTTTATTGATCTGTCGTTGAGCAGAAGCATAGAGAAGCGTTTCAACAGCTACACTGTTTGAGATGTTTGTTTTGTTTTTGAAGGCATTCAAGGCATTCAGGGCAGCAAAATACAGGTGCTTCCAGCCTGCGATCAACCTAGCGTCAAAAAACTGAACGTTAGCACCCTTCACCTTTTTTCGAATAACATTGAAAAAACCGTTAATATCATTAACCTTAACGTTTCGGAACCCAGCTGCGGCGACATATCTATCAAAGTCTTCCAGTTTTTTGATCAAGTCTACTCCTCAAATATCTCTTGGATAAATCGCTCCACCAGCTTTCGACTTAGCCCAGACTGTACCAGTTTCTCCACAGCTTCATCAACAGGCTTTCCCTGATTTTTGTACTCTTCAAGAACTTTCCTAACGGTTTCTTTTCTTTCCCATGGAAAGACAAGCCAACGGCTCGTTTCCTTTGCATACCAGTCTGGAACTACGATGCTCCAAGGTTTATAGTAGATTGTCATGGTCTTTACTTCGGTTGCACCCTGCTCCTCTAAATGCGACTTCACAAGGCGAAGGCTTTTACCAGTGTCAGCAACCTCGTCCACAATGAGAACTTTCTTACCTTTAACAGATGTAGAAACTGGTTGTGTTATCACTGGGTCGCCTTTGGTTTTGGCAACTCCCAAATAGAATTCAGCTCTAACGTTTGCAAGTTCTGGGTTTTCAAGCAGGTCAGACATGATTCGTGCTGGAGGCCATCCGCCACGGGAAACGCTCACGATCACGTCGGCTTTGAAGTTGTTTTCTCGAATTCTGTTGGCAAGATGTAAGAGTTCCTCGTAGATTTGTTCCCACGAGGGGATTTCAAACTCTAACTTTGAATTCAAACTGTTTTCTCTCCAACAGAAGCGAAAATAGTAGAATGGTGAAGTGATTTAAGCCTTGCCGCTTCAGCATGTGAACCGAGTTTATTTTGTGCTCACGATTTTTGGACGCATGAATTTGGCGCAGCTGGAACATTTTCGTCGGGAAAGTGTTCGAACTTTTGGATAGCCCATAGATTCTAAGTGTGCTTTTGACAGGGATTCTCTCCATTGGTTCTTGCAGAAGGGGCATTCTAGTACAGCAGGCACTTCTTCAACGACAGTAACTCTTTCTCTTCTACCAACTAAGATTGCAACGCCTCCGATTAGCAACACGAACCCCAAGATCGTGTAATGTATTAGTTGCAGTCCAACTCCTAGGGAAATGTCGGAGTGAGTTGCTGCAAAAAGAGAATTACTGAAGGCTGAGATAATATTGGGATCACTGTAAACTCCATCTTCCCACGTTTTCCATATGACAATAAGAAGCATCAGTGCTCCTATAATACAGAGCGCTAAAGCAATAGTGTAACCTGGCTTTTTCTTTAATATTGTTCTACGCATATGGCATCAGCAATAGTTTGGCGGGATTGGTTTATTTGTTTTGTGAATAAGTAATAGTAATCTAATTTTTGAAACGTCTTATTGGCCAGTGATTTCAGTCATTCTTTCAACTGCTTTGCGCGCCTTTTTCATAATTGGTTTAGGCAAAGTTACTGTAGGCTCTTCATTTTTTAGCGCCAAGTGAATTTTCTCCAACGTGTTAAGTTTCATGGTGTTGCAGATGGCGTCTGAATACGCTGGGATGTATTCTTTTTCAGGATGTTCTCGCTTCATTCGGTCGATGAGTCCATTTTCAGTTGCAATTACAAATTGTTTTTTCGGCGATTCTATAGCATGAGTATACATTTGGCTTGTGCTTCCAATGAAATCGGCGATGCGCTGCACTTCTGGATTGCATTCTGGATGCACCAGCACTTCCGCGTCTGGATGTTGTTCTCTCGCAAGGAGTATGTCTCCCTCTGAAAACAGTTTGTGAACGTAACAAAATCCGTTTTTGGGTATAGGAATAATCTCTTTGTCAGTGTGTTGCTGAACGTACCATGCTAAGTTGTTGTCTGGACCAAATATGACTCGTTCTTCATCCAAACTGTTTACAACTTGAACAGCGTTTGATGATGTACAACACACATCGCACCTTGCCTTAGCCTCTGCCCGAGTATTAACATACAACACCACCGCTGCGTCGGGATATTTTTTCCTCGCTAATTTAATTTCTTCAGTTGAAAGCATCGCTGCCATGGGACAGAACGCATTCTTATCAGGAACCACCACTTTCTTATCTGGATTCAATATCACTGCACTTTCAGCCATGAAATTCACTGCTGAAAAAACCAGAAGCTCCGCATCCTTTTCTTGCTGGGCTTTTCGACAAAGTCCAATGCTGTCTGCAATGTAATCAGCGATTTCCTGTATCTCTGGGCGTTGATAGTTGTGGGCAAGTAAGAGTGCACGTTTTTCATTTTTCAGCTTAAGGATTTTCTCTGCGAGCTCTTGCTGTTGTTTATTCATGTGGCTCCACTTCGAAGTATCAAAGTTCAAACGCCCACGGAAATAATAAACGTTACTATTTGGAAACTCCGTTTGCTCTTAACCTTATTTGGAGAAGAGTCTAAGAGATGGAGATGTTAAACTCAGACGGTCACACTTCACGCCAGTTCTTGCAATGCTCTCAAGCGCTTCACTATGTTGGGATGTGTGGAAAGAACCTCTGCTATTCTGTCAAGTGTGGTCACTTTTCGTCTGAGAGTGCTTTCAACAAGTTTCTGATCAGATGCGAGTGCGCCCGTTTGAGCAATAGCCGCTGAATCTAGTTCAGCACGATCCGGGTCCGCAATGAAGAGAGACTTGAACGAGCTGAAGTTGCTAACGTCTTTGCGAACTTTCTTCATTCTCTTAGAGGATTTCGCTATTTTTGCTAAGCCTTCAGAGAGTTTGCGTGATCCGTCTTCAACAATGCTGGCGCTGTGGCGGTCAGCATAGTATTCGCGCAGTCGGCTTAGGTAAAGAGTGAATATGTAGAGAACCCAGTAGACGACCATGCTTGCTATGCCTATGATTACAGCTGCTTCGCCGCCGCCTCTTTCATCTCTGCGTCCAAACATGGAAGAGAGCAGCATTGAGTAGCCGATGAAGTAGAATATTGCTGGTAAAATGGAGATGAACATCATCACTTGAACGTCTCTATGCTTCAGGTGACCAAGCTCATGTCCAATCACTGCCTCAACTTCTTCGTCTTCCAGTGTTTTCAACAGTTCATTTGTCACTGCTACTCTGGTTCCAGCTATGGGTGAACCATAAGCGAAGGCGTTGGGTACAGGAATGTTAGCCAACATGACTTTTGGCATTTTGATGCCGCTTTTTCTGCTTAATTCCTCCACCATTCCATACAGTTTCGAGTTCTCTGATCTTGACACCTTTTTCACACGGTACATGGCGTCTATGAGGTAGGGGGCGAACAACCATTGGGCGATGTTGAAGAGTACAACGAAGATGATTAGTGTTAGGAGACTGAATGCGCCGGTTAGGCTGAGGAGGACTGTGAAGAATAGGGTTGAGAGACCTATTATAATAGCTAGTGTTCCCAGTATTGAGAATCGTAGTTTCCATAAGCTCATTTACTTGTTCCTCAGAAATCTGATGAAAAGAAACAACTTATAAACTTTTAGTGTCAGACAGAAAAAATTTCAGATTTCAGTAAAACCAAACAATTTTCCCTTCAGCTACGCATAACACACTCTGCCGCATTGCAGAGAACAGAGGCATCAAGATGCTTTAATACAATTATAGAAAGTAATAGAGCCGGGTGAATAACTTGTATGAAAAAGGCTTACCAAAAAATGTGCTCTTTCAAAAACTCAAGACTAAACTTCGGCAAGACTCAACCTACAAGTCTGGAAGAATTCTTGGTTCCATGTGTACTGAACCGCACTCTCTTGCCAAACGAGTTTACATGCAATGTTTAGAGAAGAACCTGGGCGACCCATACCTTTTTCCCGCCACAGCGGAGCTAGAGCAAGAAGTTATACAAATGTTCGGTTCGCTACTTTCCAACCCTAATGCGCATGGACACATTGTCTCAGGTGGAACTGAAGCAAACATTCTTGCTTTATGGACGGCGCGAAACCTTGCCAAAAGAAAAAAACGAGAAATCATCGCTTCTGTTTCGTCACATTTCTCCATCGATAAAGCAGCAGACTTGCTAGGTCTAAAACTAATCAAAATAGGACTCAACAGTCGGTTTCAAATTGACATCAAAGCTGTTGAAGAGTCAATCACTTCAAACACAGTTGCAATTATAGGAAACGCAGGCACAACCGACCTAGGAGTGGTCGATCCTATCCCTGAACTTTCAGAAATTGCTCTAACCAATGACATCTACCTCCACGTAGACGCCGCATTCGGAGGCTTTGTGCTTCCGTTCCTTAAGAACCAAAGGCTCCAAGCTCCAGCTTTCGATTTTAGATTTTCAGGAATTCACTCAATTACAATTGATCCACATAAGATGGGATTTGCACCCATCCCCGCTGGAGGGATACTGTTCAGAGACTCGTCGATTGTGGAGCCTATAGGCATGAAAGTCTCTTATTTGGCTGGTGGAGAAACGAATCTAACCACTTTAGTGGGAACTCGGTCAGGAGCTTCTGCAATAGCTGTGTGGGCGTTACTAATGCATCTTGGTAGAGCGGGTTATGAAGCTGTGGTTAAACGTTGCATGAAGCTAACATGGATGCTTGCCGAAGGAGTTCGACAAATTGATGGAGTAAGCCTTGTAACTCAACCCACCATAAACATTGTTGGAATAAAATCAGACGTTATAGATGTTCAGTTAATAACTAAAGAACTGAGAAAGAAAGGTTGGGCAATCTCCCGCTTCCCCCACCACATTCGGATAGTAGTTATGCCGCATACAAAGCCTTCCCACATTAAAGCTTTCCTTGACGACCTAAGGGAAATAACCAAGAAGTTAGGTTAAATAAACACCTAAACGAAGGATTTATCTCAAAAAATGTTGAAGATAGACTGGATTACACATGTAAATTACCGCGACTAAATGGTGCTGTGACGTTGTTGAAACTCTTAGTCAGCGTAACGAACAAGAAAGAGGCCTTAGAAGCAGTCAAAGGAGGAGCACACATAATCGACGTCAAAAATCCGAAAGAAGGCTCCTTAGGCGCCAATTTCCCCAGAATCATTAGACAAGTCAAAAAAATCGTGCCAAACAACATAGAAATGAGCGCAACAATAGGCGACCTACCGAACCTTCCTGGAACAGCCTCATTAGCTGCTTTGGGCGCTGCTGCGTCAGGAGCTGATTATGTTAAAGCGGGACTTTTTGGTGTGAAAAAAGTGGAAGAAGCAGTGAGTCTAATGAACGAGGTTTGTAGGGCTGTTAAAGATTATAATGCCACCTTAAAGGTGATTGCGGCAGGTTACGCTGATTTTCAAGAAGTTAACTGTTTAAATCCCCTAGAGCTCCCGGCTGTTGCACGTAAGACAGAGGCAGACGGTGTGTTAATAGACATGAAAGTTAAAAGTCAGAAAAAACTGTTTGACTTCTTAAGTGACGACCTGCTGAGAAACTTTGTTGAGGAATCGCATAAACACGGTTTAATGGTGGCTCTGGCAGGAGGTTTAGACAAGGAAGATGTACCGAGGCTCCTTAACTTAGGAGCAGACGTTGTTGGGATTAGAAGGGCTGTTCTTAGTCATAAGGATCGAGTGGCTGGTGAGGTTCAGAGCACAGCGGTAATGGAGTTTACTAAACTAATTAACGAATATGAAAGTAGATGACTAGAATATAATTTGTGTACAAAGGGTTTTTTCACCCTTCAAAATTGCTTTAATTCTTTCAGGATGTTTACCGTTAACCACGTAGCAATCTAACTTTGTTTTCAAAAGTATTCTAGGTAAGAATCGGTCAACACTTGTTCTCTTATTCCAATCTAACAGTTCATTAACCGATAATTTCTCTATCATTCTAGCGTTCGGGTTCTTTTCAGGGTCTTCTGTGAAAATTCCGTCTACATCAGTGACTAAAATCAGTTTCTTCGCAAGTAACAGACTGGCAATGTAGACGGCTATGGAATCGGAAGTCACATCCCATGAAGGTTTCAACGGGTCTTTTTGAAACATTAAGTTGGAAGGCAGAATTATGGGTAAAATTCCAGTAGAAGAAAGCCCCTCAGCCTTTTCCAAAAAATAAGTGGTTTGCGAGTTCGGCGTAATACTTGAGAGGAACAGCCCAAACTGGTCCATGCTGAGAATAGCCATTTTATGCGCAACAGTATCTGACAGGCCAAAATTACGGTAAAACTCTCTTACAACATCAGCAAATTTGCCTCCTCCAGGCACCACAAGCATTCTATAAGATTTTGCAAGTGCCCCCAATTCTTCACATAAAGCAATTAAACTCTCAGAGTCTTCAGCCAAGCTTCCTCCAATTTTTACGACTTCTACCATCTTACGACTTTACCCTCCAGTTTACTTGCCACCATCAAAGCAACACCAACCGAAGTGGAGACAACGGCAGCATCTACACCAAGTAGCTCCCCTAAGTCGATAACTTCTTTGAAACCTGCTTTCTGAGCTGCTTTTCCAGCTAAAAAGTCTCTACCAAAACCCGTGACTACAACAGGAACATTCATTTTTATACGAGACTTCATCCTGTCATAGACTTGACTTAACCCATCAGCAATCTGTTTGATCTGTGCCTCATAAATGTAGTTAGCCATCTCAACTATTTCCTCTTCGTTCAGTATTTCAATGTCAGCGCAAACTACACGCGCTAATCTAGCCATAGCTTCTATCCTTGTTGTTCCCCGACCATCCGCGGTTTCTATAGAGTAGTCCTCCTCGTTAATGTTGTCTAAGATTAGATGTACGTCGCCAGACAAGGCAAATAACTCAGATGAAACCCGTGCGATTCCGCCTTTAACAGGGATGGAATTTACAATAGTAGCGACATTCGTACGCAGGGCTCCTGTGTAAACTAATTCTCCGTTTATAAGCTTCTCGAGATCGGTTTTACCAGCTGCAACAACTTTTCCATTGATCACTGGAATTATGCTTGTTGTGGTGCTTCCAACATCAATTATAAAACAATCTTTAATTGATTGGGACACCATCCATCCTGTGGCTGGCCAATTGGCAGCTGCGACTTTAAGAGGCTCTTGCTTAGCTTCCTCAATTGACTTCAGGTTTGATTCTGCATCCAAGACGAAAACTGGTGTATTAGAGAAAACCTGTGCCACACTATCGAGGATATGATTGACTCCTTTCCTTTTTGTCTGATACGCATCGGATAATTCAGCTGTCATGGCAACTCCAACTCCGTCTAACTTAGCGGAACCTGTCAACTGGTTTTTCAATTTGCCAAGAACGGGTGGAAGCTTTTCTTTGTCCTTTTTCCAGATTGGAAAATATTTTATTGCAGTCTTAAGTTCTCTAACCGCGCCTTTCCGGGTTTTTATCAAAGCTGCTTTAGTGTTTACTCCTCCTATGTCCCAACCTAGAACATTCACGTTTTCAATCCTCTGGCAACATATTTATGAGACGTTTTGTAGCTTCATACAGCTTTGTTTTAGCGCTTTTTAATTTGGCGGAATGGGCAATGATGAGTGCATAGGCTGTTTCATCACCTTCAATGGAGAGTGGAGGTGAGATGATTTTCTCTGACTCACATATTTTAGGGAGGATTTTGCTTGGCACTGTAGGAACTGTTATTTTTGAAAAAAAGGCGTATCCCGAGCTTTGCACGTTCTCAGGAAGTTCATGCTTTAGCACGGCGTTGACTATCGCTTGGGCTAAACTAAAATTTACGACTTTTCTCAAGCCGATGTAGGATGTGGTAAGTCTGGGGTTAACTTCCATAACCACAGGTTCATCATTTGTTAGAACCATGTCTACTCCAATGTAGCCTCTAAGTCCCTTAAACAATTCTACTGTTTTCTGCGCCGTTTCTAAGGCTTCCTCTAGCAAAGGATGGTGAAAAGGAACGGTTCCGCCAGTATAAGCTGAATTAGAGTTGGGGGGCGATAAAGTAACTATTTGTTCATTTAACGTTAGCGGGTATGCTTTCTTTCCGGTTGAGATTAAACTAACGCTGGAAGCTGTGCCATTAATGAACTTTTGGGCTAAGAAATACCTGCCTAAAGATTCTTCCATCAGCTTGGCAAGGGCGCTTTTTATTTGGCGTTCATTCTTTACAATGCTTAATCCTTGGCAACCTACACCATCGATAGGCTTAAAGATAAGCGGAAAACCTAATTCACTCACAGTCTGTTTAATCATTTTAAAATCTTCACAAGAGTCAATCATCAACGTGTCAGGCACTCGTATTCCAATTCTTTTCAACTCATTGTAAAGCGTATATTTGTTGGAGACTTTCTCTATTGCGATAGCCGCACAATTAAGGGAGACTCCACCAGCCGCCTCAACACACTCCACTAGTTTTTGTAATATTTGACTTGACTCTGGCGCGATTATATAAACGGCGTCAACCGATTTGGAGAGCGATGTTAGAGTTTTTTCTAACTCTTCTTTATGAGAAGTGATGATTATTTTGTCGGCGTCAAGCGATGGGCTGAGGGTTGTGAGTTTAGAGTCAAGTAGAGTTGTTACAGAGTGTCCAGCGGCTTTGAAGTCTGAGATTAAAGTTCTCAGCATTCCATATCCTTCGCTTAGGATGCTTGGCGAAATCTTTTTACCGCGGTATCCTCCTGCGGTGATATGTTCATAAATGAGAAGTTTCAAATTTTTACCTCTGCATTATCTAATATTGGGAGGGGTTCCATGAAAATTATTCCGGTCCTCGACGTTTTAAATGGTGTAGTGGTTCATGGTGTTGGGGGTAAAAGAGAAAAGTATTATCCTGTAAAAAGCGTTTTGTGCGCATCTTCTGATCCAGTGAACATAGCTTCGACATTTAGGTCACTTGGGTTTGATGAGCTTTATGTGGCGGATTTAGATGCGATATTAAACAACAATGCAAATTTTTCCCTCTATAAACAGGTTAAGGCGGTAACTGATGTAAATTTAATGGTTGACGCGGGCATAAGTGATCTTGAAAAGGCGCGAAAGGTGTTAGAAAACGAGGTTTCAAAGATCATAATAGGCACTGAAACCTTAGAAAAACTAGACTTTGTTAAAGAAGCTGTCAAGCTTTTTGGTAAGAACCGAGTCATCGTTAGCCTTGACTTAAAGGGAGGAAAAGTCATAAGCAGATGCTCTTACATAAAGGAGAAAGGTCCAGTGGAACTCGCAAAGACTTTCCAAGGGATGAATGTTGCCCAAATTATTGTTTTAGACTTAGCAAGGGTTGGAATGAATAAAGGACTTGATCTGAAAATAGTGAAAGAGATTCTTGAACAAACCAGAGTTGAAGTGTTAACTGGTGGAGGCGTACGAGACATTACAGACTTGGAAATGTTGAGAAGTATGGGAGTGTCTGGTGTGCTGGTAGCTACTGCTCTACATAACGGAAGGCTTACAATAAAAAAATTGAAACAGTCGGGTTTCATTTAATACTTAAACAGTTACTTCATGGCGCGCGCAATTTAATGGTGTGTATCGCTTGTTTATGCACGCACTGATTTATACAATAAAGAAAAAACAACTGTTTGGTGGCGAGTTAATGATTGAGTTATTACGTGTAGGTTTCAATCTGGTAATAATCGTCTTTTCTTTGGGACTGTCTTACTACGGATACTGCCTTCTAAAATTCTTTAAAGGAGCCATGTTTGAATCTTCATTCAAAATCCTTGCACCCTTACCCCTGATAGTAGTAGTTTTCCAAACCTTCGACATACTACAATTTCTTTTGCTTAGGACTTCAAATGTCGAAACAACCTACCTTGTTAGCCAACTGCTCCACTTGGTGTCAGAAGCCATGTTCATTGCCCTACTATTTTACGTTCTCAACCTCTTCTACAAAAAATGGACCACAACGTCACAGAAATAATGCGAAATACGCGCGCTTTTGCATGTATGTATACCCAAAATGCTAGATAATCAAGATGAAGAAATGCTCCTTTATTCTGCTTTAAAATGAGGTTGCCCGTCCACTTCTCTGTAGACATAACCGAGATATCGATCACACTTAGGGCAATAGACCTGTTGCATTCTCAAATGCCACACATTCACTTCTATCTCAAAAAATGCATGGCAGAACCGACAATATCCAAGCAATCGTTTCGATGCGTACATCCGCGTCATCTCGTCTGAGCACGGTCAACATCATTGCTATTGCTAGTTTATGCGACTTACTTATAAGCAATCGTGCATGCACGCCGACTAGCACAAATTTTAAATCCAATTTCTGGTGAAGAACACAAAGGTGCGACTTTTGCGCGCATTTCTATTAGTGATTTATTGATTCACGCCCTTTTTACGTTCCTTTCTTCTCTATTCTAAAGAGATTGCCAACTCTTGTAACTTTGAACTTTACGTCTAGAATCTTCTGAGTGAGCCAGAGATTTGTTTCCAGATGCTCAGTCATGGAACGAACAATGTAGGTGGAGTTGCCTTCAGCCAACGCAACGTAAGGAACCAGCATGTCAGCTAAATGCACGTCCACCGTAGCTTCAGTCTTTAACTCTTTGAAAAGGTTTTCAGCAGCTTCACACCCCACCGTTTCGCTTGGTTTGCGAAGTTCGCCAATAGCATCTCCTCCCAGAAGAGTGCCAGTGTTGCTTTTTGCCCATAACACTATGGAACTTCCTTTCTGGAGGAGGTTAGACGTGTCATTAACCACGTCGATGTTGGCGTCGAAACCGCGAGCTTTAAGATACTCTTTAGCTGCTTTGGCTTGGCGTTCTGCAACCTTCCGATCTGCTAGAAAAGTACACACGGAAACTCCGCGCAGTTCCTCTATAGCTCCACGTTCTTCAAGACGTAGCGGATTTAGTTTCTGGCATGGCTGAACTTCTATGGAAATTTCTCCCATGCCTTTCGGGTAATAACCATGTTTTTGAATGGTCAGGTTTGCATTCAAGCCCATTCGTTTAAGCATGGGAAGAAGAATGTGTTTCAGATAATTTATTGTAGGTGCATAGCGAACGTCAGTACCGCCTTTAACCACATGGATACGTACGATGTGTTTAGCAGAGGCGCAGAGAGGCAGAATAGTCAGCAGTAGCATGGGTATGCTGCCAGCAGTACCTATCTCAGCTCGTATCTCGCCACCTGTAACCTCGCCGGGTTCAAACCAGAGTTCGCGAGAGCCTAGTGTGGCGCCTTTTATTTCTGCATTGCAGAGTTTAGCAGCAGTAAGTATAGCTTCAAGATGTTGAGGACGTAAACCGGGCTGACGACGTTTTTTACGGATATTATATATATGCAATGGTTCACCTAGGATGCCAGCTAGAGCTACGGATAAGCGTAGGATGGTTCCGCTGCCGCTTTTTTGGCTACCGTCAACCTCTAGCACTCTTAAACCTCTAGAATTGACCAGTCTCTGCTCTAGTTTAAAGGTTCTTCTACGTTAAGATAAGACGTAAAGGACAAAACAAATGAAGGAGCATAATGAAATAGTTATGCGTGGAGGCATGTTTATTGAGCGAAAAAAAGTTAAGTCAAGAAGAACTGCTACGGCGAATCGATGAACTTCTCAGCGTTTTGAACATGATCTCCAGAGACCTCACAGACATAACAAAGGCGTTGAGGGAAACCGGTGCTCCTGCCCCTACCCCTGCCCCTACTGCTGCACCCGCTGAAGTGCAAACAATTGAAAGTGTCCAGACGTGGTTTCCTAAGGATTTAGAGGAAATGTTAACGTTCGATGATGCTGGAGATTACATTATGATTAAGCCACGTCAATATTTAGGGGCGGAAAATTTTGCGAAAATAGCTGCTATTGTTCGTGACAATGGTGGAGAATACATTAGTGCTGGGAAGGAGTCGCATTTTCGGGTTCCTAAATGACATGGAAGAGAACAAACTTCACAGAACAATGTTTACAGTCTCTTCTAGGTTGAAAGAGCTTCTAAAAAGTCTTTCAGCGCTTTCTTGTGATGAGGAAACCTAACTCTAATGGGTGTAATGGATATGCGTTTTTCATTCTTTATTGTATGTATGTCGGTTCCCGGCTTATCATCAGGGTAGCCGGATAGAACCCATCCTCCAATTTTGTATCCTTCTTTCCGCTCTGTGTAGATGTCGTGGTACCCTTTATACGATAGCTCAGTGAGTTCCACATCCATTGATTTGACGGTTTCAGGCACGTTTATCGAGATAATATCCACGTCAGGTGGCATGCCTTTTTTCAGCACGTATTCAGCGGCTTTTTGAGTGATAGTGGCGGTTAACTCTAACTCTTCAGATGTAACAGAGTCTTTCCATGAATGTCTTTCCAGAATTTTTCGGACGCAATAAGAAACGCCTATGGCGGGAACATCGTGAATAGCGGCTTCCAGCGCAGCGCCTAAAGTGCCAGAATTCAAAAAATCATCAATCCCTAGGTTTGGACCCAAGTTTATCCCAGCTACAAGCAGGTCAGGAGAACGTTTCAGAATTTTGTTCACAGCTAGAAGAAAGGCATCGGCAGGTGTGCCAGTTATAGCGTATGCGTTTGATCCATCGCTGAGTTGTTTTTCCTTGATTTTTATGTAATCAAGTGTGGTTAGGGCTTTTCCGATGCCGCTTCGCTCTTTTTCTGGAGTAACAATGATCACCTCGCCTAGTTTTTCTAGCTTCTGTTTTAGAGCGACTAAACCGATGGATTTTATTCCATCATCATTAATTAACAGGATAGTATGCATAATGAACCGCTCATTTTGGACTTGACTTTGAAGTTTTCCTTCAAAATAAACCTTTGTGCAATGAATAAACTGTGTCAGAGTATGCGTCTATATTCGTAACGTATTCTAAAGCCTTTGAGTTCACCCATGTAATGTTCCCATCGAACTTCAACATGTTTTACCCTAGCTCCTGGAGGACCAGTTCGGCAAAACTCGATAAGCCTTTCCACGTCATCTTTTTCTCCCTCAAAAACAGCTTCAACTCTTCTGTCTTGCAGATTTTGCACCCACCCACTAACGTTTCGTCTGTTTGCTTCACGCCGAGTTTCCACTCTGAAGAAAACGCCTTGAACTCTTCCGCTCACCAAGATGTGAGCCCTAGCTTTTGCCATTTTTCTTCAGCATAACGTGTTAAGCAATAAAACCTTAAATATTTGTCATCGGTAGGAGGAAATTCTACAAGTTTAAAAAACAAAGAACGCCAAAACTGTTTAATTGATAAGAGCATATGCAATAGGCGGAGATTCATGTTGACTAAAATTCGTATTCCCATAATTATCGTGAACTTCAAAACTTATTCACAGGCTACTGGAAAAAAAGCCGTTAAACTTGCTAAAACCGCGGAAAAAGTCAGTTTAGAAACTGAAGTTTGCATAGGCTTAGCCCCTCAATTCGTCGATATAACACCAGTCGCTAACACCGTGTCCCTGCCAGTTTTTGCACAACACATTGACACAATAAAGCCAGGCAGCTTCACTGGTCACGTTCTCGCCGAATCAGTGAAAGAAACTGGAGCAGTGGGAACGTTGATCAACCATTCAGAAAGGCAGTTGAAGCTCGCCGACATTGACGCAACTATTGCAAGAGCACGTGAAGCCACCTTAACTTCAGTGGTTTGCACAGCCACTGCTGCCCTGAGCGCAAATGTAGCTGAACTAAAACCAGACATGATCGCTGTGGAGCCACCTGAATTAATTGGCACAGGAATTCCAGTGGCTAAAGCTAAACCAGAGGTAGTTACGGGTGCAGTTAAGGTTGTTAAGCAAATAAACCCTGATGTTGTGGTTCTCTGTGGAGCGGGGCTAACAAAAGGTGAAGATGTGGCTGCTGCTTTGAGACTTGGAACAGAAGGAGTTTTGGTGGCAAGCGGCATTGTAAAAGCGAAAGACCCGTATAAGGTACTGTTAGATTTCGCAGAAAGCATCACTCGTTAGTAAGAATAAACGTAATCATAATTGGCTCATTAATTATTATCCTTGTTATTCTCTTTATTCTTTATCATGCATATAAAAGTAGTGAAGTAAAAGAAATATAGCAAGGGTAACACCGATGACTTTCTACATGGCATACATGTAGTCTCACTTCATGACAGATTCAATACTTCGGTGAACACAAATATTAATAATAAAATAAGCAAAGGCGTACCCACCGTTACAAGAATGACAATTCTTAACCCCAACTGTTCTATTTGTCTCAATATTAGGAATGCCAAGGCAACAAACAAAGAAAAAACCGAACCATACAAAAGAGACTTGATTAATGGTGTTTCAGGAAACAAGAATACGCTGATAATGGGAACAAGCAATATGGGTAATAGAATTGCAACTATTACTAAACGCCATTTTCTGTCCAACCACTTTGCCATCGCTTTTCCCATCAGTTCCATTTAATCTATAATTGAATATCTCTAAATCTACATGTATACTTTCATAAGTTCATACGTATCTAGAACTTTTCTCCTTAAATTATTAATGCAACTTCAAATGAAATATATTTTGAGAGATGAAGAAGAAGGCAACGGTAAAAATAGATGTAGAAAGGTTGTGGCTAAACCAAAAAACTAATTAATAGTGATAAAGAATGTGTAATGTGTAGTTATTCGTTGGAAAGGTGTGTTTTTGCATAAGTTCCTCTTTGTAATAATCTCATTTATTCTATTGGCGAATGCAGCTTTGATAGCGGGAGGGGCTTCCAGTACCTATGATGAAATAGAATTGATAGGTTCCAGCTTTAGTAATAGTATAGATGTCAATGGAACCGCTGTAATTGGTTTTCTGCTTCAATCAGAAGAGACTATTTCGAATGTTGTTGTGTCTTATTTAGGTTTACAGGAACGACTGGTTAATGAGACTATGAGTTTGGTAGAGGGAAATGAAACTTATGGTTGGTGGAAGACAACAATAATTCCCAAGGTATGGACGGAAAAGGTGGATGGAGAGCTGATAAACCATATAGACGCAGTGAAGCTGTATGTGACCCTCCCGCATGTTGTGATGAAATTTGCGGTTCCTAAAAGTTTCCTAGGAACTTGGAGTATAAAGGAACAGAAAGCAATAATACCTGTTTTTTCAGTGCCAAGTGTGTTGCTCCTAATAATTGGTGTACTTTCCGTTACTGGAGTAACCGTAGCTTTGAAACAAAACCGCCAAGGGAAAGAAGAGAAAAGTTAGACACTATGAAGTCATGAAAATGATAAATTCACTAAAGGCATAGCAGAACCAAAAGAACCGAGAAGAATTAAAAGTGACCACGATGACTTCTATTCACTTCTCGCTTCAATATACTTATCCATTAATGCCTTTAGATATTTCTGGACTAGTTCAGTGAACAGTTTACTAAACAAGCCTAACCTTATTGTTCCTTTGTAAAAGCGTTTTCTTGTAGTAAACTTATATTCAAAATAGTCGAACAACCAGCTTGAGCCACCAACCCCTTTTGGAAGTGGTTTTGGTAGGAGGAACAATTTAGCTTCATGTACAAATTTACTGCGCATAGTGTATAGAAAATCTGTACATTCTTTTATACCTCTATTTATTCGCTTAGTAGATATATAAGCAGGGCATCTCTCTTTGTTTGAATCAAAAGTACAATAAGAGTGATTTACATTACACTCTGCACCTTTGAAACAAAATAATGGAAAGAATTCATTTTCTTCTTTTAAATAGAATTGAACCGACTTCATGAGTTTAGTTTTCTCTTCTTTCGTGAGAAACTCTTTGAAGAATGTTCTAAACTTTTCAGCAGACCCATGAATTCTGTTATACTCATGCCAGATATTAACTCCTTTACTTCGGAGTTCTTCATCCTTTCCTTCTTGTTCAATCCATTCATCAAACCTTACAAAGTCTTCCTTAGAATTTAACAATTCTACAATTGATGCCATCATAATTAATCTATCAATATCAATTAGAATCCTTGAATATTCATCAACCTTAGTGTATGAATCTTTCATTTTCTCTAGGAAATACGAAAATTGTGCTACATTGTAAAGTGTCCAAAACTTGCCAATTTCTTGAAATCTCCTACAATATTCGATTGTTTCTTCTTTAGAACTGAATATAGTCTGAATTACAGGAAGACCCTCAACTAATCTCTTATAATCCACATTATGCATAGACATTACTTGTCTTTTTTATATGTTGAACTTTCTCCTTAAATTATTAATGTAACTTGATGAAATGTAGAAAAAAAGATGGGGTGTTATGATTTATTAAATCAGATTTTTCTCTTTGCTAAGACTTTCCTGAAAGATTTTCCACAACTAAAAGAAAGTTCACCGTGGCACCCGCTCCCCTAACGGTAAACTTGGGAGTAACGCTTGGGATGATTGCCACAACTTCACCTTCTAAATTATTTAAGAATTGTTCTAACTGCCTCTGGTCTTTCGTCATATCAATGTCAAATCTATGAACTCTGTATCTTGCTTTCATTCTTTCACCTTCGAGCACTTTAGAATAAGCCAGCAATTAAAAACTTTGCCAGAAGTAAGAAATTCTAGAAGGAAACTTGAATATCAAGCATGATGAAGCAGAACACTACTCAACTATTCTTTTTCTAAATATTGTAAATTATCTTAGGGATTATAGGTATGCATGCAATTCAATGGAAGATTCTGCATAAATAATAAAAGAGATAAACAAAATGTAATTAATGATGCGATATGAGGCAACTTAAGGAATTAGACTATAAAATCTTGTATGAGTTGATGAAGAATGCCAAAATAAGTGACAGGGAGATAGCCAAAGCTCTGGGCGTGTCTCAACCTACTGTTTCCAGAAGAAGGGCGTTTCTCGAGAGGGAAGTCATTGAGGGATACACTGTTATCCCAAAATGGGAAAAACTGGGCTATAAGATATTTGCAATGACATTTGTCAAGATTAAACCAGTTGTTGGGACAAAAGAAGAATATGCAGATGCTCGGAAGAGGGGAACAGAATGGCTGATGAGCCAACCTTACATCGTTATGTCTGGGGGTTGCCGAGGAATTGGAGTAGATGCCTTCAATTTGTCGTTTCACAAAAGCTATTCAGACTATGACAATTTCATGCGTAACCTCAGACTTGAAATGGGAGATTTAATAGAGGACATCGAATCTGTTCTTGTGAATCTCACTGGAAAAGAGCTTATTAAGCCTCCACATTTGAAATATCTCACACAAGTATAACTCTACACTATTCACAATAGCAACACTACTGGCAGTCATAGTCTACAGAAGAAAGTTTAGAGTAGAACAACTAACTCTTATATGTTAGTAAGCAAATAATCGATGGTCTATGTGAGGTTATTGTATGGAGAAGATAGTTGCTTTTTGTGGATTAGTCTGCACTGATTGTGATGCTTTCATTGCTACTCAGGAAAACAATGATGTAAAAAGGAAAGAAGTTGCAGAGGCTTGGTCCAAAGAGTTTGGTGTAGAAATAAAACCTGAAGAAATTAACTGTGACGGTTGTTTGACTAAAGAAGGCAGGCACATTAATCATTGGAATGTCTGTGAGATAAGGAAATGTGGAATGGAAAAAGGCGTTAAAAACTGTGCTTACTGCATTGACTACAGCTGTCAGAAACTTACTGCATTCCTTAAAAACTCTCCTGAAGCAAAAAAGACACTTGAAGAAATACGAGAGCAACTACAGAAATGAGTTGAGAATTGGTTACAGTCTAAACAAGAAATATTCCATGTAATGTTAATTCTATTCTTTTGTTAAATATACATTATCTCCTCTTTGAGATACTTTTATGTCCAAATAGATGCAAGACAAAAAAAGAAGGGAGTTTAGGAGAGTACTCTTAAGTTAGCTTTATCACAGATTCTCTCCCTACAAATCCTATTTCAGTACAATGTTAAAATCTTTTACAAATTCATGTATACTCTGTTCTAAATTCTAACATTCTAATTAAATGATAAGTCTTTTATTTCTCCATCGAATTAATTACAGTTCCACAAGGGAAAAATCATGATAACTCTAACAAATGAGTTATCCTTCGCAGAAAACATGACAAAAATATAGAGTGGTTCACCATTGAAGGTTAAAGCTGAATGCGCTGCCTGTGTTCTTCAGCGAGGTTACTTAGAAACCGAAAAGGCAACAGACGATATGTCTCTTCAATTTAAAACCATGTCCGCTCTCATAAATCTCCTAATCACAGAGTTCAAGCCCACTGCAGTTGCAGCCTACTTAGGCACACAGAGAGACAGAATAGTAAAAGAAGTAACAGGTAACCCAGACCCTTACGCGAAACCAAAGCAAATAAGTAACCAGAGAGCCATGGAAATTCTTCCATTAGCTAAAAACATCGTTTTAAACAACTCCTCAGCAGAGTCTCGATTTAGAAAAGCATGCTTATGCTCCATAGTAGGTAACATCATGGAATTTGACATCCCAAACCACACCTTCAAATTCGAAGACTTGGAGAAGCTGATTCGAGGAGCAGAAGAAGACTTAGTTATAGATGAAATCCCAGAGATTTTCAATCAAGCAAAAAAGGCAAAGCGAATCATATATTTAACTGACAACGCTGGAGAAATAGCCCTTGACACACTGTTGGTTCAAGAACTAAAAAAGTTTGGAGCAAATGTTACAGTGGCGGTTAAAAGCAAGCCGGTGCTTAACGATGCCACGATGGAGGACGCTAAATACGTGGGCATGCACAACGTTGCAGATAAAGTAGTTACTACAGGGTCAGACTCTGTTGGGTTAGTGCTCGAAGAATGTTCCAGAGAGTTTCTGAAACTCTACAACTCAGCGGACTTTGTGGTGGCGAAAGGCATGGGGCACGCTGAAACACTCACAGAACTCAACCTGAAAATTCCACATGCGTTATTGTTGCGGACAAAATGTCGTCCAGTTGCCAACTATTTTGGCGTGTCTAAGAATAAGAATGTTGCTAAACTGATGATGCCTTAACCTAAAACCATTAAGGCAAAAAGTATTCAATGAGAAGGATGGTAACTATGAAAATTGATTTACCCAAAATCCACCTCGGATTAAATGTTCTTTCAGATTTCAACAAAGCAATTCAAATGGAGTGGATAATAACCAACGGTTTAGGCGGATATGCCTCCTCAACAGCGTTGGGAATCAACACCCGAAAATATCATGGTCTTCTTGTTGCTGCTTTTAATCCACCCACAGACCGAAATGTCCTCCTCACCAAACTGGATGAAGAAGTCAAAATTGAAGACAAAACTTACTCAATTGGATCAAACGAGTTTGACTGCGTCATCCACCCAGAAGGTCACCAGTTTCTCTCCGACTTCTCCCTTAATCCCTTCCCCACCTACAGATACAGCATAGACAAAGTTCAGCTTCAGAAAACAATTTTCATGCTATATGGCAAAAACGCCACTGTAATAGATTACGAACTCTTCAATCCCACCAAAGAAAAAGTGGACATCCACATCTTTCCGTTAGTCAATTACAGACACTTCCACGCCATCACAGATAAAGACAAGCTAAATTGGAAGTTTATTCAAAAACCCATCCACCAAGGAGTAAATGTTTATCCGTCCATTCCGCTGTCCAACTTGATCATTTATTCAAGTGATGGAAAATATCACGCAGGAAAAGGCAATTGGATTAAGCAAATGCATTTCCGAGTGGACCATTCTCGGGGAGAAAGTTGCAGAGAGGACAGTTTTCAGCCAGGATGTTTCGAACTTAACGTGGCTTCTGAAGAGAAAAAGAAGTTCTTTATTGTTGCGGCAGCTGGAAAAACCGAGAGGGAAGCCAAACACATTTTTTCCTCGATTAGTGAAGATGTTGATGCTCTGCGCCATCAGGAGTTGAGTCGTCAAGAAAAGTTGCTTGAAAAATTCCAAGAGCACTACAGTGACATCCAAATGGAGGATTGGCTTAAATGGATGATTTTAGCAGCAGACTCTTTCATCGTGAATCGAGAGTCAATTAAAGCAAAATCAGTCATAGCTGGGTATCATTGGTTTGAAGATTGGGGAAGAGACTCGTTGATTTCGTTGCCAGGGCTAACGCTGGCAACTGGACGATTTGAAGATGCAAAAAAGATTTTGTTGACCTTTAAGCATTATTGCTGCAGAGGCATAATTCCAAACCACTTTCCAGATCATGCTGGAGAAAATCCAACCTACAACACAGTGGACGCCACCGGTTGGTACTTCAATGCTGTTCTTCAATACCTCAAATACACTGGAGACCTCGATTTTGTTCATAAGCAAATGTGGAGTTTCTTAAAGTCTATTGTTAGGCATTACTGCGAAGGAACCTTATACAACATACGTTTAGATGACGACGGATTAATCGCGCACGGTCCACAGTTGACGTGGATGGATGCCATGATAAACCATGAAGCTGTTACGCCGAGAGATGGAAAAGCTGTGGAAGTTCAAGCGTTGTGGTATAACGCCTTAAAAACCATGGAACTACTCGCAACTCGCTTCAACCAAAAAGAACAAGCAGAAGAATACTCTGCAATGGCAGAAAAGGCTAAAGAAAGCTTTGCAAAAAAGTTTTGGAACCCACAAGCAGGTTGGTTGTTCGATGTAGTAAAAGATAAGCAGCAGGATGCTTCCTTAAGACCAAACCAGATAATCGCGGCGGCATTAGATTTTTCCATGCTCGACAAAGCAAAAGAGAAAAAGATTGTTGATGTTGTTTGGGAAAAACTTTTCGCCACCTATGGGTTGAAGTCGCTGTCAGAAGAAGACTCATGTTATATTGGAGAATATTTGGGAGGCTGGAATCACCGCCACAACGCGTATCATAATGGGACTGTGTGGGCTTGGCTCCTCGGACCTTTCACCACTGCCTTCTTGAAAGCGAAGAACTATGAAGAGCGTTGGCGCGTATTTGCCCGGGAAACCTTTTTGCAGCCCCTCTTTCAGAAGGAAACTTTGCAAGCTGGACTTGGAACAATAAGTGAAATTTTTGACGGTGACCCACCTCATACACCTCGTGGCGGCATAGCGCAGGCTTGGAGCGTAGCAGAGCCGTTGAGGGCCTTCGTAGAAGATGTGATGTTGAAAAGGCCGCCTTATGAACGAAGCATCTTAGGAAATTCTCTTGTTTAGTTATTCAGCGTTAATAAGAATTAAATAGAAGATTTAAATAGACGCTTGTTTGCTCTTCAAAACTAAGCATTCGTTCAACCTTAAAGGAGAAGCATGTGAGTGCCAGACATTTGCCTCATGTTTGAGGCCCACCAGCCGTTAAGGCTAAATCACAACTTTAACTCAGACCTATCTGGTCTCCCCTCAGTGAAGAAAAAAGACCTCATCGACCTTTATTTTGACCAAAAACTAAATCGCCACATTTTCGAGAGAGTTGCTCGAAAATGCTACTTCCCAGCGAACAACATAATTCTAGAACAAATAGACAATTTCAAGAGAGGCAAAAAACAGTTCAAAGTAGCCTACGGTGTCTCAGGAGTACTTATTGAACAGTGTGAGCGCTGGAACCCAGACCTCATAGAATCCTTCAAACAACTCGCTGAATCCGGCTGCGTCGAGTTTCTAGCTCAACCATACTATCACTCACTCGCTGGCCTCTATGGCACTAATCGGATCGAGTTTGTTGAACAAATCAAGATGCACCATCAACTCGTTAAAGACCTGTTCAACTACGAACCGAGGGTAGTGGAAAACACTGAATGTTTATACAACAATGCTATTGCAAAAACTGTTGAGGGTCTAGGCTATGAGGCAACAGTCACAGAAGGTGTTGAAAGAATTCTTGATTGGAGAAGCCCAAACTACGTTTACAAAGCGAAAGACACTTCCCTTCGAGTTCTGCTTCGCAACTACCGCTTTTCCGACGATATAGGATTTCGCTTCTCTTCAAGATGGTGGGAGGAATGGCCGCTTACCGCAGAAAAATATGCAAGCTGGTTGGCGGCAGCTCAAGGGCAAGTAATCGTCCTTTTCATTGATTACGAAACCTTAGGCGAACATCACTGGCCAGAAAGCGGAATCTACGACTTTTTGAAGTGGCTGCCTGGCGAGGTGATTAAATGGGACCATCTTAATTGGCATACCCCATCTGAAGTCATCCAAAGACATACACCTGTCGGAGAGATTGACGTTCAAGATTTAAACACTGTTTCGTGGGCAGACCTCGAACGAGACCCCAGCGCTTGGATTGACAATCCTATGCAAATTCTCTCCTTTGAATCTTTGAAGGGGTTGGAGCAGCCTGTTAAAGCAACTGGAGACGAAGATCTGATCAAGCTGTGGCGGTATTTGCAAATGAGTGATCACCTGTACTACATGAGCATAAAAGGGGGTGGTCCAGGAGACGTTCACAACTATTTTAACCCATCTGGCAATCCTATTGAAGCTTTTTCCGTGTTTTCAAGGATTCTCTCCGATCTTGAGTCCAGAGTTCAGTTGGAACTGGAGAAGCCGGAGCTAGCGGCAAAAAGGATGTTACGTCGGATTCCGGTTGGAAGAGGTTTCACCTTCTTTTATAAGCTTGGGCAACCAACAGATTGGACTGTTCACAGCTTAGATGATTTTCATTCAACTCTCAAAGATGTTGATCTCAGGTCTATTAGGTTTCATTTGAAGCGGGGAGACTTTGAGCGTTGGCTACGTCAAGTGGTTGGTGATGAAAAACTGGCGGATGAATTAGTTGGTGTATCAAAAAAGAAGTTAAAGGGCAGGAAGCTTCGCAAAAGTGTTCTTGACTTGGTTGAAGCTAGAATTAGAGAACTGAAAGAATTGTCTGTCTAAAAGTTGACGCAAAACTTCAAAATTCATGGAAAAATCTAATAAACGTAAAGAATGTTACGTAACCTTTTAACAAGGCGCGGTGCACCATTTCGATGAAAATCTGCATGTTAACGTGGGAATATCCACCTCGAGTCGTGGGAGGAATCGCTCGCCACTGCGAAGGCTTGGCTAAAGCCCTCGCTCATGAAGGCTATGAAGTACATATCTTCACCTTAGATTTTCCAGGTGCACCCGATTATGAGGAGGTAGATGGTGTTAAGATTTATCGCACTGTCACAGAATTGGGGCATCCAAACTTTTTAACTTGGGCTCTTTTGTTTAATCACTTCTTGGAGAAACGATTGGGAGAAGTAAGTCAACAGGTTGAGTTTGACATTCTTCATGTTCACGATTGGTTATCCGCTCCAGCAGGCATATCCTCTAAATACCGTTTGGGAAAGCCAATGGTTCTCACCGTTCATAGTACAGAGGTTGGCAGAGCTCAAGGCATCCATAATCCAGATTCTTTTGCTATCGATGGGATGGAGTGGTGGGCAACCTATGAAGCAAGCAAGGTCATAGTGACTAGTGGTTCCATGAAAGGGGAAATCTGCGGTCACTTTCACCTACCCGCAGACAAGATTGAAGTTATTTCAAACGCTATCGAATCAACAAACTACAACACCTCTATAGACCGACAATCGGTTAGGGGGCGTTACGGAATTGGACACCATGAAAAGCTAGTCCTCTGCGTAGGTCGGTTGGTTCCTCAAAAAGGAATAGAACATTTGATTCACGCAGTACCTTCCATATCTTGGCGTCATCCAGAAGCAAGATTCATCATTGTGGGCGAAGGATGGCTGAAAGGTCATCTGGAATATCTTGCACGAACCACTGGGCAAGGATGGAAAATACGGTTTACAGGCTTCATTCCTGATTCAGAAGTGATAGCGCTCATGACCAGCGCCGACGTTTTGGTTATTCCATCCATTTATGAGCCTTTCGGCATAGTTGCTCTAGAGGGAATGGCAGCGGGGGTTCCAATTGTAGCGAGTCAGGTTGGAGGCTTAGCCGAGGTGGTAGAGCATGACCGCACTGGGATTCTTGTGTATTCAAGAAATCCTGAATCGGTTGCTTGGGGTGTTGATCGAATCTTATCTGATCCGGGTCATGCACATTGGTTAACTGAAAACGCTCGGGAAATGATACAAAAAACTTATAGTTGGGAAGCGATTGCTAAGAAAACTATGAAAGTCTACAAAGAGGTTGGAGAGTGAAATGTCTCAGAAAGTGCCTGAAGAGTTTCGCCTTCTATGTATGTTGCATAATATAGGTGCAACTAAGTGGGAAAAGTCGCTTTCTATCCAAGAAATCTCCCAGTGGACCAACATGGAAACTTCATCAATAGAGTTTCATCTTCAGAAGCTGGTTGAGTCGGGTTACGTTCATCCCATTGAAGGTGAGGGTGTTGGCAAATATCACCTCACACCTGATGGAATAAGAAAAGTGTTAACCCTTTACAGTTAACATAATCTTTAGAGTGCACCGCGAGCATAAAAAGAAAAAAGGAAGGTTAGGCTACTTTAACTATGCTTGCAATATTCTGCGTTAAATCTTTCGTTTAGCTAGAACAGCTCTAAAGGTTTTTCCACAATGGTCGAAGAGACCTATTGTGAGTTCTGTTCTTTTGCCACTCTTATCCGGGCGACCAGCCATTTTCCAAGTCTTTCTCGGATTAGCAACTTGCCCTCCGCACTTCGGACATTTAGCCATACATTTTCCTCCATCAACATGATTCATATGATATTACATAAATAACTTTTGGCAAGTTTAAGAGTGGTTGAGGGTTTTTGTGAGATTGGTGCGGGAGGAAAATGTAGGCTTGTAGCCTCCAGCAAACAAGAAATGCCCCTCAACCACCAGAAGCTACAAGCAAAGAACAACTGGGTATATAGGTTTTTCGGAGCACATGGGAGATTATGCGCACGCATATTTTGTTATACGAAATTGTTTTAAGTTGTGAAATATCCGAACTTAACGTGATGAGAAATGCCCACAGACATAGTAGAGACAAATGCCGCAAACTGGAAAGAGGAAATTCTAGAATCAAAAGAGTTAGTCGTGGTTGAGTTTTGGCATCCACAATGTCCCTATTGCAAAGCGCTTAAGCCAGTCTATGCTGAACTTTCCAAGGAATATGCAGGAAAACTGAAATTCTCAAAATTGAACGTCTTGAAAAGCCAGAAGAACCAAGAACTTGCTGCTAAATATGGCATAATGGGTACGCCTACTTTGAAGTTCTTCTGTCAAGGAAGACCTGTTCAAGACATTGTTGGGACGCTGTCAAAAGATTATCTGCAACAAGCAATAGAATTCGCAATCAAAAAACATCAGGAATGCGCCGAAAAGAGCACCCCTTTGAAGTTACCATACATAAGTTAATGAACCGCAGCGCACTAAAACAGGTTAGTTTGTTCTATAAGGACAACTTTATACTCTTGATGCCGTCTTGAAGTTAGATTCCACTTAATTTTTTCCATCCTTCTCTTTTAACATACCTTCCGTAGACATTAAACTAGGTTTTCCTTGAGAAACTCCGAAACCTTTACAAGTTTTTCTCTTCTTTCTCAATTGCTTCCCTAAGATTTTCAGCAGCATCTTCAGGCGGCACAACGTTTATGAACATTCCAGTGCTCTTTTCAAAACCAGCCCAAATAGATAATTTAGGATAAACCTCCAAATGCCAATGATAATAGTCGCTGTCCTCTTTACTTGCCGCAATATGAAAACCAAAGTTGTATGGAGGGTCTTTCAAAAGCGTCCTCAACCCACCTAGACAAGACCTTAAAGCTACAGCCAAATCATTTATCTCCGCTTGTGACATGTCCAGCAACGTTGACTGATGTCTCTTTGGAAAAATCCAAAACTCAAGTGGATGAATGCTTGCCCAAGGAGCGAAAGCAACGAAGCCATTATTTTCCCAAATAAAGCGAGGACTGTTCCTCTCTTTTTCTAGAATTTCGCAAAACGTACACCGCTTGTTTTTCACCCAAAATCTTTTGCTTGCCTCAAGTTCTTCACCCACAATCTTTGGAACAAGAGGCGTCGAAATTAGTTGAGTATGGGCATGGGAGAGAGACGCTCCAGCGTCTTGCCTATGATTTCTAAAGATAGAAACATATTTTGTGTATGGTTCTGTGGAAATTTCGTTCAGTCGGTCAAGATAAGCATTGATGAGATAGGCCAGTTGTGAAATTCGCGCTGTTCCTGGGTGCTCGTCATGGCGAGGCGATTCAACCATAACCTCATGATGACCAAACGCCTTCATCAAAACTTGGTTACCCTCCTCCTTGATTTTCACAGTTTTTCCTTCGTGTATAGGAGAAAACGCAGGGTAAAGGTTTGAAAAACATCGTATTAACCAGTTTTTGTGGCGAAAGCCGTTTTGATCCTTCTCTTTCTTGATGTCTCCGTTGGAAGGAACATAAACGAGGACCGCCGGTGGAGTCATGCGTTCATTACCGGGGCAGAAGGGACATGTAACCGCTTTTTTTTCCTCAATTTCTTTCACAAAATCTGTTGGTCTTCGTTTCCTCTCTACCGCGATAACAGCCCATCGGTTCAGCAAATAGTCCTTTCGCAACTCGTTTATTGGCATGATAACTCTTCCAATACCCCACAACTCACGGGAAGGGTATTATTATGATTTTTGGGACTCTAGAAGGTTTAAGTAAAGTTCAGCCGTCTTCTTAGCAATTACGTTCCAACTAAACCTTTCCAAAACTATTTTTCTACCGTTCTTGCCAAGCCACTCTTTTCGTTGAGGGTCTTGCACAGCGTTGATAAGTCCCCAAGCAATGTCCGCTGGGTCCTCTGGATTAACGTGGAAGCCGCATTGATCTTGGCCGTTAGGAACTACGCTCTCTTTCATTCCGCTTATGCCAGCAGCTCCAACCACCACTGGTTTTCCCATGCTCATTGCTTCCAGCGCAACTATTCCGAAAGGTTCATATAAGCTCGGGAAAGCAGCTACGTCACATGCAGCGTAATGGGCTATTCGCTCTTCTTCGGATATGAATTCAAAACGGAATTTAACAACGTCCTGCAGCTTTAGGGTTTGAACTAGCTTTTCTAGATACTCTTGCATATCTCCCAGTCCAACAATAACCAGTTTGAGGTTTGGAATTGTTTGTAAGACTTGAGGCATTGCTCTGATTAGTTTGTCTACGCCCTTAATCCAAACGAGTCTGCCGACGAAAAGCGCCATAAGGTCGTTATCTCCGACGCCGTAGTTTTGTCTCACTTCCCTCACTTTCTCATCACTCACCTCTCCCCGAGAATATTTCTTTGGATCCACGCCATTGTAGCACACTTGAATCTTCTCTTTAGGGAAACCAAGGTCTATCAGTTCGCTCTTCATCGCCTCAGAAACAGTGACAATCATATCTGCCATCAGCCCACCACGCTGTTCGATATTGCTTACCACATCAGAGCCGTTGCCTAATGTTCGCCCCTTTTCTGTGGAGTGAACATGAAAAACAAGGGGTATGCCTAGTTCTCTTTTAATCGTAATGCCTGAAATTAGAGAGAGCCAGTCATGAGCCACAATCACGTCGTATTTGAATTCGTCCCTTCGAACAAGCTCGTTGACTATTTTTGAGGCGCTCAGATAGTTGTAAACTAAGATTTGAGAGAAAAGTTGGATGCCTCTCCCCCACTTTTTGATGTCCTCCGCGATAACGTCGGGTAGAGAGTCGGATACATCAAGGTGGAGAGGTCGATGAATTTCGATTCCCCGCCAGAGTTCTCTAGTTGGAAGGCTTCCCTTATCGTCATTCATAGTGAAAACGGAAACATCGTGATCAAGCAGAACGAACTTTCTTGTGATTTCAGCGGCGTACGTTCCTAAGCCTCCAACAATCTTGGGAGGATACTCGTAAACCAGAACTGCCATCCTCATCCTAACTTACTCCTGAAAGATATCACATTTTTTTACATACGGCGAATAGTAACACAATAACTATTAAGTTCTTGTATTCAAAACTTTTCTTCCATTTTTGGGATATCTATATCTGAAAAGGTTTTTAATCTTTAACGTATAATTATTATGAAGGGAACATTATGAGTGGAGATCGTGTTAGAAAGAAAATTCTAGACAGGTTATTAGAAGCCGAGAAACCGTTGAGGTCATGGGAAATAGCTGAAAAGATGGGGATAAGCGTTCCGTCATCAACAATGCACTTGCTTA
>Ga0209635_10000339_pt1 | contig 30997 bp, 26 predicted proteins | sample DeeMarSWOR230_32_FD_187463 | JGI IMG/M metagenome (GOLD analysis project Ga0209635, IMG submission 187463) | Marine sediment microbial communities from White Oak River estuary, North Carolina - WOR-2-30_32 (SPAdes) (version 2) | ecosystem: Environmental > Aquatic > Marine > Intertidal zone >...
GCCCCCATAGCTCAATTGGAAGAGCAGTTGCCTCTTAAGCAATTGGTTCTAGGTTCGAGTCCTGGTGGGGGCACCACGTAAAATATAAAAATTTATCATAATTTGGCTAAAAATTATGTTAAATTAGTTTCAAATATATCGTTTCCTTAGGCTGATATTGATTCAATTACTATCATTTTTCTATTTAAAATTGTGAGTAATCCGATAATGTAACTTAAAAATTTATCAAGAAAGCCTAATCTTTCTAACTATAAGATAGGAGCTTTCAAGTTTATTACCTTTGATTCCAGAGAATAAGAATTAAAATGGATTTTGAAACCTAAAGAGTTGATAAAAATTCGGAGACCGTTTCTTCAGATTCCTCGTCGACTAGATCATCCTCAAGTTCTCCTGATATGAAGTTAAATTTGAATACGCATTGTTCATTTCCTAGTAATACACATTCGATTTCCTCACCATCAGCATCAAATAGCAAAGTCTCAAGCATGCCACTAAAAATCCCTTGGTAAAGGAGACATAAGTTTTTTGCCATAATATTATCTTTTTCCTCAGAAGCCATTGAATCTGAGATTTTAAATAAAATATAGTCTTTTTTGAAGATTCCTGTTATTTCTCCAAACCCCATAAGTTCTAATGCATCGAGATTTCCAAGAACTACCTCTTTTCTTGTAGCCATCGTTTCTGTACTCCAATCTTTATTATAGAAAAATTTCTCTGTGTATGCTTTTCCGAGCGTTTTTCCAACCCAAACCAGAATATCATCAGCGTTTGTTCCGGCAAACTCGGAAAATTCGATTAAGTCAAGAGGTCTTAACATTAGTAAACGTAAATCCTTCTTTTTATCACCCAAAAAGAGTTGTCCTAACTTTTCATCAATCAGTATTTGCAGTTCTTTTTTGAGCCTTTTTGACAAGACTTATCCCCAATTTAATATTTAAAGAGAGTAATTAAGATTTTATTTCATATAATAGAAATTTAATTAGCTAGATATTTAAATTTAATGTTTAATGCATGAAAACTCAACGTTTTAGGAAGATTGAGATTATACTGGCAATGTGATATATGAAAAATTCTAATTTAAGAAAAGAGTATATTAAAAATAGCAGGGATTACATTATCAATATTAAAATTAGTTTTTACTGAGGTAAATAAAAAATTCCATTTTCTATTTTTTATTTTATTAAAATTGTAAAAAGTGGAAAGTTCTTTTTTTAAGATTGCTAATTGTTCATCATCTTTTTCTTGGGATCTTCTGATTAAATCAGTTTTATTTCCTAAGATAAGCAAGGGTGTTCCATCTAACTCATTTTTTTTTAATACATTCCAAAACTCGTTTCTTGATTCTTCAAACCTTCTTTGATTGGCAACATCAATCATATAGAGAATAATATTAGAATCTTGAAGACCATTTAACCATTTTGATCTAAATGCTTTTTGTCCAGGCATATCCCATATAGCAAATAGTCCTTTTTCTTCTACTGGGATATATTCTATGTTAAATTTTCTTGTTGGAGTGAAGAAATTATCGTTAAACTTACCAGTTTTCAATCGTCTTACTAAACTTGATTTTCCCACTTCATCAATTCCAAAAAGGAAAATTTTGAAAAATGTATCTTTTTGGTAATAATATTCAATTTCAAGAGGTTTTTCGACTACTTCGTCACCGAACCTTCTAATATCAATAAACATAGAAATCAATAAGTTATCAACTTCGATTTCATCATCAAAGGAATATCCATTACCATTATTTAAAATTTCATTTAATAATTCCTTAAATATTTCCTTATAATCATAAGGATTGTCCTCATTATCAAAAATTAAACCAATTATAATTTTATCATCAATACAAGAAGAATATATATTAAAATCATTGATAAATTGAGCAATTGGCTCGGCAATTGTAAAATGATTCGAATTTGTTTTTTGGCAACATTCATCTTTATCATGACTTTTGATAATCTTATTAATAAGTATTTTATCATTAATACTGATAATTTCATTGGGATAACTATAAATATTGAGATCTTCTAAATCCCGAATTTTATTTCCTTTAAATAAAAATATGTTCAGTAGCAACTATGCATCTAATTAGCTTAATTGTTATAAGTTTGAAAATAAAATTAACTTAAAAAACGTTTGGAAACTTGCGGAATTTATTCACTTTTAAAGTTTTTGTTCTAAAACGTAAAAGACCTTTGGTTTTTTGGCATTTATAAAGGACACTAAGAACAAAACTATAAAAAATTGAGAATTAATTATTGATCTTCCTTTTCTTCCTTAATTTCTTCCAAAGATTCTTCTTTAGACTCTTCAGTGGCATCTTTTTCAATAACTTCAGGAGGTTCTTCTTTAGATTCTTCAACAACTTCTTCTTTAGATTCTTCGATGGGCTTTTGTTCAGGTTCTGCATCTACAGGAGTTTCGCATACTGGACAACGACTCCACCCAGGTCTTAAGCTATAGCCGCATTTAACACATTCTTTCATACTTTCATCAACTTTCCATTCTGGTATATCCAAGCCTCCTTGCCTTTTACGAGCTAATTCTTGTAATTCATCTTCAGTCCAAACCTCCATTCCTTCAGGCAATCCTGTTCCACGTTCAGCGGCAAATTTGTTTAATTCTTCTTCGGTCCAGGTGGGCATATCTGGTTGAGCCGTCATTCGCTTTTGAGCTTCTTCAGCTAATTCATCTGCAGTCCAAGATTTTAATTCTTGACCCCCAGGAGTTCTAACTACACCAGTTTGTTGAGTAGTTACCTGAGCTGGAGCTTGGGGTTGTTGAGATGGGACATTGCAACATTCGGCAGAAAATCTTAAAAGAGCTTCAAAACACCTTGAGTATTTATTAGGGTCTTTACCTTCATCAGAGACTAATAATAAGGTAGTTTTATCAGCATTTTGAGGAATTGCAATACTATATACGGCAATGTCTGAAGCGACTCTTTCTGATTCAATACCAGAAGTAATCCGCTCTAATGAATTGATTAATTCATTATTATTTATTAGGAAATCACAAATTGGATCACCATGCCGTTGATATCCTTCATGATATTTTGCGAGATGGTTTTTTGTGACAATAGAATCGAATGAATTAACTATAGCACTAATATAAGAAAAATTTTGAGACTTTGGTTCTTTCTGAGTTTCATCAAGTTTAAACCCTCCTAAATCAATAGTCCCCATTATTGGAGCAAATAATGGTTTTTCATTCTTCATTTTCCCAAAGATTATCGGACGTGAAAGGACACATTTAATTTCTCCATAATATGCAATAGCATTATCTAAAAATTCTATTTTCTTATCATAAATTATACGGGGGACTGTTCGAAATAAAATGTTAACCCATGGCATTTCTTTTACGGGGATTATTGCTACACATGTTTTTTCAATTAGTTCTCGTAATTTTTTTGTATAATTCTTCAACTCTTTCTTAAGATCTTCGTACTCTTCATTTTTTAACTCTTCATCAGCTTTTTTTTCAAGTTCTTTAAACTTTTCCTCATTTAATTTAACATTTCCACCAAATGCTTTGATTTCTCCTATAATATTATCCTTCATAATAGATGTTGCGTTTTCAATTGTTTTTTTCTGGAATTCGGAGAGTTCTTGCTCTTCATTTGAAACTAGGTATTCTGAAAGATCGAATTCTAATTTATTCAAGAAAATATTAAAAAGCTTTTGTTCTGACAATTCCTTTACCTTTTTATCCTAAATTATTTTGAATAAGAGATATTTATAATTATAGCAGAAAATAAGATATTTATAATTATAGCATAAAATAGGATATTCATAATTACATTCTATTCTAAAATAATGAGCGAATTAAATAACCAAGTAGACAATTCAGATAAAGATGTAACCGTACTTTTTATTTCTAATATTCCTGAAAATATAAAGGATTATCTTAAAGAAAAAATAAAGCCTTTAGATAATGTAGATCTAGTTTTTCGAAATAATAGATCAACAAAAAGTTTGTATAAACTTTTACCAAAAGCAGACATATTGATTGGATGGCGACCATCAAAAAAAATATTATTAAATGCTACTAGTCTAAAGCTATTCATCAATCCTGGTGCAGGTGTCCAGCATCTTATAGAAATCTTTCGAGAGATCAATAAAATTAAGAAGATACTTCTCATTAATGGCCATGGAAATTCTTATTTTGTAGCTCAACACACTGTTGCCCTTTTACTAACACTTATGAATAAAATTATTCCTCATCATGAGTGGATGCGTCAAGGTAGATGGCAAACTGGAGATGATGATGCTGTTTCTATTCCATTAAGATTCAAAAAACTAGGATTATTAGGTTATGGAGCTATAAATCAAAAGGTTCACCGTTTCCTAAATGGTTTTGATATTGAATTCTCTATTTTACGAAAACATTGGGAGAAGCAAGAAGATCCACTGCTAAGCAATGTAAAAAGATTTGAATTTTCTAAGTTTAATGAATTTCTCAAATACATTAATATACTTATAATTGCAATTCCTGTAACTTCTTTAACAAAGAACTTGATAGGGAGAAAGGAACTTGAACTTTTAGGCTCTGATAGTATTCTAGTGAATGTCAGCAGAGGTGAGATAATAGATGAAGAAAGCTTATTCTATGCTTTGAAAGAAAAAGTAATTCAAGGTGCTGCTATTGATGTCTGGTATAAATATTCTCCAGAAAATGATGAAGAAGGAAAAAAATATCCATTTAATTTTCCCTTTCATACCTTAGATAATATTGTCCTCTCACCTCATAGGGGGTATTCTCCCTTCAATGATTTATTACGATGGAATGAAGTGATTGAAAACATTACTCGGATGGCTCATGGAAGGAAAGATTTTATTAATATCGTAAATTTGGAGGAGGAATATTAACAAAACCTAATAATCCTCTCAACTTTTTAATCTCGTGAAGATAAGGTCTTAAAGTTACAATTTATTTATTTTTTACTTAAGTATTTGATTATATAAAATAAAAATTGTTTAAGAATATTTTAATAAATAAAAAATTTTTATTTAATTTCAAGTTTTTATTAAATTATTTTAATGTCAGTTTGAAGTCAAATAAAAATTTTTTAGACACCTTTAATATAGATCAAAAGGTCTTATATGTCATTAAATTTGAGGCGTACAGCAGTATTTTAAAAATTAATACATTAACACCCAATTTGGAATATTTAAGACATACAAAATAGTATTTCTTTAAATATATTAATCCGATAAAAAAAAACATTTATATATTATTGTGTGATAAAAATACTTATAGTAAATTTTGTGGTTTAAGGCGGTATTATTAAAAAAAGCTTTAGTGATTATGCCGTTTTTCGATTTTGGCAAATTTAAAGAATGGAAAAGTGTGATGATATGAAAATTGTAACTGTCAATATTCCCGAATCTTATCTCGATAGTATTGAAAAATTAGTGGGGGAAAATGGGTTATATCCATCTAGATCCGAATTAATTCGTGTAGCTGTACGAGATTTTTTGCTTCGAGAGTTGAAGATGGCTGATAAGATGTGCAAGGCGTCAACGGAAATTGAAGATTTTGATGATGAAAATTTTGTAAGGGTCCCCGTAGAGCGTTTAAATGAAAAAGATGAACCAGTCCGTGAATTTAAAACTTATAAAATAATTAAAAGATTAGAGTATTAAAAAATTTACAATAACAGCTCTTCATAGATTTAGCAAAAGTTGATCAGAAAAAGGATTTACCTTTTTTTCTTTTTTTTTTTTCCTGCTAACAAATAAATATTAAAATAATATTTATAAAATCTATGACAAAAATGATTAGAGGTAAGTTATATTCCTGAAAAAAAAGAAAGCCCCGATCATTACAATCCAAAATTTATGGAATGGGGTATAATAAATAAGGAGAATTTTAAGAGTAAGACGAGTTATGATGTTCCAATTAAAAGATGGGATCCTTTATCTACAGTAACAATTCACACTGAGGATTTTGGTCTTCGAAAAGAACGTATAAGATACTATGGGCATTATTCTTATATAAGCCCTATACGAGGTGAGAGGCCAAAAGGATTTAAGACTGAAGATGGGGAAAAGCAATTTTTGGATTGTTCAAAAAAAGTCATGCATAAATATAAGGATGTTTTCAGTTCCATCACAGAAGGAAAGATTGTTTATGATGATTGGGGAACTCCTCTCAGTGATGGCTTTACTATGATTATTACTCAAGATGAAATAAAGCGTGATAATCCCTTTTCAGAAACACCGCATCGAATAGAAAGAATTCCAAATGCTTCTAAGGCTATAACTTTAATAAATCGGTATCCTTCAATGGCAAGGATTATAGATCCAGAGATAGAGGAGAAGATTGTAAAAAATCTTCCATCTCATTTAAAAATTTCAAGAGGGATCAATTTAGTTACAATTTCTCGCAATTTCTATCCCTCCTTATGCTTTAATTTAATTCCAGAGGATGTGCTAGGTGGAATTTTTCTTTCTATGAGAGCGGCAATCCTTTATTGCATTGAAGAATCTATAAATAGAGATTATTATGATATTCCAGTAATGCCATTTTTCAATATAGGGACTAAAGTTGGGGGATCTCAACCAAGAATTCATAGTCAAGTTTATATAGACCTAAATATGGATGGTCATGGAAGTAGATTGGAGGGATACCTCAGGGCTTTTAAAGAAATGGGTGATAAATGCCACTTATGTAAAACCACTCATGGTGGGTCTGATCGTATCATATTGGAAACCGAATTTTGGACTTTTTATAGTACAGGAAGCCCTGTTAGAAATTATCATATAAGATTTCATCCAAATGAACATATACGAAGATTTTCCCAACTAAAAGTTAATCAAATTGAAGATTTAGCAATATCACTTAAAATGATTTTTCAAGCATTAGATGATTTAGATATTGATAAAAATCGAAATATTTTATTTAATTGTTGTCCATATGGTTATAATGCTGATTTTCATATGTTTGCTGATATTATCCCACATGAAGTAATTGGAGGTGCTGAAATGGCTGATGATATGAGGGTTGCGAGAAAATTACCTCACATAGTAGCAAAAGAAATTAGAAATTCATTGGAAAAATACATAAATTAAATTTATCTTTTTATAAATTTAGAATTTCAAGAAACCTTTTAATTATATATGATTTTCTAAAAGTTTCCCAACTTATTTAAACACGAATTATAGTTTCAATTGAAAAGTTTTATATTTCAATTAAAATTACATTTAAATCTTATTAATTTTTTTATATTAAATGAAAATTTCTAAGAGATTCAAAAATTGAGAGATTGGTCTGCGATTATTTTAGCAGGTGGTAAAGGCAAAAGATTGATGCCTTTGACTTCTTTAATTCCAAAACCTCTTGTAAAGGTTACAAATGTTCCTATGGTTGATTACGCGATAGCACATATAGTCTACGCTGGTATAAAACATATTATATTAGCATTAGCTCATATGGGAAAGGAAATGAAAGAACATATTAATAAGACTTGGACTCCAGATAGATTGGACGATGTAGAATTAGAATGTGAAATTCAAGATAGCAAAGGCACTGCTGATGCTTATAGGCTCTTAACAGACCATTTAGACTCTGAAAATGTAGCTGTATCAATGGCAGATATCGTAACTAATCTTCCAATGAAGCGTTTTATGGATTTCCATTCCGAAAAAGGGGGTTTATCAACAATATCAATGAAAACCGTTGAAAGTCATATTTCAGAATATGGTGTTGTATTATTAGATAAAAATCGAAAAATATATCTTTTCTTAGAAAAACCTGCGCCAATGGAATTATATTTAAGTAGTATGGCTCAAAGAGAAGATCTGTTTTTACATACCAATATTATCAATACCGGGATCTACTGTTTCCGGAAAGAAATTGGCAATATTCTTCAAGAAACGGGATTAATGGATTTTGGAGGTGAAGTTTTTCCATACCTACTTGAAAATAAATTTGATCTTTATGGATTTGTTGAAAATTATTATTGGATGGATGCAGGAAACTCAACTACGTATTTATGGGCCAATTGGGACATGTTACGTAAATATGCTTGGCCTATTTTACCTAATGGTGTTGAATATGACGGTATTTATGTAATGGGTATTATAAACTCAGGCCAAAATATTAAAATTGACAAACCAACTTGTTTTGGAGAATTTGTAAAATTGGAAAACCGTGTTAAAATTAAAGAGTTAACTTCAATAGGGCAAAATGTAACAATTGGAGAAGATACAGTTATTGAGAAGAGTGTTATATGGGATGAAATTAAAATTGGTGCCGGTTGCATAATTACAGAAAGTATTATATGTAATAATTGTGAAATTGGAGATAACGTAGTTTTAGAAAGAGCAATAATCGCACCAAACTGTAAAATCAATAGTAATTCTCAAATTCGTGATCGAAAAACAGAGCTTGGACAAGAGATATAAGTTAATTTAATTCATTAAAATGAATAAAATCGTTCTGGAAAATTTATAAATACAATAAATTAAAGATTGTAGAAAGATAAATAGAAAAATGTAAAAACTTATATTGAGGAAAATTATAGATTAAAATATTATGAGTCCTTTTTGTACAAATTGTGGTCGTGAGTTAGAGGAGTCTTGGAAGGTATGTCCAGACTGTGGAAAATCTTTGAATGAAACAAATATGCCCCTAACTCGTCCAATAACCTATTCGAACTTACAATCAACATCCCAGACAGCACCACAACCTCCCCAGGTTCAGCCTTACCAATATAAATATACTAAAGCTGTAGGAGAAACTAAATTTGGAGCTGGAGCTTTGGCTTGTGGAATAATAGGGCTTGTTTTTGGCTTTTTTTATGGAACTTCTGTACTAGGGTTTCCTCTTTTTAGAATATTAGCAATTATATTAGGGGGAATAGGAATAAGCAGGGATGAGAATAAATCAATGGCGATAGTAGGATTAATTTTAGGAATTATAGGGCTTGTGCTTTTTCTTATACGCGGGATTTCTAGGTTTTTTAGTTGGTATTATTGGTGATTAAGTAGTAAGGTGTGAGTCTTGTGAAAACTCTTAAAAGAGTATAGCTTTTTCTAATTGTAATTTTTTTTCCTTTAATAAAATGAATAATAGCTTTAATTAATCAAGTTATCTTGTTAGAAGGAATAAGCTACGATAATATATATAAATAGATTTGAATTTTTAAACTTAAAATTATTATTTTCAGGAAATTCACGAGAATTTAATTTTAGTTCATATAAGAATACAAGTCTAAACTTTTTATTTATTTAAACCTCTTGAGAAATTATATCTCTTAATAAATTGATTAATGCATTAAATTCAAATTGATTCAAGAAGGGTTCGTCCGTACAGATTGCTAGATAATAAGGTGTCGCCCCTTTAATGAGGTTAAATTGCTTGAAAATATAGTAATTTTCATATCTTTCAACGATTATGTGATTCTTATCCTCCTCCTCAAATTTATCCAATTTTTTGAATCCATCATTTAATCTTAAAAAATATGGGGATAAGGAATTTAATATTTCTTTAATTTCATCATTTCTATACCAAGAACTAATAATTAAGGAGTTATCATCTATTAATTCTACTCCTTTCACTCCGGCTTTATTAACATATCCTTGAATAGCTGTTTCAATTACTTCAGATCTTGGAAATAGACTTAAAAGAATTACGGACATTGCATTTATAATTGAAGACAAATCAAAAACTGTAGTGTCATAGAAAGAAATCTTATGATAATTTTCAAAATCTCCAATTTTACCTTTAAAATATGATATTGAGTCATCTATTTTGAGTTTTAGACTTTCAGCAATTTCGGGATCATTTTTATGGAAAAATATATAGAGGGGAGGATCTAAATTCAATTCAGTTAATTTATCTTTAATGTGCTTTAAATAGTTATAAGATTCAGGAATTCGATCATAATCTTGTATATCAACAACATAAATTAAAATATCCGTTCCTCGAAATATTAACTCTGCTTTTTCTAGATAAAGTTTACGGTATCTTTCATGACCTCCAAGATCCCATTCCGATATATTCATTCCTAGAAATTCAAAAGTTCTTCTCTCAGCATTTCTCGTTGGTTTTATTACTGCAAATTTTGAAATTTCTCTAAGAAGTGATAAGATTATTGAACTCTTTCCAGCATTATCCAAACCTACAAATACTATTTTCTGAATATTTGTATTATCTTCTTCCTCAAATACCATAATTTAATGCTCTTACAGTGCTTAATAACAGCTAAATATAAAATAAAGTTAACTAATTTATATTTATTCAAATCTAAAGATGAAGAAGAATAGTATAAAAACTAATTTCAAAGAATATTTTATATAAGAAATTTGATCTTGAAGAGTTATAAGCCACTTTTAATTAGTTTTAAACTTTATGATAAAGATACCGGTCATAGGTTACATATTCCACTTTTCCTGTTTTTGAATCTTGGTGAAATTTCACTTTTTGAAGAGATGAGGGAATTGTAGAGAATAAGTTAAAACTTAATTCATCAAAATCTTCAATAATAAGAGGAAAATTAAAAACTCCATCGTCCGATTCCACTTTAATATGAATCGAGAAGTTTTTAAAAGTAACTTCTAAATCATACAAACCTAAAGATGATTTATATTTTCCTCCGATCTTTTCATAAATTTCTAATAATTTTATCTTCTCGTTAACTTTCTCAGGATTTTCTCCAAGCATTATACTTAGAGCACAAATTCCAACTATACTGCTTATACCACTATCATCATTTTCTGCAACGCTTACAGCAACATTTAAATCAGGAATTAAACCAAAAAAAGATGAACTCACCCCCAATCCTCCACCATGATGAATTAGTATATGATTAAAAAAGTCTTCTTCCCGAACCCAACCTAAACAGTATTTAGGATCTTTACCATAACCGTAGGGAGATGTAATTCTAGGAGTCCAGAGTAAATCAATGGATTCTGGCTTTAATATTTGGTTACCTTTGAAAATCCCTTTTTGTAATAAACATGTAGCATAATTTAACATTTCATGCATAGAAGTGTATATACCCCCTGGAGCTTGAAGAAATTTTGAAAAGGGTAACTTAGGTTTGTCAAATTCCAACTTCTTTTCTGATCCTTTGTGAATATAGCCTGTGATATAATCTTGTAAAGGATCATTTTTAAGATATTCTCGATTGACAGTAGTACGAGTCATTTCTAAAGGTTTCAATATCTTTTCACTCAAAACTTCCTCAAATGGTTTTCCTGTGACTTCTTCTATAATCATTCCCAGAAGTGTGAACATATCATTATTATAAAAAAATTTTTCACCAGGTTGATAGAAGATTTCATTCTTAGTTTCTGAAATATGGAATAAATAATCATCAAGGGAGGATATTGGGTAAATTCTTTGATAATCTCCATAGGTAATAGCAACTGGAAGCCATTGTGCGTCAACTGAAGGTATTCCGCTACTATGTGATAAGAGATGGACGATATGGATAGTAATATGACTTATAAAAGGCTCTATTTCTAAATACTTATTAACTGGATCGTCTAAAGCCAATAATCCTTGTTCATGTAACTTTAAAATTAAAAGTGCGGTAAATGACTTTGAGATACTCCCAATCCCTATCAGAGAGTTTGGTGTCATAGGGAGATTCTCCTCAAGATTACGGGCACCAAATCCCTTCTCATATATAGATTTATCGTTATATAAGATACTAATTGCTAAACCGGGAACTTTAAATTTCCGCATGAGTTTAACAATTATCTTTTGGAGTTGAACAAATTTGTATTTCATCATATTCAACTATTTTGATATTTATGTTTTTATCTTTTTTGTTCTTTTTATCATTATGGTATTTTAAAATTTTAGGTAAAAAAAGATTTAAATTTTTAACTCTAAAAACTATTGATAATATGAAATTTGTTTTGGCATTGAATGGCGAATGGAAGATAAAAGGTGATCGTTTTGACCAAGGTAAAGATTCAGGTTTTTGGTCTCCTGAATTTGATTGTTCCTCTTGGGATGAAGTCAATATTCCATGTCATTGGGAAGTAGAAGTTCGACGTTATTATAGAAAAAATCCGGAAATTGTATGGGCACGAAAGGAATTTCTTTTTGAAGATTTAAAAGATATTACAAAAATAGGTTCTAAATTATATTATCTTTATTTTAAAGGAATATTTTATTATGTAGACGTATATCTAAATGGGTACTATTTAGGGCATCATGAGGGATATTTTGAGTCATTTGGTTTTATTGTTAATTCATATTTAAAGTCTACAAATGTACTGGTCATAAAGGTAGTTTGTAAGAAAGAAAAGGATTTAGGAAGAAAAAAACAAATGTTAGGAACTTTTGGACACTGGGATGCTTCAGATCCTCATTCAAACCCAGGAGGGATATGGAATGATATAATTATTGGTGAATCTGAAAGAATTCTTATTAATTCAGTTCGAAAGACTACCGAATTAGATTCAATAAATTTGGCGAAAGAAAATGTTTATATTTCAATTACGGCGGATAAGAATTTTAATAGTTTGATTAAAATTAATTATAAACCCAAAAATTTTGATGGTGTTATAATTTCAAAAGAATTTAATATATTACTTAAAGCAGGATATCATGAATACTATTTTAATATAGAAGTACATAATCCAGTTTTATGGTGGACTCATGATTATGGTTCACAGAATCTTTATGAATTAGAAATTGAATGCTATTCCAATGAAACTGAATTTAAAAATATTCTTTTAGACACTTATAATTTAACCACTGGTATTAAAGAAATTCATTTAGAACGAAGTGGTAAAAATGGAAATGAGTGGACAATTACTTTCAATAAACATAGCTTTTTTATGAAGGGTACAAACTATCCCCCTTGGTTAAGATTGGCAACAGCCACAAAAAATGATTTCATAAAGGATTTAACTTTATTTAAAAAAGCAAATATGAATTGTTTAAGAGTTCATGCACATCTTTCTCGTCAAGAGTTTTATGAAGCATGTGATGAAGAAGGACTAGTTCTTTGGCAGGATTTACCATTACAATGGGTTTATAGTAAAAAAATATTTCCTGAAATAAAAAGACAGGCAGAAATCGCAATTAAAACATATCAATCACATCCATCTATAGCAATATGGTGTGCTCATAATGAGCCATTCTATGCTCCTGACAAAAAATTAATTAAATTTTCTTCATTGTTCTTTTTATTATCAATTTTTTTTTCAGTTTGGTCAACGTTTTCATTTTATAATTTTTTAGTCCCAATACTTTCTTCATCAATTATCTGTGGATTATTTAGTTTTATTCTTGGAAGTATTATCTTTACATTACTTTTATGGATGGTAGGAAAATATTTTGATCTCTATCCTTTTGGACTTTTTTTTAATTCTAATAGTGTAGAACTTGATCCTGACCTGTATCTTTTAATAAAGAAAATAGAAAATGGTCAAAATATTGTTTTACCTTATTCTGGTATCTGCGAATTACCATTTACAATTTTTCGTTCTCCAAGACTAAACAAAAAAATTTATGATTTTAAAAAGTTCTATACTGACTTTCATTACTATGCTGGTTGGTATAATGGTAATCATAAAAAAGATTATCGTTATCACATTAAATGGTGGGGGCTTAATGGAAAATTAAGAGATAGAGCTCGCTTTGTAACTGAATATGGGGCTCAAGCATTTCCAAAATTTGAAAGTTTTAAAAAATTTTATCCTAAACCATTATCATGGCCTCCTCCTCAGGATTGGTGGATTCCACTAGAAAAAAATCATTGTTTTCAAAAAAAAGTTCAAAAAAAGTGTATTAAATTTAATCAGTGTAAGTCTTTTGAAGAATTTATTGAAACAAGTCAAGAATGGCAAGCTGAGTGTTTAAAAGCCACTACTGAAATGTTTCGTCAAATAAAGTATAGACCGTTAGCAGGACTTATTACATTTTTAGGTATTGACTGTTTTCCCTCAATCACCTGGTCAATAATTGATTTTTATCGAATACCCAAAAAAGGATACTATATTATTAAGGATATTTTTGAGCCCATTTATGCTATGGTTGATTGGCCAAAAAAGGTATATAAAATTGGTGATATTTATCAATCTTTTATTTATATATCTAATGATTATTGGCAGAAAGTAGATAATATTAACCTTAAATGGAAACTATTAACACCAAAAAATATAATAATTAAAGAAAGAAACCATTTATGTTCACTTGAGCCTGATAGCATTAAAGAAATTGGACATTTGAGCTTTTCAATTCCAGATGAAGAATTTGTTAAACTTCAATTAATTTGGAATGATCCAATTAAAACAAAAAATGTTCAAGTAAATGAATATAGATTTAACATTGGAAGATCTCGATGGGAAAAACATTTCTAAAAGTCTGCTTAATTTAAGAAAGTAATTCTTCAACTAAAGCTGAATTAATAATCAATCATCGGCTATTTGATGAGTAAATCATTAAAAGAAATCTTTTTAATGTTTAAAATTAGAAATTATTTTATGGAAAAAAATAATGAACTTGGCTCTTTAGATAAAATTTCAAAAAAGAAAAGCAAGTTAAAAATTAGTAAAGCTTGGATACTTGCGTTATGCCTTTTAGCTTTTGGTACAACTCTTTATTCAGAAATCGAAGGGCAATGGTTTTCTTCTTTTGCACGTGTAATCGCAAATGTGAGTTATTTTGGAGTCTCAATTATGGTTGCATTAGCAGGAATATTTGGAACTATTTTTTATTTAATATGGGGGGCAATTTCTGATAATTTACGTACAAAACTCGGTCGACGAATTCCTATAATTTTGAGTGGTTTTTTATTAACAGCGGGATTAATGATATTATATATTTCAACAACCTATTTTTTTCTGCTATTAATTATTGGAGGGTTGTTGTTGGCAATAACTTCGAATATGTTCCACGTTACAAATAAATCTTTAATTGGAGATTTAATTCCTATAGAAAAACGAGGTCGAATTAATTCCATATTATTTATATTTACAAATATGGGTTCCATGACAGTTTGGATACCTGCTATAATTCTTTTACCTGAAGGGACTGAAACTTATTCGAGAGAAATCCATTCTATCTTTATTGGAGGAGGCGCTTTCTTATTAATCTTGGTAGGGTTTATTGTAACTTTATTAGTGAAGGAACCTACGGTGATTACACCTCAAAGTAACTGGCTTAACGATCTCAAGAAATTACTCAATCGTAAAGAAATGATGAAACATAAAGATTTTTTACGCTTATTTGTTGCTATGTTATTTCTAATTATGAGTCAATATGCTTTTACTCCATTTTTACTGATACTACTCCAAGAAATTTCGTTAAGTCTTTTTGAAATTTTAATTTTTTTGCCTATTATTGGAACTGCTATTGGTTTAGGGATATTTCTTCTAGGAAAATTCGTGGATACAATAGGTAGAAGAAAAGTTGCTTTAATTTGTTTGATAATATCTCCGATTGGTTGTTTTATTATTGCATTTTTAGGTTCCAGTTATCAGTTATTATTAATAGGTTTTGGGATAATGATGCCTTTTAATATAGGTTTATGGTTAGCAACAGATGCATGGACGCTAGATTTACTTCCTGAAGAATCACGAGGAAGATTTTTGGGAATAATAAATATAGGAAATGCAATTGCAAAAGCACCAGGTGTCCTTATTGCCGGCTATTTAGCAGATGTTTTTGGAATACTGTGGGTGTTTTTTATAACAGGGATAATATTGTGGATTGGGATTCCCTTTTTCTTACAAGTGCCAGAAACAATAAACGATAGAGATGATAAAAGCGAATAAAAGTAAATATAAGATTGTTTACATTGGAGCAGGTTCTTATCGTTTCGCAATTCCATGTACAATGAACATATTAGATTTCGCGAAAGATTTTAATCCTATTGAGTTATGGTTAGTAGATGTTGATGTTTATTCACTATTATTGATAAGAGATGTAGTTTGGAATATGGTTAAACTTCATAAAAAAGAGGTAATAATTCATTCCACAGCTGATAGAAAAATAGCACTTCCAAACGCAGATTATGTGTTAATTTCTATTTCTGTAGGGATCCAAAAATCTGAATGGTTTGATATTCATATTCCATTGAAGTTTGGAATACCCCAAAATACAGGAGATACAGTGGGTCCAGGAGGGATATTTCGTGGCCTTAGAACAATACCTATTATCAAAGAAATTTTAAAAGATATTAAAGAATTATGCCCTAATGCATTTGTTATAAATTATACAAACCCTCAAAGTACTACAATGCTCAGTATTTATCAAATAGCACCAAGACTTCAATCGGTAGGACTATGCCATGAATTGTTTTATTTAGAATCGAAAAAATTCGGGAAAGTTCTAAAGTGTTGTAAAATAAATACGGCATCCGAAAAGAAATTTAAAATTCTTTATGGTGGAATAAATCATTTTTCTTGGATAACTAAGTTCGAATACGGTGAAGAAGATCTTTATCCAGTATTACGAGAAAAGGCTGATTATATGTATAAATCAGGGAAGTTTGGCAGACCTTTTAATTTCTATCTCTTAAAACAGACAGGATATTTAACATATGTAGAGGATAGACATGTAGCAGAATTTTTACCCAAATATTATAATTACTTTAATCATTGGGATAAACCTTTTAATATTACTAAATTAAGAAGTGTATCCAGGGTTCAATTAGAAAGAAAATTCATGTATTCATTGATTAAAGCCCTCAGAAGAAATAGATTTAGTTGGATTATTAAATTATTTTTACGTCCAACTGAAGGTATAGAAAAAGCACTATTAATGGCCAAATATAAAGAGAGGAACATTTCCAGACATCATGTATGTAATGTAATAAATAATGGATCTATCCCATCTTTACCAGATAATTGTGTAATTGAAATTCCTTGTTATTTCAAAAATGATAAGATTCATAAAGTAAAGATAGGGAATCTTCCCAACCCTATTAAAGAATGGATTATTGTTCATGCAAAAAATCAGCAATTAGTTGTAGATGCTGCTTTATCTGGAAATCCTGATGATTTAATTAAGGTATTACTTGATGATCCTATGTGTAGTTTTATAGAAGATGTAGAAAAAATAGAAGCTTTAATGAAGAATATGTTATATTATCAGAAAGACTGGTTGCCAAATTTTTCTGAATCAATCCCAAGTTACAGTGATTTAAAAAAGATTAAATATTATATTGAAAAAAGTGAATTATCTAAAAGAAAAATTGCTACAAAAGAAAAATATCACCCAGACAAGAGTCTTAAAATTAAATCATGGCCTTATATTAATTAATTATTAGATAGATTTTACTATTTAGAGTTGTTCTATAGGTTATTGAAGTGTATTGAAAATAAAAAATATTTAAGAGTGAATTTTCTTGAAATTAAAATTTAGTTGTGCTTGGCTTTACGCCATCTCAAAGTATAATAAATATGCAGAGAATTTTAAACTAAAAGATGTTTTGATTGCTTTAAAACAAATTAAAAAATTAGGATTTGATACAACTGAATTAGAAGTAATGCGAAAAAGAAATTTCGAAGAAATGTATGAAAATAAGAAGAAAATATTAAACAATTTAGAGAAATTGAATTTAAAAGTAAATAACTTATGTGCTGTTTTTCCTGAATTAATGACAAAAAAATGGGAAAATTATATTGATTTATTTGAAAAATCTGCTGATTTAGCAGCATATTTTGATTGCGATATAATTCAGGTAGATTCTCACATGCCACCATTAGAATATATAACTGAACGCCCTTATGACGAAACAATAAAATTTGATATAGATATTAAAATAAAAGTAGAAGAGAGTCCAGAATCCTTTAATTGGAATGATCATTGGAACAATATTGTAAATTCTATTAAAAAATGTGATTCTATTGCTTACGATAGAGGTTTGAAACTATGCTTAGAGCCACGAGTTCATGAGTCAATACCTAATACTGACGCAATATTAAGATTGTTTGATTGGGTTAATTCAGATAATTTTGGAGCAGTTTTAGATTGTGGACATTTGCATGCTCAAAAAGAGAACATTCCACTTTCTGTAGAAAAATTAGGAAAAAAAATATTTTTTGTTCATGCTTCTGATAACGATGGTCGTGTTAATCTGCATCTGGGTATTGGTCGAGGGAATATTGATTGGGAAGGAACTCTAAAAGCGTTAAAAAAACATAAGTTTCAAGGTTTTATTGCCATCGATATAGGAATGTTACCTTCTGAATTTGATTTAGACCAAGAAATTCATAATTCTATTAAATATCTTAATAATTTAGCAAACAAAATCATTGATTAGAAGAAATTTGTTAATAAGGTAATTAAAAAACCATTTCATCTTAAAATGAATAATTTTGTTTTTATTATATTTTCAAAAAATAAATAGTTAAAAAAAAACCATGAAACAATTAACAGGGATAGTTATAGGTGCTGGAAACCGCGGAGCAGATGCATACGCCTCGTATGCCTTAGCATATCCAAAAGAATTAAAGATTGTAGGTGTTGCAGAGCCAAATCCAATCAGACGTGAAAATTTAGTAATTAATCATGATATTCCAAAAAATTATGAATATAATGATTGGAAAGACATTCTAAAAGAACCGAGATTTGCGGATATCGCAATTATCACCACTCAAGATAAAATGCATTATGAACCTGCAATGAATGCTATGAAACAAGGTTATCACATATTGTTGGAAAAACCAATGGCTACAACAGAGGAACAATGTCGCAATTTAGTAAAAACATCAGAAAAAACAGGTATTATTTTACAAATCTGTCATGTTCTTAGGTATACCGCACTATTCAGCACTTTAAAAAATATTATTGATTCCGGAAAATTGGGTGATATCATAAATATAAATTACTCAATTAATCTAAGTTATTGGATTTATGCCCATAGTTTTGTTCGAGGGAGCTGGAGGAACCAGAGTGAGACATCTCCTATTATATTAGCCAAAGCTTGTCATGATTTTGATATTCTTTATTGGTTTGTAAATGCAGATCCTGTTAAAATTTCATCTTTTGATCGATCAAGTTATTTAACAAGTGAAAATCGTCCTAAAGGTGCTACAAAAAGATGTACTGATCGATGTCCCCATTTAAGTGTATGTCCTTATAATGCTATGAATTTTTATCTTAAGGCTGTTCAATTTCATAACGATCTTATACAAACTAATAAAAAATTAATCCGATGGTTTATTAAATTGTGGAAAAATCATCCGAAGATTGCCAATCTATTAGTCCCTCAATTCAGAAAAAATACACCTTACCGTGGTTGGCCAATTAATACAATCTCAGAAGATCTATCAGATGAGGGTATAATTAAAGCATTAGAAGAGGGTCCTTATGGGCGTTGTGTTTATGATTGTGATAATGATCAACCTTCTACTCAAATAACTAATATTAAGTTTTCAAATCAAATCGTTGCTACGTTAACAATGCATGGACATTCCTATAGAGAGGGGAGATTTATTCGAATTGATGGAACAAAGGCAAGTTTAATTGGAGAATTTACATTAATGGGAATGCCAGTTACCCTCTACGACCATCTAACTGGGAAATCATATCATTATAAAATAAAACTTACAAAAAATCCACATGAATATGAGGATTATCCTTTAATAAGAAGATTTCTAGCCGCAATTCGAGGAGATGAAAAACCATTAACAACTGCTAAGGAATCTCTTCAAAGTCATCTAATGGCTTTTGCAGCAGATCAATCTCTCAAAGAAGAGAAAATTATTCATATAAAAAATTAAAGATGCTATTATTATGTGTCCATTCAAAATATCTTCCAAAGTAAAAAAAAAATTAGGAAAAATTAATAGAAAAAAAGATAATTTGAATTATTCTTTGCAGCCTTTTGTCAGAGAGTGGTTACAAGAACACCCTCCTAAATTGAGCTATACATTAAAGACACAAGAAAGGAGTTTTGAATCATGGAAACAACAAGTTAGAGAATTAATCTTTAAAAAGATACCATTATTAGAACCATTACCTCTCAACAAACAACAGCTAAAAATACATGGTGAAACAACATCAAATGGAATTAGATTTATACAATTATCTTTAATGGCAATTCCAGGATTAAGAGTGCCTGGAATAATGTGTATTCCTGAAAATATTGACCAAAAAGTACCTGCTTGTATTTGCATACATGGACATGGGCAAAATATATACAATACTGTTGGTATGAAAAAATCAAAGAATAGAGAATATTTTGGATATGAGTTAGCAAAATTAGGTTTAATAACTTTATCTTTTGATTGGATTGGAAGTGGAGTTCGAGAATCATTTAAAAATAAATTCCTTTTCTTCCTCCAAGATGAAGGGCAAAGGACTAATTGGTTTCGGTTCATGGGATTAGATATGCTAGGTCTCCGTATAACTGAAGTAAAATCATTAATAAATTATTTAATAACTCATGATAATGTTGATTCTAAACGTATAGGAATAATTGGCCATTCAGGAGGGGGGACACTTTCTTTATTTGCAGCGTGCTTAGATAATAGAATTAAAGTATGTGCTACTTCTGGATATTTAAGTACTTGGGATCATTCAATTCTAGCTATGTATCATTGTGGTTGTAATTATGTTGCAGATTTGAGAAAATATCTCGAATTATACGACGTGTATGCATCTCTAGCTCCTCGCCCTTTAGCAATTACGATAGGGAAAAAAGATAAGATTTTTCCCTACGAAGGGACTAAAATCTCTGTCCCAATAATCAAAGAAGCTTATCAGGAAGCTAATCATCCTGAAAATTTGCTAATACATGTACAAAAAGAAGGTCATAAATTTAGTGGAGAAAAGATATATCCATTTATACTAAGCCATTTATGAATTCTTAATTTTCCAAAAACTCTTTCGGAGTAAAAAGTCATGAAGTATTATTAATTTCATATTTTAATGACATAGAATGATTAAAATTTAAAAAAAAGGGAATTAAAGTTGAGATTCATCAATTTCAGGCATTTCTTCTGAAGCTAAGTTTTTTTGAATATCTTCATCAGGCAATTCAAATTCTTTTAAATTTCCGTTCATAAATTCTTCGTAAGCTAACAAATCAAAGAAACCATGACCACTAAAATTAAATAAGATTACTTTCTTTTCATTGTTTTCTTTAGCTTTTAATGCTTGATCAATTGTCTCTTTTATTGCATGTGCAGTTTCTGGAGCAGGAAGTATTCCTTCAGCTTTAGCAAATTGAAGACCAGCACTAATAACTTCCGTCTGATGATGCATAGTAGTTTCAACAATTTCATTATTATTTAAAATTGAAATAATGGGAGCCATTCCATGGTATCTTAATCCTCCTGCATGGATTGGGCTAGGGACAAAAGTATGTCCTAAAGTATGCATCTTCACAATAGGTCCTTTCATTGCGGAGTCACCGTAATCCCATCTATACTCTCCTTTTGATATACTTGGACAGGCTCGAGGTTCCACACCAATTAATTCTATATCTGGATTAATGCCGTTTAATTTATCTTTGAAAAATGGAATCATCAAACCAGCAAAATTCGAGCCACCTCCAATGCAGCCAATTACAACATCTGCATTTTCAATACCAGCTTTAGCTAGTTGAATTTTCGCTTCTTGCCCTACAATAGTTTGATGTAATAGCACAAAATTGACTACACTTCCAAGAGAATATTTAATTTTATCACTCCTCATACTATGTTCTAATGCTTCAGATATAGCAATTCCTAAACTCCCTGGGTGTTCTTGATCCTTTTCTAAAAATTTTTTTCCAGATTCAGTTAGAGCGGAAGGACTTGCTTGTACTTCAGCATTAAAAGCTCTCATTAAGATTTTTCTCCCTGGTTTTTGAATATAACTTGCTCTTACCATATATACTGTGCATTTTAGATTATAAATATTACATCCATATGCTAAGGCGGAACCCCATTGTCCAGCACCTGTTTCTGTGACCAATTCCTCTGTTCCTTCTTTTTTTGCATAATATGCTTGGGTTATAGCAGTATTAGGTTTATGTGACCCTGTAGGAGAACATGATTCATTTTTATAAAAAATTTTAATTTTATCTCCTTCTATACCTAACTCTTTCTCTAATCCCAAGGCACGATGGAGTGGACTTGGTCGATATGTTCTAGCAAAAATTTCCCTTAATTCCTTGGGGATAGGAATAAGAGGTTCTGATGAGACTTCTTGTAATACACACTCTTTAGGAAAAATAGCAAATGCCATTTCCGGTGGAGCAGGTTTTCCATCCATTGGATTTATTAAGGGCGTCATAGGGGAGGGTAAATCTGGTAAAATATTTACCCAATTTTCTGGAATCTCGTTAGGTTGTAACAAAATTCTTCCATTAAAATTATTTGACATATTATTTACCTTCTATATTTACTTTTTCACATCTCAAGATGTGTATCATTAAATAATTGGAAGTCAACATAATTAATGCACATTTAGAAAGAGGAATTAATATTTTTAGGGAAATATTAAAAAGAAAGAATAAATTTAGATAAAAACCGTTGCAATTGGCTCTATTGCCAACGCCAAGGCCACTGCCAAGATAAAATTCTTAGAGTTGCCATAATATTAAAAAGTTAATTATCTGAAAATATTTAGAAGATATTTGATTAATTTCAAATAAAAACCTTTTGAAATTTTCTTGAAATAGTTTGACTATTTTAATTATCTAAGAAGGCACTATTATATAATTTCTCTGAAGAGAGATAATATTCACTTCCTAGCAAAAGGTTTAAGGTCCAAAGCTTCAAATAATCCATCATTAGCTTCAATGGTACCCAAAAAGTGCTATTCAGCTTCCTCAACATTTTAACCATTTGCATACGTATTTACCATCTTATAAAGGCGATTGAGGTTTTCATAATGAAGCGCTACTCGGTTCTCTGCATAATCCCTTTACTCAAAATTCATTTATTGGTAAAAAATTTCAAATCTAGATTCAAAATAGAATAAGATCTAAATAATTATTTAAAGTAGAATTTTCTTTACTTTTATGTTTAGGTGGATAATAAATAGTTATATGAAAAATTAAGTCAAAAACGCAAAAGAATTTAGGATTAATAATATGAGTTATGAAAATTGTTTAAGATGTGGACGAAAGTTAACAAATCCGACAAGTAAAGAAAGAGGATATGGGAGAACTTGTTTTAAGATTAAACAATTTCAGGAAAAAAATAAAGTTAATGAAGAAGTCCTTAGAGAAATCAATTTTCTCAAATGCGAAATCAAAATGTTAAAAAGTCTATACCATCAAATAAAAAACAATAGTATAGGATATCAAGAAGATCCTATCGAAAGAATCAAAAGAGAAGAATCTGCAAAAATTGAAGATCCTCTTTTAAGTGAATATAGAAATGCCTTCAAAGAGTGTATTTCGGAATTAAAGGAAGTTCTAAAAGAGAGAGCTAATAACATTGAAAAGTCTTTAGATAGGTTGCCAGTATTGATTAAGAAAGAATTTGATTTAGCAGAAGCTTAATACTTGTTCTTATTTAAAATCTAAATAAATAAAAAATCTGTTTTATTTCATGGAATTACCTGTTAATTTATTTTTTAAGACTTCAGCTAAATTCCCAAGTTTATTAGCTGTTGCTGAAATTTCTTCCATAGAAACGGTTTGTTGTTCTGCTGATACACTTATTCATTCCATAGAACTGAATGTCGAATTAATTTTATTCACTACATCAATGATATCTTTATTGGTTTCAAGAACAGCTGTTTTTGATTCTTCCGCCAATTTTCGAACCTCATCGGCAACAACCGCAAATTCTCTACCATGCTCACCTGCTCTACTGGCTTCAATGCTGGCATTTAGCGCCAATAAATTTGTTTGCTCTGCAATATTAGTAACCATTTCAATAAGGTATTAAATTAGAACAAAACTCTGGCATCATAGACGATTATGTGGAATTTTTCACATATGACGAAGATATTGCTAAGAAAGAGGGATTCAGTTAGATTTAAGGAAAAAAATTAGAAATTCTATTTTTTCGCAAACGGTTCAAGATCCAAAGCTTCAAACAATTCATCATTATATTCTATTGTACCTAAAAAGTGCCATTCGCCTTCTTCAACATTTTGACCATTCGCATACGTGTTTGCCATATTATAAAGTCGGTTAAAATTTTCATAATGTAAAGCAACTCTGTTTTCCGCATAATCTCTCGCTGACCATGTAGTAATTAGAAACTGCCAATCACTACTCTGCAATAATAGAAGTTCTCTTGCCATCTGTTTTAGAATCTTGATTAAATTAGGATCATGTGAATCTTTATATTTTGATATTATTTCTTCACTCTTAGCTTCACATTCATATATTCTCTCCCATGTCCAGGTTGTCCACTCATTAAGCCATACCCAGTGAGATGATGCTTGACCCCATGATCCTTCAATCACTGATACTACCTTATTGGGCGGATTTTTTTCTAAGTGTATTCTAGTGTTAGTGAGTTCAATCTCAGGGTCATCTTCCATCCACCTTAGTACCCTAGATATCCACCAATTTCCTTCGAACCACCAATGTCCAAACAATTCTGTATCGTAAGGAGCTACAACAATTCCATTTCTTCCATTATTAGCTTTATAATCTCTCAATATATCTTTTACTAAGTTTAAATAATGACTCGCATTTTCATCTAATTTATTTGGAACATCATCTGGCCAATATAACATTTTTTTACCTAAATCTAATTTTGCTTCTGTCACTTTCCAATATCTTAAGCCACCAGGGTAATGCTTCTTATGAAAATCTAAATATTCTGCACAGCCAGGATATCCATGCTCTCCACTCCATACCACAATCCCTGTTTTTTCATCTCTTGTAAAAAACCCAACAGGTCCAGGAGTGCTGGGATCAGTAGATACTAAATATGGTTCATATTGAGATTTTTCAAAGGAAATTGGAATTTCTTCATATTGGGATTCAAATTGTTTCCAGAGTTCAGCTAACAATGGAAAACGAGCAGCATAAACTCCCTGTGACTTTCCTCCCAGCAATAGAGCTGTATCTATGAAAAAATACTTCAAACCGTTTTTTGCTAGGAAATATTCTACTCCAGGACGTTCATATTCCTCACCAGTTATAGGGTTTTTCCATCGATATCCAGGACGATAAGCACATTCGGGTAACCAAGCACCTGTAGGAGCTCTCCCAAAATGTCTTTTATAATTATCTACAGCAGTTCTAAATTGAGCATCAATTGATGTATCTTTAGAAAGTAATGGGGCATATCCATGAGTTGCCCCACAGGTGATAATATCAATAAGTTCCATATCTTGAAGGTTCTTAAATGCACCAATGATATCCTTATTATATCTGTTTACGAAATTATCTCTTACTCGGTCATAAAACTCTTGCCACCATTGAGTTAATTTGATTCTCCCTTCTTCATATTTATTTTCGGTAAAATCCTCATAATCAAATAAAGCAGCACTATATTTTTCATCCAGATAATTTAGGAATCCATCAACAAATCTTGGGTGACGAAGCATCTCACAGAGGACAGGTGTAAGACCAATAGTAAGTTTTGGATGATATCCATCATCCACAAGTTTATATAATTCCATTAAAAGCGGTATATATGTTTCAGCAGCCGCTTCATTAACCCAATCCATTCCATGAGGCCAAATCCCATGTCCTATGACCCAGGGTAAATGAGAATGTAATACTAATGTGTATTCTCCTAAAATTTCAGTCATAATATTCTACTTTTCTTTTTCTTTTTTTTTTAATGATTCGAAATATACTATTTTTATATAATTTATCATATCTTAAATATTAAAGAGAACCAAAAAATAATATAAAATAGATAAAGTTATATAGTCTTATTTAGCTTTTAATCATATATAATTCCAATTGAAACGAGATTTTGAAAAAGTAGTTTTTAATGATTTACAATCCAATTAAAAATCTTAATGAATTAAAAAAGAATGGTCGAATAATAGGAAAAGCGAATTATGTTTTCACTCCCGAGATTTCAAGCTCGATTGGATCAATTCATGGAAGTTTATTCAAGCAAAATGAGTCAATTGTAATGGGAAGGGATTATCATAATGATAGTCGGATGTTGAAACGAGCGTATACTTCAGGTTTGATGTCTACGGGTATAAATCTTTTAAACCTTTCAGATTGTACCTTTCCACTTTTACAATTTACAATTAGGCGTTTTGGAGCGAGTGGAGGCGTATATTTTTCAGGTGGACATTTATATAGTGAAGATGTGGGCATCCGATTCTTAGATGCGGGAGGGATTGAATTAGCGCAATCAGAGATTCAAAGAATAGTTGAATCATTTAATAATTATCCTCACCAAGTAAGAAGAGTTGATCCTAATGAAATTGGGCAAATAACAGCAATACCTCAGACCGCTGATGTTTATATTAAGTCCCTTCAACAATTTGTAAATAAAAAAAAAATAAAACAAGCGAATTTAAAGATTGTTGTGGATTGTTCTTATGGACCCTCTGGTAAAATCACACCGCTTTTAATCAATGATATTGGTGTTGAAGTGATTGCTTTAAACACGCATTATCGTGAAAGATCTTCGAGTCCAGTCCCTAGTATTAATACGATTCGAAATACTGCAGATATAGTTAAGGCTTCTAATAGTCATCTTGGAGTGTGCTTTGATGTTGATGGTTCAAGAATATTAGTAATAGATGAAAATGGATTAGAAATCAACTATGAAGATTTATTGATGCTATTTATTTCCTTTGACAAAAGAATTCAGAGATCTAAATCCAATACTATTATCACAACCCTCTCAATATCTCCTGTTGTAAAAAACTTCATTGAAGATGGAGGATTTCCTATTAAGCAAGTAGAAAACTATCCTGGAGAGATTTCAAGACAAATAAGAGAAGAACGAGCGTGTTTTGCCGCTGCAGATACATTGAAATTTTACTTTCCAGAATATGCTCCTTTCAGTGATGGTAATTTCATTCTATTAAAAATTTTAGAAATAATGACAACGCAAAATGATCTACTTAGTTCATTAACAAGAGGATTTCCTAAAGGAACGAAAATTAATAAAACAATTCCAGTTTCAGCTGAATTGATAGAAAATATTCACAATCGATTAAGAGAACTAGCTGATGAAAAAGGCTATAAATATCATGATATTATAAATGAACTGAAAATAATAAAGGACGACACCTATACAGTTATTAAAGTAGCATTATACCGGAACGCAATACTTTTATCTGCGGAATCTGACGAAAAGGAAAAAGCTCAAGAAATGATTCTTGAATTAGAAAATATAATAAAAGAACTATAAAACACATGTGAAGCATCAATGTATCATTCTAAGTTTAATTGGGAAATTTAATAATTTTATAGGAAAATGAATTAAAAATTTAAAAAAAAAGAACTAATTATATAATAATATAATTTTAACTTTAGAATTAAAAAAATTAGATTTTGAAATTGTTGATTTTATCATGGAAATTACTGAAATAATAATATTAATAACACTATGTATTATTTTTGTGGTTTTTTTACTATTTGATTTATTTGGACGGAATGAGAAATATGGATATTTAGCCTATGCAGTTGCTGTAATACCAGTCAATTATTTTTGGGGTATTGGAAATGACCCACTTTTAGCATACGTTATTCTCTTCGCTTTATGGATTATAACACTGTTACGTGATACAATAGGAATGCAGCTTGATAAGGATAAAGATATAAATGAAATACTTATATATCTCTTTTTAGCAATTATTATCCAATTAGTTGTTAGTGCTATCTTACCAGAAGTTAATGAAGGTTTACAAGATGATACAGAAAGTTTATTATATTTCTATTTACCAAATGTACATTCAGCAATCTTTAATAGTACACTTGCCTTAATTTTCAAACTTGTTGCTACATTATTTGTATTTCTAATAATTATCCCATTAATCATTGATATTAAAGATGAAGAAGCACCTTTGCCGATAATAATAATTTTTGTTGCTATTTTCGTTGTTCCTTTCCTTTACTTAAGCTATATCTGGGTTCCAGATTTGATGGGAGTATTAACATTTTTGTTTTCAGTGATTCTATTCATTATACTCTTATTAATTACTAGAAGCGGAAAGGAGACAAAATAAAATATATTAAAATTTTTTATTCTTCTTTTAACTTTTTATTATTATTTTTATATGTATTTTACTATCAATTTTATAAGGAATTCAAATAAAAAGTTAACATTTAATATTATATAATGGCAAAAAAAAAAGCTCCATCTGATGAAGTTGAAGGTAAGGAAATTTCTAAAGCAGAATCTTCTTATACCTTGAAGGATTTACCGGGTGTAGGTGAAGCAACTGTTAAAAAATTGAAAGAAGCAGGAATTTTATCTATAAGAACACTAGCTATGTATCCAATGAATAAGTTAATGGATGAGGCAGGTATAGGTGAAAAAACAGCTGAAAAAATAATAAAAGTTGCTCAAGATATAGAAAAGATGGGCTTCAAATCTGCGGATGAAATATGGGAAAAACGAAAAACTTTAAACAAATTGACCACTGGAAGTCAGAATTTAGATGATTTATTATTAGGTGGTATTGAACCAGGTGCAGTTACAGAACTTTTTGGTGAATATCGAACTGGAAAAACACAAATAGCCCATCAGTTATGCGTTAATGTACAATTATCATATCAAGAAGGAGGACTTGAAGGTAATGCTTTATATATTGATACAGAAGGTACTTTCAGACCTGAAAGAATAATTCAAATGGCAGTAGCAAAAGATTTGGATCATAATAAGGTTTTAAGAAATTTAACTATTGGTAGAGCGTATAATAGTGATCATCAAGTCCTATTAGTCAGAGAAGCTCCAAAAATCATATTAGAAAAAAATATTAAATTAATAGTAGTTGATTCACTTATAGGCCATTTTCGAAGTGAATATATAGGGCGTGGTACATTAGCAAATCGTCAACAACTAATCAATTCTCACATACATGATTTACTAAGGTTAACTGAAACCTATGATGAGTTGGCTGTTATATTTACAAATCAAGTCTCTTCGAAACCAGATGTATTTTATGGAAATCCTTTAACTCACACTGGAGGACATGTTGTAGCTCATGGTTCAACAATACGTATATCTCTAAGAAAAGGAAAGGGAGAACAAAGAATTGCTAAAGTTGTTGATGCTCCACATATCCCAGAAAGTGATACCATTTTTTCGATTACCGAAGATGGGATAACGGACTGACTTAAAGGGAAAATCAATAAAATAAATCAGTATTTATTTCAATTCCCTCTTTTAAGGATTCTGAAATTATGCAAAACTGCTCAAAAAATTTTTTACATTCATCTGCTTTTTTACGTATTTTAGGATTATCAATCTTTGGACGTAGATCTATACTTATTTTTTTTATCCGCCAAAATCCTTTCTCATTTCGTGTACTTGTTATATATGCTTTTCCTTCAAAATCAGATAATGAGATATTGTACTTTTGTAGACAATAAGCAAAACTAGCTCCCATACAAGCTAGAACAGACAATGCTAGGAGTTTTGAAGGATTTGGTCCTATTTTATCTTTTGTTTTCTTATGTTGTTCATCGATAAATAGATTATTCATATTAATTTGTCCAAGATCGCATTTAAAAATCATATCTTCTTCTAATCTTATACCAACTTCAGATATATATTCATATGGCAAGTATAATTCACCTTAATTAAAAAAAGTTTAAAATTATATATTAAAAATCAATCTTAACATTTACCTCGATACCAGAACGGATAGACTGAGTAATAATACAATATTGCTCAAAAAAACTTACACCATCTTTAGCAGATTTTAAGCATTGTCTTGCTCTTTTAAGAACATCCGGATCATCAATTTTTGGATCAATATCTACATCAATTTTTTTAACTCTCCAAAAACCTTCTGTATTCCTTGCAATTGTGACTTCTGCTTCACTTTTAAAGTCGTCAATTTTAAAATTTCTCTTCTTCAAGCAAAATATAAAACTTGCACTCAAACAACCGAGGACAGCAAGTGCCAGCATCCTTGAAGGATTTGGTCCCAACATATCAACTTCTTTATGATGTTCTTCATCAATATAACAATCTTTAACCTTCATAGTACCTAAATCACATTTAAAGATCATTTGCGATTCGAACTCATCAAGTTTTATCCCAACTTTGGTTTTCAATTCATCTGAAATAACACTCACCTCATAAATATTATTTATAGAATATTGAATTATTATGTGTTATTAGCTACGTTTTTAAAAAGAGAGAATAAAGCTTCTTTTTTTGATTTATCAGTTTTTATTTCTTGAAGTAATTGATTTATTTTAAGTAATTCAATTTTGTAATATTTCAGATCATCCTTAATTTCTGAATGAATCACAGATAGTTGAATAGAATCATCAACATCACAACTTTTTTTAACAAATTTTAAACATTGATTAATTCTTTCATTGATTAGGTTATCATCAAATAGTTTATCAACTATGATATTTATTTTATTAATAACCCAATCTCCACTTTCTTTTTTTTCGATTTGTAGTTGTACTTCAGGAAAATCTAATTCCTCTCTATTGTTTCTCAAACAGGTTACCAAACTAGCATTTATACAATTGATATATGTCTTATCGGGCATTGTTGGAGCGGAAATTAATAACGAGTTAAGATCTTCTTCACCTACTTCAGTAAGAATACAATTGAATAAATTTGTATCGTCTAAATCACAGCTAAAAGTCCTTTGTTCTTTCTCCATTTAAATCAAACTCAATTAAGATTTAATTTAGTATTACTAATTCAAATTCTTTCAAAAATATTTTATGTATTAATTAAAAGTTGGAATTTTTATAATTTTCTTCAATTTTTTTTAGAGTAAAGTGACGATGTAGATGGAAGTATAGACCTATAAAGTAGAGGAGAATCAGAAATAAATATTGGATAGCAAAAAAAAATATAAAAAAAATCATCAAAATAAAAAATATTATTTCTATTACTAAGCAAACTCTATTGTTATAATATTTCTCGTCAAAAAAGGAAGCTGGTGTTTTATATTTTGCTAAATATTTTGGTAAATTCTCAAACTCGTTTTTTGAAAT
>Ga0209635_10000341_pt1 | contig 30940 bp, 33 predicted proteins | sample DeeMarSWOR230_32_FD_187463 | JGI IMG/M metagenome (GOLD analysis project Ga0209635, IMG submission 187463) | Marine sediment microbial communities from White Oak River estuary, North Carolina - WOR-2-30_32 (SPAdes) (version 2) | ecosystem: Environmental > Aquatic > Marine > Intertidal zone >...
GCAGAAGCCCGAATTCAAGAAGCCCTACTCCTCAGTGCAATCAGCGAGAAATCGCACAAAGATGATGTGGAAATCCCCTCTTTCCCTATAGCAATAATGATGGTAGCTGCAACCACGGATTCACGTCTTCAGAGGACTTATGCATTAGCAGAAGCCAAACGCGTATCTAGCTTACTCCAAGGAGAAACCAAAGAAACAATTATGAAAATTGCGAACAACTTCGGTTGGAAACTGAGACTCCTACAGCCTGGTCCTAACCTGTCAAGCTACGATTTTGCGCTAACTTTCACTGATTACATAAAGAATGCAGCGATCATACAAGCCAAGAAGTGGAAGCTGACCAACAGGTTGCTGTCAGGAGGAGAAGTCTTTGTGACGGCTGTTGAGGTTAGTCGGCTCTTAGAAGAGGAAGTACGCAGATATGTAGAGCAGAAGCTGCAAGTGAAAGTTGAATCTCTACCTCAAGGCATCGCTAATCGCATCAACCGGCTGAAACATCTTTTCCACGAGAAAAGAGGAAAGACCAGCTGGGAAGAGTTTCCCTCAGAGGTTGTCGCCGTTGCATATCCTCCATGCACAAGAAGGTTGCATGAGGCATTAAGTTCTGGACACCATCTTTCTCACATTGGACGTTTCACTCTCACTTCCTTCTTGATAAACATCGGTGTCCCCACTGAGAATGTGGTCGACCTGTATCGTTCCCTTACTGACTTCAACGAGAGAATGACGCGCTATCAAGTGGAGCACTTGGCAGGGCTTCGAGGATCCAGAACAAAGTACATCCCTCCAACGTGCGAAACGCTAATCACTCATGGCGTCTGCCCAGGCAAGGATGATATCTGCAGAACAATCAGGCATCCCCTCGCTTACTATAGAAGAAAACTGAAGATTTTGAGAGCAAAGGCTCCCGTTGCGCCAGGAGCATGATCGAAATAGATACCAAAGCCTTCATCCAAGCAAAATTCGGGGAATACTACGGAAAGAGTTCTGCAATTGTTCCGCCTCCCACGTCGATTGAGAAACGCGAGTTTGGCTTTCTCCTCATGAAAGAAGGAGTCATGCTTAGACATAGAAGCTTCAAAACTCCAGAGGAACTGCGAGATTCACTCAAGCGACTTGTTCCATCAAACGTATACTTTTCAAGCGCCTATTACGAACGCCCAGAAGAGAAAATGGATGAAAAGGGTTGGATAGGTGCTGACCTAGTTTTCGACATAGACGCTGACCACATTCCAACTCCTTGTGCAAAGAACCATAACACATGGATTTGTGCCAACTGCAGCACAACCGGACTTGGAAGATCCCCAGAAAAATGCCCAACGTGCAAAGGGCAGAGATTCAAAGAAAAGGCGTGGCCATGTGAAGTCTGCTTGGAATCCGCAAAACAAGAGACCATGAAGCTTATCGATATACTTACAAAAGACTTCGGGCTGGCCACTAAAGAAATGAGCCTGGGATTCTCGGGGCATAGAGGCTATCATCTCCATGTGGAGCGCAAGGAAATTTTAACACTTGACTCGATGAGTCGCAAGGAGATTGTGGACTACATTGTCGCAATAGGACTGGAACCTAGAATGCATGGATTGCGTGAACATGGCTCAAGAGGAATTGCTGGTCCAAACCTAAATGATTTGGGGTGGAAAGGAAGAATTGCTCAAGGAACGTATGATTTTTTGCAGTCGGCTACACCAGCGCAACTGGAGAAAATCGGGTTAGGGAAAGAAACGATTCACAGCTTGAGTGAACACAAAAACAGTATTCTGAAAAGCTGGGAAGATAAGGGTCCATGGGGAGCAATTAGAGGAGTAGGAACTGAAAGCTGGAGTAAAATTGTCGAGCAAGCTGTGAAAAGACAAACATCCGAGATAGATACGGTGGTGACAACCGACATTCATCGGTTGATAAGATTAACCAATACATTACATGGAAAGACAGGACTGAGGAAGACTGGAGCAGCTATTGCAACCATAGAGAAGTTTGATCCATTGAAAAGGGCGGTTGCTTTTCCACAAGGTACGGCAACCATATTTGTTTCTGAGGCTCCTGAATTCAGAATTGGAGACGAATTTCATGGTCCATATCGAAACGAACGAGTCGAGTTGCCCATGGCTGCAGCTTTGTTTCTCTTGTGCAAGGAGGCCGCCAGCGTAGTGGAGGAAGGCTCAAGTGTACGATGATCTGTATGAAGCATGGATACAGGAAAGAGAAACCACGGAAATGCAGGCACTAGCCAAGGATTTCTACGTCAAACTTGCCGGCTATATAAAGAAAATGAAAGAAGAAAGTCGGATGCTTGATGAGAAAACGGTTAGAGCCAAGCTTCTGCGCCGAGAATCTGCCAATGTGGCAAGGATGGCAAGAGAACTGATTGAGTTGCGCAGAGAAAAGGCTCTAAAGAAAACTGTAGATGGCGAGCCAGTGGCTAAAGAAGCTTTGACCTCTGAAGAGGAGAAGCTACTGGACGAAGTCTCTCCTTCACTAGAAGGTTTCCACACCTTGTTGAAGGGCATCGTAGGCGGCCGTACACCACGCATCGCAGTGAAGGAGAAACCCAGAACAATGATTCTAAGGTTCGTGAAAGAGATTCCTGCCATTATTGGAGCCGATATGAAGACCTATGGGCCTTTCAGGCCCGAAGACATCGCAAGCTTACCCATCGAAAATGCTAAGATTCTTGTCAAACAGGATGTTGCAGTGGAAGTAGAAGCCAGATGACGCTGTAATGATTGCTTGCAGCGTGTGCAATTGGCCTTTCTTATCTAATTACAGTAGTAGCTTGCTTTCAAACTAGCTTACCCGCATTCTTTCTAATGATGAGCGCCTGCACAAGATGAAGAGTTGTTGCCAAGCACTTCTCTTTGGTTAATAGATTCTGAAACTGAATTCCTGATTCATAATCCATTTTAACCTTGCAAGCTAAAGCACGCCGTTATGTCAAGCAAAAAATCCAAACTACCTAACTGTAATTTCAAAGAAACATGTGAGTTCAAATCCGCGTTCCATAATCAAACAAAATGCCGTTGGAAAGATCCATGCAACCAACAGCAGTACGAATTCTAGCAGAAGAAACTGCGAGTGCTTAAAGGGAAGATAAGCGGAATGGGCTTTGACCCGAGCATTTCATCGTTCTGCTCAATTTAGAAGTCAAGCACTATGAAATAGACATAATGGCACATGAACACTAAGACACAGCAAAACGCTATGCTTGCTTGCTCTCATACAATTCGGAAGGGGCGTAAATCTCTGCTAGATGAAGGATATATTTTCCCTCAATATCGGAGAGGATTTCAACATCTCTCAAGACACTCATGGTTACTCCCTGAACCTCAATCTTCATGAACAAACCCCAATCGACATGCATCAGTTTCATCTTACCGCTCGTAACTCAAAGAAACCATAGACTATAATGAAAAGAAGTGCCAGAACAAACGTGATTAGAACCATCTCCCCAGCTCTAACAATATTCTCCTCAAACATTCGTCTTCTCCCCTCTTCATTTAGTTGTGAAAGCAAATCACAGATAAAATCGTTAATTCGAGCAGGAGAATATATCACAAACAGAAGTGTGTGCCCCAAATCACAAAAGCAGCTTTGAATGAGAGTGCGCTCAAGAGATGACATGCCTTGGGTGAGAAGAGAATCATATACATTCAAACAAGCAGTGTCGACACTATAGAGCGTACATATGCCCCATTTATCTTGGCAATCACGGCTGTAGCCATGGGAATCGATGCATCCGTATACTTCATGATGAGAGGTTGCACGATACTCAGAAATGCCGAAGCAGAAAGCGTCAAACTGAGAGGAATGCCATGCTTAAAAGATGTATTGAACAAAGCAGTCAAATCTGGAGTGAAGCTGACAGTCTGCGTACAAAGCTGTGCGCTACTTGGGTTTAGGAGAGAAGATCTCGTGGAATCAGCTGAAGTAGTAGGTGCCGCCACTCTTAACGATCACATCTTGGATGCTGACGCTGTGTTATGTTTCTAATGCACTAGCTGAGATTCACAAGTCTTCTCTCGCATGTCGGGCGCCTTTTTCTTCTCTTAGGTTTCCATTTATCCATGAGTGTTCCCTTTTCGGTCTTTTCTGGGGGACGTTGTCACTTCTCATGTATGCTTCTAGTCTTGACTCTCTTTCTTGTTTTGATCGTTGACACTTGAATCAAGTGCGCACGCGAGCTGCTAGCTCCTTCACGGTCTGTTTTAGTCTTTCAGTGGTCTCCTGATATTTTCTGACTTGCATGAAAAGCCACTCTGTTAGCTCTTTGCATTCATTCGGGTTGCAGTGGAGAAGACTGTTATGGAATATACAGTGATAACAAGGAATCTCATTTGAAGAGGAAGTGCGACTTTCCATGTTGCATCGCAACTATTAAGAGTCACTGTACAAACTTATAGGTTGCGAATTGCCACGCATAACAGAACATAAGAATTATGGTTCATGATTCGCAGTCACGTTCTTTGAACTTCTGTATTCCTACGCAGGCCTTTGCGTTCCCCCAAAACGTCCTCTGTGGAGGCTGTGAAAGGCTTGAAGCTCGCTAGAACTGTAGTCGGCTTCCAGAGGTCCTGTGTTGACGTTATTGTCTGCGTGAAAGAATACACGAGAATGCGTGAAAATCTTCCATCGACTTCGTAGCCATTGTTGCCATGTCACCGATCACTCCAGTATGTTCACGCTCAGAAACCTGGGACAGTTTAAGCCCTCCGAGAAGCATTTAAATAATCACACAGATTGTTCTATACCACTCGGCAAGTGAGTATTTGAGATATCCAAGTGTGGAGGAGCGGCTCAAAAGCTCGCTGAATGAGAGGAGATAAAAAAACATTGAGTGAATGGGAAACGCTTATTCCAAGACCTCCAAGCAGATTTCTACGAGTCAAGTGTCTAGACTGCGGCAATGAACAAGTAATTTTCAGCCATGTAGCTAATGTTGTGCATTGTAATGTCTGTGGAGCGGTTCTTGCTGAACCTACTGGCGGCAAGGCTGCAGTCAAAGGCGAAATCATTGCCGCTTTAGAATAGAAACCGGGAGAGTTGGAATGTCTATTAAGAAAACTGAGTGGCCTGAAGTTGGCGACCTTGTGATAGCTTCAATTCAGAAGGTCACAAATTATGGTGCTTACGTTTTTCTCGATGAATATGAGAAAGAAGGTTTGTTGCACATCTCTGAAGTTTCCTCTGGTTGGGTTAGAAACATACGTTCTTTTGTGCGCGAAGGACAAAAAACTGTAATGAAAGTTTTGCGAGTGAACGCTGAAAAGGGGCACGTCGACCTTTCACTGAGAAGAGTGACGAAACGAGGGAGAAGGGAAAAGATTCTCTCCTGGAAGAAAGAACGACAGGCCGAAGGGCTTCTACGCAGCGTTTCTGAGAAGCTAAGTATACCTATCGAAGAGGTCCATGGAAAGGCTGGCTCTCTTATTGAAGCGAAATTTGGTGAACTATACGTGGGCCTAGAGACGGCCGCGAGAGAAGGCCCAGATGTGCTATTAGAGCTGGGGGTTCCTAAAGACCTAGCGGCGGCAATAGCTGAGATCGTTAAGGAAAAGATCAAGCTGCCCTTGGTCAAGATTAAGGGTACACTTGAGCTTCAGTGCGTGAAGCCTGACGGTGTAAACCGCATTCGTGAGGCTCTCGTGAGCGCTCAGAAATCTGAGAAGTCTTCAGAAGCAGAGATTAAAGTCTACGTAGTTTCGCCACCAAAATATCGTATAGAAGTTTTAGCCGAAGACTACAAGAAAGCCGAAAAGGCTCTTGAAAAGGCCAAAGAAACGGCTGTAAAAAACATAACCAAAGCTGGCGGAACCGGCACCTTCCGTAGGGGAAAATGATGGTTTGGCTTCTCAGGAAGTGTGAGAGATGCAAAATGTACACGTTGGATCAGAAGAGATGCCCTTATTGTGGAGGCAAGGTTCGCATTCCACATCCCGCAAAGTTTTCACCGGACGACAAATATGCTACATACAAGGGTGCAATGAGGGCTGAAGCCAGATGAAAGAAACATTTGTCAAAGAGAAGATGACGGTTAACTTGAAAAATCCCATACTCATTGAAGGGCTTCCTGGTCTGGGTATGGTTGGAAGAATCGCAACACAATACCTTATTAAGCAGCTTGATGGCAAAAAGTTTGCTGAGCTCTATTCACCTCACTTTCCCTATTACGTACACGTAAACAAGAAGGGAAGTGTAAGACTTCTTAGAGGCAACTTCTACCTCTGGAGAAACAACACTGGAGAAAACGACCTCGCCTTTCTAACAGGCGACAGCCAAGCGCAAACCATTGAAGGACAATACGAGGTATCAGGTCGTATTCTCAGCTTTGTAGCCAGGTTGGGCACAAGACTGATCGTCACACTCGGTGGCTACCGAAAAGAAGTTGATGAAAAACCTGAAGTTATAGCTGTTGCAACGAACCCTCAGATTTTGAAGAAGGCTGTGCAGGCAAAAGCGCTTGTTAGTGCATCTGGTAATCCAATCGTAGGCACCGCTGGTCTGCTATTAGGACTAGCCCAATTCCAGGGCATCGACGCAATATGCCTGCTCGGAGAGACACGGGGTTATCTTCCCGATCCCTTAGCAGCCAAAAGCGTTCTGGAAGTCGTGCAAAACATGCTTGGCATAAAGGTTGATATGAGTAGCTTAGATAAAGAGATTGAAAAATCCAAGCAGATTGCGACTAGAATGAAAGAAATCGAGCAACGAAGAGAAGAATATGCTCGGAAAACGCGTAAGACTGAAGAGGAACGCATCACCTATATCAGTTAGTTTGTATCGCCCTTTTATTCTTCAAGAGCTCTGATATAGTCCGCGTATTGTTCAGAGGATAGCAGCTTCTTTGAATCATCGCGGAAATTCACTAGTTGAACTTTGGCAATCCAGCCTTCCCCATAAGGGTCTTCATTTATGAGTTCAGGGCTTTCGGCGAGTTCGGTATTAATCTCCATTATCTCACCCGAGATTGGAGTGAAGATATCGGAAACTGATTTCACAGATTCAACCGAGCCTATGGACTGGGATTGTTCAATTCGACTTGCGATCTTTGGAGCTTCAACATAAACTACTTCGTGGAGAGATTTTTGGGCATAGTCTGTTATTCCAATCACTGCGGTTTTGCCTTTCACTCTTACCCATTCGTGTTCCTTTGAATAGTAGAGGTCGTCTGGGATGTCATAGTTTAACACCTGCATTGTTTTGCCTCCTGTAGCCATATTTCATTGGGTCGTAGAATGGAAACTTAACTACTTTTGCCTCAGCAAGTTTGTCTCTTATCTTAACCATCATAGGTGAGTTTTCAACCGCGTGTTCGGTGGGTACGTATGCCATAGCTATTCCACATTTGAGCACAGGAGAGAAGGTTCCACTTGTTATGCGTCCTACCATTTGACCGCTTTTCCAAACTTCACAATTCGGGCGAGGGATACTCTTCCCTAACATCCGCAGTCCCACACGTTTTCTCCTAGCGCCTTCAGTCTTCTGCTTTTGCAGCGCGTCTTTGCCAATAAATGCTTCCTTCTTGAGTTTTACAGCAAAACTGATTCTAGCTTCCAGTGGCGTTGTGTCTTCGTCAATGTCATTGCCGTAGAGGCACATGCCTGCCTCTAGCCGCAGGGTATCTCTGGCACCTAATCCACAGGGTTCGATTCCGAAGCTGTTCCCGGCTTCTAAGATGGCTTTCCAAACCCTTTCCGCGTTGGCCGAGTTCGAGAGTGGAGTATTCCAGACAAATATTTCGAATCCATCTTCACCCGTATATCCGGTTCTGGATAAAAACACCTTTACTTCGTCCAGCTTGGTCCAGCCGCATTTGAACCGCTCAATCTTGGTTAGGTCGGAGTCAGCTATTTTCTGCAAGGTTTCTTGGGCTTTGGGTCCTTGAACTGCGAACATGCCGATTCTGTCTGAAGCGTCTTCAACCTCTATCTTGAAGGACCTGGAGTGTTGAATTAGCCATTCGTAGCTCTTCTTCCTGTTGGCTGCGTTGTATACCATAAGGAATTTTTCACGTTCAAGTCTTGAGAGAACGAAATCATCTTTGATTCCTCCATTTTCATTGCATATTGCTGAGTAATGAGCACTGAGAGGAGTCAAGCGTGCGACATCATTGGTTGTAACATAGTTAAGAAAGGCTTCACTTCCTGGGCCACTGACTAGTGCCCTTCCCATATGAGAAATATCAAATATGCCTACTGCATTGCGTACAGCCATATGTTCCGGGATTATGCCCTTGTACCAGATGGGCATTTCGAATCCAGCGAAGAGAGTCGTTTTGCCAGTCTTCTTGTGATATTCGTAAAGGTGTGTTCTTCGAGTGGGTTCTGTCAACTTATACCTCCATCATTCGGCTTTGGAAAATGGAACCCTGACTATTTTATCTTCTTAATGTCAACATTTATGGGATTGAATGACAGTTTCCTGCCGCATTTTGGACATTTGCCGTCATGCCGTTGTACAATCTCGTCAGGCGGGGTCAAATCCATGCCTTCATAAAGAATTACCCCACACTTTTCACAAAGAATACGTTGAGGCAATGCGTCACTTCCACATGCATCTGAAATAGAAGCGCATAAACTATTTATAACTTCCATTCCTTTCTGAAGGGAGAAAGGGCATATCGCATGGAGAAGTACACCCTCATCATTACTGAGAAGCCAAACGCTGCGAAACGGATAGCACAGGCACTTGATCAGAAAGGCAGACCCAAAAAGGTGGAAGAAAAGAATGTGACCTATTTCCTAGCCAAACGAGACAAGCCGCTAGCTGTTGTTCCGGCTCTCGGGCATCTCTATACAGTTATGCACACTGGGAAAGGAAGAAGTTACTATCCAGTTTTTAATTTCACGTGGGCACCTCGCCACCTGGCGGAAAGAGGTGCAAAACAGCTTCGTACATGGATTGAGCTCGTCTCTAAACTTGCGGAAAACGCTGAAGAGTTCATTGACGCTTGTGACTATGACATTGAAGGGAGCCTAATCGGCTATTGTCTACTTAAATACGCGTGCAAAAACAAAGAAGACGTGGCGAAGAGGATGAAATTTTCCACTTTGACTAAAAGAGAGCTCGAAAAAGCCTACGGCGAACCCTTGCCAAGACTAGATTTCGCCCTAATTGAAGCTGGAAGAACACGACATGAAGTTGACTGGCTTTATGGCGTGAACATTTCGAGAGCCTTAACCCTTGCTGCGAAACGTTGGAGTGGAAGATACGCCACGCTCAGCACTGGCCGGGTTCAGGGACCAACACTCATGTTCCTGGTTGCTAGAGAAAAGAATATTCTTAGTTTTGTACCTGCACCGTATTGGAGCATAAGGGCTGCAGTTGACATAAAGGGTACTTCCTACGAGGTTGATTATGAAAAGAAAGCCTTCGAGAAACTGATAGATGCAGATGCAGTTGTAAAAGCAGTCAAAGGAAAAACTGGCAGAATCGAAGAAATCAGAAAGAAAAGCGCTCAACAGAAGCCTCCAATTCCATTTGACATAAGTGCTCTGCAAACTGAAGCTTATAGTTTGTTTGGATACACCCCCAGAAGAACCGCAAACATCGCTCAGCGGCTTTATCTTGAAGCTTTAATCTCCTACCCTAGAACAAGTAGCCAAAAATTGCCACCTGAGATAGGTTACCGAACAATATTGAGGGCATTAAGCAAAGAACGAGCCTACAAACGCCTTGCTTCTGAGCTTCTAAAAGTCGGTGAGTTAAAACCAACAGAAGGAGCTAAGAAAGACCCTGCGCATCCAGCGGTCTATCCAACTGGAAACCTTCCAGAGAGACCTCTCTTCGAGCCCGAAGGAAGAATATGGGACCTCGTCGTTAGGCGATTTATGGCAGTTTTCGGCGAACCAGCGACTAAACAGAGCATGAGAGTCACCATAAACGTGAACGGGCATCGCTTCTACCTGCGAGGAAGACGCATCCTAAAGGAAGGGTGGATGAAATTCTACAAGCCCTATGTAAAAACAGAAGAAGTGATGCTGCCCCCATTGAAAGAAGGAGAAAACCTGCAATTGAAGGAGATAGTGCGCGAAGACAAGTTCACCAAGCCGCCGCCGCGCTACAACCCCAGCAGTCTGTTAAAGAAGATGGAGGAGGAGGGGATAGGCACAAAGGCAACAAGAGCCGACATGATTGAAACCCTGTATAACAGAAAATACATCACCGATGAAAGAATAGTTGTCACAGACTTGGGTTTCGATATCATTGACGTGCTTCGCAAATACTGTCGTGGGGTTATCTCAGTCAAGCTTACTCGTGAACTCGAAGAAAAGATGGAGCGCATTCAGACGAACAGTGAAAAGAGGGAAAATGTCCTTTTTGAAGCGGTTGAACGACTTAAGCCCTGGTTGGAAGAGCTAAAACAGAGAGAAACAACCATAGGTGAAGCCTTAAGTAAAGCAATCAAACGGTCGCGAATACAGGAGAGGATAATAGGCGACTGTGTCACTTGCAAAACTGGCAAACTCATGATCTTATATTCAAGGAAGACAAGAAAACGATTCATCGGCTGCACGAACTATTTCGAAAACCTCTGCCAAACATCGTTTCCTCTTCCCCAGCGGGGAACAGTCAAACCGTTACGCAAACCCTGTAAGGGCTGTGGCTGGCCTACGTTACTGGTCAAAATCAAGGGACGCCGACCATGGACCTTATGCTTCAATGACAACTGTCCAAAAAAAGAAGAAAGGAGGAAACGTCTTGAAATGCAAAGTGTGCAGCAGAGAAGCTCGAAATAAACACTGCGAGTTACATGAAAAAGCTTATTCCAACGTTGTGCAGAAATTTGAGATTTGGAGAAACGCGGCAGGTATATCTTGGGAACAATACTTAAATGAGCTCGTGGAAAATCCCTCTACAGGCATCTGGGCAAAAGAAGTGGCTGAGCACTTGTTAAAGGACAAGGAGTGAACAAGAACTTGGGAGGTCGAATGAAAACGAGGCTTTCATCAGTTGGGTTTCGGTTACAAAGGGCAATAAGAAGAATTGCATCCGCTAAACCGTCAATATTTGTTGTAGCTTCAGCGATAGTTGCCCTAACTCTTTTTTTCCTCGGTGGCGGAGTCTACGACCTCTTAGCAGACCCCATCATCGCATTTCCTACAGGCAGAAGGATTCTGTTTTTCTACCCATACTCGGTGCATGAACAAGCTGTCCTTGAAAGCCTTTTGGTTATGACATCTTACGTCATGGGCTTCTTCGGCGTCTTTCTAATGTATCAAAGCACCAAATATGCCTACAAACCTCGCCAAGCTTATATTCTGCTAATAACCGGTGTGGTGTTTCTCTTAATCGCGTATATCTACATTGAAAACCTCATATGGACAAAGCTCACAGTTTCTGTTTAAACGGTTAAATATGGAGTCTCCAGTTTTTCGCGATTGGCACAACCGAGACAGATGGCTGAAACGAGCACTATCTAGATGGTCTGGATGTTGCGCTCCTCACCATTTGTAGGTTGCGAAACAAGGCTTCTCACCACGGAGTCTTCTTGGCGCCAATAAGATATGCAAGGAAATTTGTCAGAAGATGTATCGGCGGCGTGGCAATCAAAATAATAGCGGCATGAAGCAAAGGCGGTGGATAAACCCCGACCGAAAAAAGGAGGGCTCCCACGGCAAAGTCAAGCTGATCTGCAACTGGGAGCGGTGCGCCTGGAGAAATGGCTAACCGTCTTTTAATAAAGGAATGAAGCAGGTCACCGCTCAAAGCTCCTAAAGAAAGCGCAAAACCGAGCATAATGTCATACGAGAACAGAAAATCCCGAGGAAACTCATCAAGTGGGTAGAGACTACTTAGGACAAAACCTGCAAAGGTCCCAAATAATAAGCCAGCGAACAAGCCTCGTACGGTTTTGTTTGAGCCAAAAATAGGCTTTCCATCCCAAAAAAGTCGACCTCCATCCAACGGGTAGCCGCCCCCAAATACGACTGGTGCGGCATTAGCGACATAGGCTGGTAAAATGTAGTAGAAAGCGTAGACAATATCGCTAATTGCTATCTGCATGATTTCTCGCCTAATATTTCTACAAAAGAAGATAAAGCTAACGTCTGCAGTCGCGGATTCCAGTTTCGCCTAGCGTTACATAACAACTCGTCGGTCGCTTCCGCTCCGGATGCTTTTCAAGAACAGCCTTCATGGTGCGCGACCGACCAGTGTGCTTTAGACTGAGCACGATGTCAGCCCAAAACTTCAAGACACGGGTAGCGACAGGCTCTATTGAAACAACGCCTTCGAGAAACACGTTTCGAACCTGACTGCTAATGAGAACTGCTATCTTGCGAGTTTTCGCAATCTGAGCCAAACAGGCCATCTGTCTTCCAAGCTCTCTGTTAAGTGTGAACGTCTTCTTGGGCTCACCCAACTCAACACTGTAAAGAGACGTGACAGTGTCAACAACTATCAGCCCAATGGTCTTTGTTAGGTATTCGTCTAGTCGGTCTATGGCTGAAGCCTGCTCCTGAAAAATAGTCGGCTTCACTAGAGTAATGGAAGGCGCCACCTGATCTACATCTTTGTGCGCTATCTGAGACAGCCTTACAGGGGAGAAAGTGCCGTCTGAATCCATGAAGATGGCTTTGTAACCTGTTCGAGCTGTATTGACTGCGCATTGAATTGCTAAGGATGTTTTTCCAGTTTCGGCTTCGCCGTATATGAGTGTGACATCTCCAGGGGTTAAGCCTCCCTTTAACATCTTATCTAAAGCTTGGCAGTCAGTTGGGATCTTGCGTTGCAAGCTGTCCATAGTAAGGCGATACTGAGGTGAGAGTTAATAATTTTCTGTTTATCATCTTGAGGTGAGACGCATTTTCATGCTGAAAAGGAAGGTAGCGGGTCAATGATTTCTTTGTGAGATTCCCGTTTGATAGAAGTTGAAGACGGGCGATTTCGCTCCTTATCCGGTAGGAGCAGCTTAAGACTCATGCACACTGGATTTACACTGGTTCCCTTGGTTTCTGTCTCGGTCTTTCCTCGGCTTCTTCTAATGCTTTCATACGCTCTGCTGCTCTGAGTTTCGCTAACGGTATTAGCTCTCTTAGCTTCTCTGCAAGTCTCTTGGATTCACCAGTCCCCAGTGGAATGATGATATCCCTTCGTAAAGGAATCACCATTTTCAATGCACCCTTATCATCTACTTCTACGGATTCCACGTTTTCCAACGCAACGTCTAATGGAACCATGGTTTGGAAGAGGATCCCCAAGCTTTCTCTAAGGATTGGATGCGCCTCAACCAGATCTTCAAGCTCCTTCTTGGCGCCCTCTTTTAAGTCCACCTCAAGTACGTCTTCATGAAGCTTGACGACAAAGTGAGGCTTATCGACCTTTAAGACCGGTTTCTCCGTCATCTCGTCACCTTTCTATCTTTATATTCAGGCGCTTAAGTTAAGATTTGCCCCAGGCTCTTAAAGGTCACACCAGAAATGGCAAAACCGAAAACTCAAATGATTCCCCTTTGTAATAGAGCGTTGAGGAAAGACTGTGGAAACAAAGATAGCTGTCGCAACAGTATCTGGGAAAGCCTACTACCAGCTAGTAAACGAACTTAAAGCCAGAAGGTCGCCGTTCCTCAGTTTGACGCCTTACGACAAAATTCCAACTGACATTAAAGTTGTGATAACAACAGAGAATGAGCGCAACCTCATTGATCATCCAAACGTCTTAGTGTTCGGAGAAAAGACGAGTCCTGCAACAATTGTAAACGAAGCTATCAGAAGCGTTGTTGGTAAACGAAACCACGATACTATTACGGTTGGAGTCGACCCAGGCAAAACCTTTGGAATAGCGGTGCTCAGCAACGGAAACGTTTTAGAAACAATGGCCCAATCTGGCGTAGAGCAGACGGTAAACGCAATTTTGGGAGTTTTCGCTAAGAATCCAGTAACTGAGTACATCGTTAAAGTCGGCGATGGCGCCCCCGAATATACCCAAAAGCTCTTATCCCAGCTGAATGAGGCATTGCCCAAAAACGCTGCAATTGAAGTAGTAAGCGAAGCTGGGACAAGCCACTTTGTAGAAGAAACAGTTCACAGGCGAGGCTTACGAGATGCCATGTCAGCCACAAAGATTGCAGAACGAAGGGGACGACCATTCCAAAGAGGAAAGAGAAAACAGCCATGAAACGAACTTTAGAAAAAGGACACACCTTACTTGTTGACGGTCCAGTCTGCGTCAACCTCTTGGCTGGCGAAGTCGAAGCTTTTGGTGCTATACTAGAAACTAGGACAAAGACTGTGATAAGGAAAGGAAAACGAGTTGCCTTTGAGGTTAAGGAGAACGCCCATTTTGATTTGGTGTTGGGTGAAGACGCGTCAGTTGAAGAGTTTGAGGGAAGCACGATTCCAGATTCATGGAAGAAAGCCTGCAATACAACATTGGCCTTTGGGGAGAAACCAGTTATAGTTGTTGTTATGGGCGAAGTGGATTCTGGAAAGACAAGCTTTTGCACTTATTTGGCTAACAGGGCGTTGAGAGAAAAGCGTAGCGTTGCTATCATCGACGCAGACCTCGGACAATCCGACATTGGTCCGCCGTCAACAATCGGCTTCTCCCGCTTAGCTTCGCCAATAAGCGACATCTCTCTTTTGACGGCTGAAACCGTGTATTTCATTGGTTCAACAACCCCTGCCGGAGTTTCGAATGAGGTAATCGATAAGTTGGCTAAGCTGAAAGATGAAAGTCCAACGAAAGCCATGGATTTTCTGGTTGTTAACACGGACGGATGGGTTCTAGGAGAAGAGGCTGTGCAGTATAAACTTCGACTGGTTGAACGCGTCTCCCCTGTTGCGGTCGTGGGAATACAACAGCAAGACGAATTAGCACCCATACTTGTCGCCTTAGAAGGAATCAGAGTAATCTCGATAGAATCTCCACTTGCTATCAAGAAAAGAAGCCGAGAAAGACGGAAAATTCTGCGAGAACTCAGCTACAAGAAGTATCTGGAAGGAGCAAAGGTAAGGTCTTTTCCTCTGGATTGGGTGAAAATAGAAGGAATCTCCGTTGGAGCTGGTATTACCCCAAGTGAAGCAAAATTGGAAAAAATAAGAGCAAAGCTAGAATCCACCCCTATCTATTGTGAGGAAACTCCAAACATGATTGTGTTTGTCTTGGGGAGGAACCAGTGGATCGATGAAAAACGAATTCCAAATCTTGAGGAAGAGTTGGGCAAAAAGGCAATGCTGATTCGAGAAGGGGACGAAGAAGATTTACTTGCTGGTTTACATGATGATGAAGGAAGGTTTTTGGGTATCAGCGTACTCTGTAAAATCGATTATGTAAGACATACAGCCCAAGTTTACACTCCTGTCTCCGCCAATATTGCTTCCATCCATGTTGGTCAGGTTAAACTGGATCGACAAGGCAAAGAAATCGGCGTTAACCCAGTTCTCTGAGAGTACTGCATCAACGCTTAGTTTCCCCTGAAAATTTCCTCACCGTCAGCTCTTTCCTTATATAAACCTGTTAGAAACTATTTACTTGACCTTAAATCCTATAATAGAAACTGGGCGCTTCAATGACAGAGACGACAATTGGACACGGCACTTGGTACGACAAAACGGCGCTTGAGATCATCGAAAGAGAGCGTAAGCTGGGCAGAAGCCTTGATTTGATACGAACCGAAATGGGCATCGGGATTTCGGGTATTCCTCATATAGGGCATATTGGTGATTCTTCACGCTCTTACGCCGTTGCTGTGGCGCTTCAAGCTCAAGGCTACCGCTCCGAGCTAATAGCCTTTGCCGATGACAAAGATGGCTTGCGCACTGTCCCCGCCGGTTTGCCACGGAGTCTGAAGAAATATCTCGGGTTTCCCGTCAGGAGGATTCCAGACCCATCTGGATGTCATGAAAGCTTCGCAGAGCACATGACGCTGCTTCTGGTTGAGGCCTTAGATGAGTGTGGGATTCAATGTAAACTTGTTTCAGGCGCAGAGATGTATGAAAACGGTCAGTTTAACAATGAGATTAGAACAATTCTAAAGAATGCTAGACGTGTGGGTAAAATCATTCGAGAAGAGGTGGGACAAGAGAAATATGAAGAAGTATTGCCTTTCTTTGCCGTTTGCGGCAACTGCGGTCGAATCTATACAACTCAAATACATGAATTTTTGCCTAAAGAAGACAAGGTTCTCTATACCTGCGAAGGAATGGAAGTCAAAGGACAATGGTTTGAAGGATGTGGTCATAAGGGGGAGGCCGACTTTACAAAGGGCGAGGGCAAACTTTCCTGGAAAGTAGAGTTTGCAGCCAGATGGAAAGCCCTTGACATTCGCTTTGAGGCTTATGGGAAGGATATTGCCGACTCCGTTAGAGTCAACGATAGAATATGCCAGGAAATCTTGGGCTGGCCTCCGCCTAGCCATGCGCAGTATGAAATGTTCTTGGACAAAGGCGGCAGACGAATCTCGAAATCGGCAGGCAATGTTTTCACGCCGCAAGTTTGGCTCCGTTACGGTTCACCTCAATCGCTTGTTTTGTTGATGCTGAAACGGTTTGTTGGAACGCGTTCGCTCTCTGTGGTTGATATACCTCAATACATGAATGAACTCGACGAACTTGAGGACTTGTATTTTGGGAAGAAGCGAATTCCTGAAAAGAAAGAGTATGCCAAGCTAACAGGTCTATACAAATACTGCTGGTGGCTTAAGCCGCCAGGTAACCCAAGCATTCATGTTCCATACAATCTTTTGGTCTACCTAGCGAGGGTGGCACCCAAAGGCTCAGAGATTGACTACGTCGCCCAAAAACTGCAAGAGTATGGCTACATGGAAGAAGAGAAGATACCCGACGACCTTAGCAAAAGAATAGAATATGGACGCAATTGGGCACGAGACTTCACAGAAGTAAAGGAAACCACGATAAAACTGAGCAGTCCAGAGATACACGCAATCAATAGGTTTCTAGATATTCTTCAAGCAGAAGCAGATGAGAATCAGATACAAAGCGCTGTTTTCAGCATCGCAAGAGAACATAGCATCAAGCCCAGCCGATTTTTCAAAACCCTCTACGCGATATTGCTTGGGGCTCTGGAAGGTCCGAGACTTGGACCCTACATAGTTGCCATGGGAAGAGAGAATGTGGTTGACGCCCTAAAGAGAGCCCTAAAACGCTATGGGAGATAGTATTCTTGGAGTTCCGAAAAATAACCGCAGACGAGTTTCCGTATGTTTCTTTCCTCTGCCTTTGGGGTATTAATCGACTGCAAACAGAAGCAATGAAAAACGCGCACGCAGAGCCGTTTCCACTGATCGATTGCTTAATAAATGATGCTTAAACATGAGAACTAAAATGGGAGAGTATCTCCTCAATGAGACACTATTGGGGCGAAATCAAAGATCCAGTTTTTGGCTACGTGTACATAACTGAAGCCGAGAGAGTTATAATCGATTCTTTTCCTGTGCAGAGGCTGAGACGGCTTCGGCAACTTGCAGGCTCTGAATATGTCTATCCTGGTGCGAATCACACAAGGTTTGAGCATTCTGTTGGCGTAATGTACCTTGCTGGGCTTTTGGCTGAAAACCCCTATTTGTCATCTTATTTCTCCGAGGAAGACTACCAAACAATACGTATTGCAGCCTTACTTCATGATGTTGGTCATGGGCCTTTCTCCCACATTTTCGAGCATCTACTGGAGAAGTTTCTCAAGAAAACTCATGAAGACATGAACGTTTGGATAGTTCGCGAATCTGAACTAAGAGGTGTTCTCAGCAAGTTAGGATGCGACCCAGACTTGATTGCCAAGCTTTCGGTTGGCTGGCTACATAAGCCTGGAAAGGCGTTTATGGATCAAATCATTCGAAGCGCCGTGGATGTGGACAAACTAGATTTTGTTGTACGAGACACCTTTCACACCGGCGCGCAGTACGGATACGTAGACATTTTTCGACTGATTCATATGATAGATGTTCTAGACGAGAATCTGGCTGTAGACTTAGGCGCGCTATCAGCTCTTGAATCCTTTATCATTGCAAGAATCGAATCGTTCAAAAGCATATATTTCCACCGCGTTGGGAGAGCAGCTCAGCTCATGCTGGCGATTGCGATGGAAAGAGCGAAGGACGAATTGGGCTTGGTAAACTTCAAAACCCCGGAGGAGTATCTAGCGCTCAACGACTACACCCTATGGGCGATGCTCCGAAAGTGCGAGAAGTCCCAGGAAATCATAAAAAACTTGGAGAAGCGGAAACTGCTCAAATGCGCTTACGAGCAGACTTTCTATGTGAAGGACAAAACAGTGTCAAGTATCTTCACCGTAGAGGAGTTTCGAAATCAGATACGCGACCAAATAGCCTCCAAAGCCAAAGTAAAAGCCGAATCCGTTGTAATCGACGTGCCCACTTTACCCTCCGTGCCCTATCGCCACTCTGCATTGTTAGAGCCCATGCAAATTCCCGTTTTCTACCGAACCAAAAATGGACAGAAAGTGCCGCAGAGGCTCAGTGATACATCCGGCATATTTGATGTGCTAAGAGGTTTCATCAACATCCTTCGTGTCTACACTGATGAGAAAAACCGAGAAAAGGTTGGAGAAGCAGCATCTCAACTTCTAGGCAGAATCCCCTCCTCTGCAAAAATCTCCTTTTAGGCCCGAAATACAACGCTGTGCCAATGGAAACTACATACGCTCAACGGACGCTCTGTTGTTGCCTACTCTATACGGTGTCCTTCTCGTAATGTTTTTTCAAACAATTTGAGAAACATTGAGCTGGCTTCCTTTTCGGTTAGTGTTTTGGAGAAAACCGAAACAAGGGCGATTTTTTCGGTTTTTCTGGCGAGTTGCTCAGCGAGAAGGCGCGCAATCATGGTGTATCTTTCTCCTAGCAGAACAGATGAGAGGGGTGGTCCCAACATTCCTTGGGCCTGAGGTATCGCGACCGCCAACGTGCCTAATTTGTCTTTGCCTTCACTTAAGAGAATCAGATTTGCGTTTTCGGCTTCTAAGTGAAGCGCCAGAAGCAGTTTGCCGTTCTCTTTCATTTCCGCTTTAACGGCTCTGGCTCTTCGCATGTTCTGTCGCCGACGCCTTCTATTGCTTGGGTGATATCAAACCTATAGGTTGGGATTTTTCATATTAGCTTATGCCTTTTCTCGCGCGCGCATATTAAAGGCAGATTTAGCTATCGCATTAGAATCATTTCACAAGCTCGATAGAAACGTGTTGTCGACTTTGCCCAAACATATAAGATGGCTACCGCAATATTACGAAGTTTGAAATCAGGTTTTTAAGGTGAGCCTCCTAGTTTTCATTGCGGTATTCGATCTTTGCCACAGGAAGAGATTGAAGAAACGTAACGTTTCTCCTTTCTCTCCTCAAATCCGATGATTTGGCAGTCGGTGCTTCATTTCTGTCTGATATCTTGACGCACGTCTTAGATCTCTAGATTGTACACGTGTCTAACAAATCTTAATAGACTCATAATATCCCAAAACTCATTTTACGGATGAGGCACTGCTGGTTTTTAGATTTTGAAGAGATTCTCCTTTCTCTCTCTTCCAGCAGTGCTGACCTATCAAGAATTCTAGATAGACCCATTAACAACAAGGCTTTGAGCCTGAATGGATGTATATTTTGGATCATAATCGTTGGTTCATAAACTATTTCTCTACAGTGAGTGAACAAATTTTGTGCTGAGGAAAATGCGAGAAACCCTCTTGATGGTTCCAGGCGTCATCTTTTTGGTCCTAGGTACCTTTGTATTCTTCATTTATTCCGAGACCAAAGTCTTGATAGAAGTCTCTCCTTTTTCTTTCGTGCTCGTTATAGTATTTGTCCTCGGGTTAGTCCTATTAGGCGCGGGCCTTGCCAGTTTTGTTGCAGATAGAATTGGTTCATAACGGAAAAGACAGATAGAGGGATCCTTTGGCTCAGCAAACCCGTCTCCAGGAGGACATGAAGAAGGTTAAGAGAGGCAGGTTTTCTGCTTGGCTATTCATATTAGTGGGATTCGTTCTTGTTGGATTCGGCTACGCATTCTATGAGTCCAAGCTCAGTTATTCAGGAATCTTCCTAGCATTTATGGGAATTACATCGATTGTGTTTGGCTTTGTCTTAGCGCGTTACAGTAGAGAAATTGCTTAGACACTTCGCTCGCGCGAGAAACTCCGATGTACTTGTCCAATAGTCCTCTTATTGGATTTTTAATCCTTACATAGTTTATTTGCACTGGTCTTACGTGCATCCCTGCGATAACACGACCCTTTAGCACATGTTAACTAATCTTTTATCCCTGAACAACCGAGGATATTACTAATGGAAGGGAATTCAATGAGCAGCGAATATCAACACAGGGATGGCGAAGAGTGTAAACCGTTCGCTTACACTGAGGAACTTTGCAGAGAATGTGATCGCAAGTATAGTACATCGTATGAACGTGCGAAATGGCTATGCTTCGGCATAACCACTTTCGAAAACAGGAAAAAATTTGGCATACCTGAGTTTGACAACTTGCGTCTTTGTGTGAAGCACCCACCTGCAAGAGAGCTTTCAGTTAAAGGTTTGTCTCAGCTAAACCTTAGTGAAACGGATGTAAAAGAGCTCATCAAAGGCTTACATCAATTACTGAAGTTCGTATAGTTATGCTTAAGAATCCCGCTTCATGTTCCCACATCCAGATATATTGATGCGCAAATTTCGTCCGTGGCCTTGCTAGTTGCAGGTGAGATTACGAATACCGCTGTGCTAGAAGAAAGAGGGCAACCTGAAAACGAAAAAGACATGTTGCCTCACTTTCGCGCGGAATGTTTGAAGAGACCAATTAACAAAACTCTGTTATACAACAGGTGTTATCTAGTTAGTGCTTCTAGAGATGGCGATGAACTATGACTGAGGAAGAGAGAGCACAACAGATTCTGCGTATTCTACGAGAGGAGTTCTCTCTTCCAGACTGGGTGAGTGCGTCTAAGGAGCCGTTTTCATCTCTGATTCGCACCGTGCTCTCCCAAGCAACCAACGACAAAAACAGGGACAAAGCCTTTAGAAATCTCAGGGAAGAGTTTGAGATAACTCCGAAGGTCTTAGCAGAAGCAGACGTTAAGGAGATTGAGCAGGCAATCAGAGTTGGCGGGCTTTACCGCAACAAGTCTCGGGTTATCAAAGAGCTTTCCCGCATAATTGTAGAAAGATTCGATGGCTCACTTGATTTTGTCTATTCGTTACCGCTTGAGGAAGCACGTAAGCTTCTTATGGCTCTACCAGGGGTTGGTCCTAAAACGGCTGATGTTGTTCTCCTTTTCTCTGCTAATAGACCGGTTCTGCCTGTCGATACTCATGTGAACCGGGTTTCCAAACGGCTTGGGCTCGCTAGGCCGAATGCCGACTATGAACATGTTCGACTATCGCTTCAATCCTTCTATCCCGCTAAAGACTATCTAGCTGCACACATACTGCTGATAATGCTTGGGCGGAAGTACTGTAAGGCTAGAAATCCCATGCATGGTTCTTGTTCAGTGAACATGCTGTGTCCATTTGCCAAACTAGGAGGCTAGTCCATGACAATAACCCGTGCAGCCTGGTCAAGACTTCATGACAGAATCAAGGAATACTTCCCCTATTCAGCTGTGAGACCTTCCCAAGGCGAGTTCATCAATACCATTTACGAGGCGTTAGAAAATCGCAGTCACGCGCTTTTGGAAGGAAGCAACGGGTTGGGCAAAACAATTGCAGCCCTATCTGCCTGTCTACCTGTCGCTAAGGAAAATGATTTGCGTATTCTCTATGTGGCGAAGACTCATCGGCAGCACGACCGGGTGATTGAAGAGTTGAAAGCCATATCCAAGCGAATGGATGTTTCTGGCGTCTCTCTTCGTGGTCGCTGCAATATGTGTCTTAACCCGCTTATCACGCGACACCCCACGGATGCTGGAGCTGCTATGGAGATCTGTGAATTACTTAAAAGTAGCGAGCGTTGTGCGTATCACGTGAACATGGAGAAAAACTCTGACCGGTATAATGACATTTTACTCCGTGTGTCGTCCAAACCGTATAGGGCGTCAGAGATTCTCGAGGTTTGCAGAGCTGAGAACTTCTGCCCCTATGAAGTGGCGAAGTTTGCCGTGGAAGACACTGATGTTGTCGCGCTAAGCTATTTGTACGTCTTTCACCCGACGGTTAGGGGAGCCTTTCTGCGCCACTTAAACAAGCCTCTGAACCGGGTTATTCTCGTCGTGGATGAGGCACATAACCTGCCTGACACAGCGGTGGAGATAGCTAGCGACGCTTTGTCCCTCTTCGTCCTCCGGCAGGCTCTACGCGAGGCGGAAAGGCTCAACTATCCAGACGTTGCCACCTTCTCCAAACTGTTTGAGGCCATAATGGAAAACATGGTGGCGCACATTGAGCGAGAGAGTTATGTGCCACCTCAGTTGCTGATTGACGTTCTTGAAAGAGAAACCGGAATTGACGAGCCACGGCTCTTTTTTGAACAGCTACACGAGATTGGAACTGTCATTCGGCAAGCCTTGCTGAAACAGGGCAAATACCCTCGTTCTCACATACATAGAGTTGGCGAGTTTCTCCTGAAATGGCTGGAGACAAAAGAAGACCTTTCGTATACTCATGTTCTAAGCAGATACGTGACAAGAAGAGGTTCGGTCTCAGCTAAACTGGAAATCGTGGCTTTAGACCCGGCGAAAATAACGGCGCCAGTTTTCTCTTCCGTCTACTCTGCTATCTGCATGTCAGGAACTCTTGAACCACTAAGCTCTTATGCCCGGATCACTCGTCTGCCAGAAACCACCGTCTGCACGACTGTTCCTTCGCCTTTTCCAAGAGAGCACATTTCGGCGCTTGTATGTTGCGGTGTCACTACAGCCATGCGGCAAAGAACCAAGAGTATGTACAGTAAGATAGTTAACCGCACAGCAGAAGTGGTGCACAATACACCTGCGAATGTTGGGGTCTTCACCGCTTCCTACAAGGTTTTGGCGAGACTGCTTGAAGCTGAGCTGAAAGATACTGTAGATAAGCCTGTGTTTTCTGAGTACAGAGGCATGTCTTCTAGAGAGAACGACCTCCTGATAAGCAGGTTTAAGTCTTATGCCAGACGAGGAGGCGCTGTTCTGCTGGGAGTTCAAGGTGGGCGCGCTTCTGAAGGCGCTGATTATCCCGGCGACCAGATGAACTCTGTGGTCGTAGTGGGCGTTCCCTACGCGGAGCCTACACCTCGAATAGAGAAGCAAATCAGATATTACGAAAAACGTTTTCCAGAACATGGGCGCCAATACGGCTACGTTCTTCCAGCTCTGAAAAAGGCTTCTCAGACAGCTGGTAGACCAATACGAACCTTGAAAGACAAAGGAGCTGTAATCTTCCTTGACTATCGTTTCGCAACAGAATATTGCAGACAGTTTCTGCCATCTTGGATTCGACAGGGAATGAAAACGCTGCCCGACGAAGACGGAGCGGTTGCCCAAGAACTCATGCGTTTCTATGGACCTGATGATACACGCTAAGTGAAAATGTGGGTCTCGAAAGGACGGGTTCAGCCTTGGAGGCTGCTATCCTAAGGGTTCAGTTATTTGACTCTACTACTCGATTTTGTTTAGTCTTCTTTTTCCAAGGTAGAGGAACAAGATTCCCAGCAACCAGCTCGACGGAAGTGTAACGTAAAACAGCACTTCATACAACCCGAGGTCAAATATCCGTCTGAAAGCGATCATAGGAAGCAGGAACAGCCCGAACGGTAATGCTTGCATGGCAATCATTAGGTTCAAAAAGTAGTTTCCAGACTTCTCTGAGAAGGCTGGGTTTAAGAGGGCGAGGCCAAGAACAAAGGCCACATTTGCTGCAACGAAGAGCACTGCAAATCCTGTCGTCGTCAACAATGAAGTGAGGGTAGTTTGGGGGCTCAGGATTCCAGAGACAGCTGTGACCGCTGCTGCGATCGGAACTACCACGAGCCAGCCATGCAGCAGTCGGGCCTTGACCAGCCTTCCAACACCACGAGGCGTCTTCTTGAAGATGAATAGGGCTTCTTTCCCTCGGAGCGTTACTTCACCGACCACGAATACTGAAAGAATCGGAAGTATGAACTGAGTCATCATCAACGCGCCTTCAGGATCTGAAGGCTCAATCAAAAAGATGTTAATTACAGCGAGCAGGCCCATCATATAGAAGATCTTTGACAAGTTTTCAAGCCTTCGGCTGTAATCCTTGAAGGTCGATACCAGAAGGGTGCCAAACGATCCCCTGCCTCCGAAGTATCTGATGGTTTTGTAGAAGGCTCCGTCCGGTTTCACCTTTGAAGCCACAAAGGAAATTGTTTCTAAGCTGTAGGCACGATCAGCAGCTTTTGCGCCTAGCCACAATACCGCTACGAAGAAGGCAATAAGACCTCCAAATCGAGTCAGCGTCTCAAAGCCAACGGCACCGATGTTGCCAGGATTGGAGGCAAAACCGACAAAAATCTCAGCTCCCCAGGAACTGGGCAACAGACCGAGAATGGCCTTGACCATTCCGCTGGTCCCGGGGTCGACGAGGGCTTCAGGCAAGCCTCCACCCATAATTGCGTACATTATTGCGACCATTGGTAGAGCGATGATTAGCGCGAGGGCTCTTCCAATATCCTTTCCACGGGCGGTTTTCCCAAGCCTGGTTCTCAGGATTGCAGCGATCACGGTGCCGATCCAGTAGGCGGAAAGAAGCGTTACAACAAAGATTGTGATGATTATCGCCATTTGAACGATGTCCAGTCCCAGAGGAGTCAGAATGGCTGTGAAGAGGCCAGTAATCACCGCGATGGCGATGGCATAGAGAGGCATGTGGCCCAGAAACTCGCCCAACAGGACGTCGCTCGGCTTTATGGGGGCTGCGAGGAAGATCTCCAACTGCCCAGTCTCTATCTCCTTTAATGTTTGGGTGACCGGTAGTATTATGAAGTAGACGAAGATCATAAACAGTAGGATTTGCACCATTGGTACTGCAGCTAGGGTTATGATGAAAGCAAGGAACTCGTCGATGAACAGGCTAACGACTGCTGGCGCGATGAACGCCACGTAAACTGCCAGTAGACCAAATATGAGAATTGGGAAGTAGGGTCGAATACTTCGTATCCTGCTTGTGGTGATGCGATATTCGTTCCTCGCAACCACAAGCCACTTAGGCGTCGGCACCCTTCAGCTCCCTCCACGCCAAGAGTTCCTTCTCTTCGACACCACCAGTTATTGCAATGAACGCTTCTTCCAAAGTCTTCGTGTTCGTCTGAGCGATGATTTCATCTATGGTGCCCAGTGCGATGAGTCTGCCCTGATTGATGATGCCTATGCGGTCACACAGCTCTTCTACTATTGGAAGAATGTGGCTGCAAATGAAGATGGTTTTCCCTGCAGTGTCAGCCAGCTTCTTGATCAGATCCTTCACCATGAGAGCGGCACGTGGATCCAACATTGACGTAGGCTCATCAAGGAACAGAATCGGCGGGTCGTGAATCAGCGCTGACGCAATCAGAATCTTCTGTTTCATGCCTCGGCTGTAGCCTTCAAGCAGGTAGTCACGTCTTTCATGAAGACCGAACAGCTTCAATAAGTCATCGATCCTTTCGGCCAGAATATCTTTAGGGACGTCATAGAGGGATGCCATAAACTCCAGAAACTCGCGGGCGCTGAGTTTCTCGTACAAGCCCGGCGACTCGGCAAGTAAACCTGTTACTCGTTTTGCCTCCGTTTCCTCTTTTAGGATGTCAAAGCCGTTCACTGTGGCTGTACCACGCGTCGGCTTTATGATACAGTTTAACAAACGAACAGTCGTTGTTTTTCCTGCACCGTTTGGCCCAAGCAGACCAAAGGTTTCTCCTTCATAGACTTCGAGGTCAAGCTCATCCACGGCCTTGATCTCGCCTCCCTTGCCATAGTACTTGGACAGTTTATCTGTACGGATTACCACCTTCATTTTATCTTCGCCCTTGTTGAGATTTCGTTTAACATATAGATGTTGGTGAGGTTCTCATAGAGAGAAAGAACCTTATTTATACTTTTTTGGCCAAGCCCTTTGACTGATTTTCGTGCGCACGGAATCTTTCTCGATTTTCAAGTAATCTAGTGCGCATCTGATTTGTGTTACGAGGAAACACTTATTGTGGCACTTATGCAGTTAATGTTCAAGCTATGCGGTTTGCGGAGTTGAATGGTTATGAAGATGATTCTGAGAGAGTTTGAGGCGAAGGACGGTAGAAGGGTTGTTTTGAGGGAGCCTCGGTGGGAAGACCTCGATGACTTGATTGTCTTCATCAATTCTTTGGTTGAAGAGGGCGCTGACATTTTGCGAGAAACGCCAGTAACCAGAGAAGAAGAAGCTGACTGGTTAGGTAAGCGCCTTGCTTCTATAGAAAAGGGAGAAATGATTGGAATTGTTGTGGAGGTTGATGGAAAGGTTGTGGCCAACTCTGAGGTCATGAAAAGAGGAGGTCTTATGGACCACCTTGGAGGGGTTGGAATTGGAATTGAAGAAGGGCATCGTGGAATTGGAATCGGCAAAGAACTTGTGAAGAGCCTTGTAGAAGAGTCGCGGAAGGCTGGATTGAAAGTGTTAGTACTAGATGTCTTCGATTCTAACAAGGTGGCAAAGAGCTTCTACGCAAAAATGGGGTTCAGTGGTGCTGGACGAATCCCAAAAGGAATTTTCAAGAAAGGAAAGTACATTGACCTTTTGAGGATGACATTGGAACTTTGAATCTTCGAAGAGTTGGGGATGAATGTTGATAATATAGAGCCTTGAAGACGATTCTAAGTAGTAATTCCAGCTTCATAATCCTTATCATTTCTTATATCAATCTGACTCCGGTCAAGATGAATCAAGAAGAGATTCTTTTAACAGAGATGCTCAAAGAAGTCGGGGACAGCATCAGTGAGGAAACTGTGGCCGAGAAAGTAAAGCAGTTCATCAAGTATGGCAACGTCTTTCTATTCTTTGAAATGATGAGTCTCAGAAAGGAGATTGAAAGAATCAAAGAAGAGATTCCAGATGCCATGCTTATGCGCGTACGCATGAGTGAGAACCTCTAAAAGCCCTACAACTGTTTCCACTCTGTGAACCAGGCTGAAAAGTGTTAAGATATTTATGTTTCTAGCGACATGATGTATGCGGTGAAAGCAATGAAGGAGACGATTGAAGACCGAGTGGATAGAGCTATCCAAGAGTTGAGACCGAATCTGCAGGCTGACGGCGGAGACATAGAGCTACTAGGAGTAGAAAAAGGCGTCGTGAAGGTCAAGCTGAAAGGAGCCTGCGTCGGGTGTCCAATGTCAACTATGACCATTCAATGGGGAGTCGAGAACTTCCTTAAGAAGAAGATCCCTGAAATAGTCAAGGTTGAGGCAGTCTAACAGTATAGATTCAATTCTCAGTTTTTAACGCGTTCATAAGCCAAAACGTCGCACTGTTTCTCCTTGTGAGAACTACAAAGCTTCACTTCTTGGGCTCATTGACAAACTTGTCCCCCAGAGCTGTACTGCTCAGCAAGTAACGCTTTTAAACACACCTAACTGTTCCTTGATAGGGCGACGAGGCTCTATGAGTCAAGGAAAGAATATTCTGCATTGTCCGACATGTGGCTTTACCTTCGATGTATCTTACGGTCGAGCTTTCGCTTGTGGAGGATGCCCTTCTCTGGTTCAGTGTGGAATGGCAAAATGCCCTAAGTGCGGTCACGAGTTCCCATTGCCTAGTCAGCACGGAAGTGCCCATGGAAAAAACCAACAGGAATTCGAGGCTGACATAGAGAGTTTTAAGAATTAGTAGCGTAAATCGGTAGGATTTGAGGACGCGTTTTGACTACTGGGAAGCTTGAGAAGCCGCAGTTGAAGCCTCCACGCCTTGTCGTCTTTGACGTTGAAGGAGTGTTGCTACCGAAAAGGCGCTATTTGCCTTTTGAGGCTGCACGAAAGCTTAGCTTCTTCAGATTCGCGAAGGTTTTTTGGGTAGGTCTCCTCTACGAGATGGGGTTAACGTCACTTGAATCCGCTCTCAAGAGAATTTTCAAGATGCTTGAGGGCTTCACCCTGGACGACTTATTTCTGCTTTACCAGAAGGTTCCGTTGATTTTTGGCGTCGAAGAAGTTTTCAAACGGCTAAAGCAGGCTGGGTGCAAAACTGCACTCATAAGTTCGGGTTTGCCTCAACCTTTTGTCGAGGCGTTAGCCCTCAGGCTGAACGCAGACTATGCTTATGGTTTAGACTTGGAGATCGATAACAACCGGTTGACAGGCAAAATCGGTGGTGTCGTTATCAAGTCAGAAGGTAAAGCCATTGCTCTAAAGGAGATTCAGGACGCAATCGGATTAACTGCTGATGACTGTGCTGTGGTTGCCGATGACAGGAACAACCTACCCATGTTTTCGTTGTGTTCACTGAGGATTGGCTACAACCCAGACTTTCTCCTAAGCGCCAAATCCGATGCAGTCACGAGAGGCAAATTGACAGAGGTTCTACTTCCTCTGAATGTTGAAACCTCAACTCCTCCTCACTCTTCTATTTCCAGAGACATGGCCATCCGGGAAACTATACACATGAGCGGCGTTTTGGTGCCTCTTATTGCCATTCACTTTCTTACTTCTTTTACAGCCGTATTTCTGATTTTCATTATGACTTCACTGTATATCGCGTCAGAATTCGCTAGAATCGTCAGAGTAGACTTTCCACTAATATCCCTAATAACACGTCAAGCCGCTACAAAACCTGAACTCCACGAATTTGTAACGGCTCCCATATTCTTTGCTGCCGGTATAATGTTAGCTCTTCTCCTATTTCCTGAACCTATCAGCTATGCATCTGTAGCTATATTTGCACTCGGCGACGGAGCTGCTACATTGTTCGGCAGAAGGCTGGGAAGAAACGCGTTTCCCTTCAACAAGGGCAAAAGAATAGAAGGAACAGTCTTCGGGTTCATATTCGCTCTGCTTGGAGCCTTTCTCTTTCTTGGAGACCCGCTGAAGGCGCTAATCGGAGCCGCGGCAGGTATGCTTATGGAGGCTCTTCCCACACCTATCAGCGATAATCTGACTATACCATTAATAGCAGGACTTGTGCTAATGATACTGTAACATACCTCCATTCTAGTAATTGGAAAATGAGGATCCTTGTGATACAAAGGGATAAAGAATAAAAATCAGAAAGCAATGAAATTGTGATTAAATTGTGATTACAATGGCCAGTCAAGAGACACGGTGGAAACGTCTCATCATCAGATGGACAGCCCCCAAAGGATTTGCAGCAATGCTGCTCTTCCTAGCCTCAGCCTTCTTGCTGGAATATCTGATAGTCTACTCTTTTCAATCCGGAGGGCTAATAGATAAGTTCACATGGATAGAGCCGTTTCAAGTTCCATATGTCAACTGGAATTTCACATTAGCCGTGAGTCCAATGCTTCACTTCTTGCCTGCAAGCGTTATAATCGTTCTCGTTTCAACCTGGACTTTCCTCACTAGACACATGGCCTTCATACCCAAGAGGGAAGCATCAGCCAAGCAAACAGCAGTTAGAAGGCAGCAACCCAAGCGCCGCAGATTTGAGTTCGCCAGAAAATCTTTTCAAAGAGTGAACAGAAGCATGCAGAGAGGTGGCAAAGCTCTAAGAGAAGCTTTTCTTCGAATTCCAGGCTTCTCCAAACTGTCCCGACGACTCTTCTTCGCGAGAACCGCCATTAGGAGTGCAATGATAGTTCTCCTCGCCTTTGTTTCCATTGCGCTCCTGACGTATTCGCTGGCATACCCATGGTGGATCCACGATGCAGTGGTCAACTCTTACCACGGAAACCCTTCTTTCAGGTGGTTTGTAACTGGAGCTCAAGAAAGCCTCAAGTCTGTAACGCAAGCACTGGCACCCATAAACAACGCATTACTAGCCGCGGCGCCAGGTTTTAGAAGTGGCCTCCAAGGCTTTGCAGCCTCTGCCGAGCAGATAGCCAAGTTGGACATTACTGGTAAGTACCTTCTTGTTCAAGGTCTAGCTGCGTGGATGTGTGCCCTAATTGCGCTAGCTTATGGAAGATATGCAGGCGCTCGCCGATACAAAAGAAGATAGTTGATAGAACGCTTTCGAACGTCAGGTCATCCAAGATTGGTCCTGTAGGAGCGCCTCTGGGCTTTCAAGTTCTGAGGAGTTATGTGCCTGAAATTGCGCGAAGAGTTAGCAAACACGCAGAAATTGTGTGGGAGTAATGCTTTTCTCAAAATGCCTCTCGTTTCCTACTATTTAAATTTGGGAATCGGTTAACATTCTGCTGCGTTTGGTGGTGCTGTTGGCTAGGCTTAAGGGATTCGAGAAGCTTACAAGTGTTGATGATGCCCTTTCTATGTTTCTTAAAGAGCTTGAGCCAACCAGACTTGGGACTAATAGTGTGCCAATCTCTGAGGCGTTGGAGCGAGTTACGGCTGAAAACGTTGTAGCGCCAAGTGATTTGCCTCCTTTTGCCCGTTCTGCGATGGATGGCTATGCTGTAAGAGCTAGCGATACTTTTGAGGCTTCTCAGTTCAAACCTGGCTTCCTTAAGCTAACGGAAAAAGAGATTGTAAGCAAAGATGAAGCGAGGCCAATTTGGACTGGAGGCATGCTGCCGAAGGGTGCAGATGCTGTGGTTATGTTAGAGCATACAAGGAAAGCTGAAAACAGAATCGAAGTTTTGAAGGCGGTTACTCCTGGTGGAAATGTCTCAAAGAGAGGTGAGGATGTCCGAAAAGATGACGTTGTTGTGAAAGCTGGAGTTAGACTGCTGCCTCAGCATTTGGGCTTGCTTGCCGGATTAGGAATTACCCACGTTAACGTGGCAAGAAAACCCAAGGTAGCACTTTTATCAACGGGCAACGAGCTTGTCGAGTTGGGTCAAGAGCCCAAGCCGAGCCAAATAATCGGTGTGAGTCAACTGATTCTATCTGCGATTTGCATACAACTCGGTGCTAAGCCTGTGAACCTCGGCATCGCCAGAGATGACCTAGACGAGATAAGAGGCAAAGTCGCT
>Ga0209635_10000342_pt1 | contig 30875 bp, 36 predicted proteins | sample DeeMarSWOR230_32_FD_187463 | JGI IMG/M metagenome (GOLD analysis project Ga0209635, IMG submission 187463) | Marine sediment microbial communities from White Oak River estuary, North Carolina - WOR-2-30_32 (SPAdes) (version 2) | ecosystem: Environmental > Aquatic > Marine > Intertidal zone >...
AAGGCGTTCGAGCTACCCGAAGGTGCAGCGCGAAAATATTCTTTGAAGAGTCCATGGAAACAAAACGCTGACGACGCGGCAATAAAGCTATCCGCAGGTGAGCCTTATACGTTTGAATTAGCGCCTTTCGAGGTTCTTGTCTTTGATGCCGAGCCTGTATAAATTGAATCCGTGGGGCAAGCCCCACCCTACTTTGGGAATGTCGTGGCCAGGCGGACCATGGTTTCGTAGTTCGCCATCGTGCGGGGCGTGATCGTCCGGCCGCACGGGCACGCCGTGGGCATCATTGCCAGCCAGCCCAGCCACCTAGCCGGCTGCCTGGATATCAACGCCTCGGACAAAGCCACCCGCTTCATCCGCTTCTGCGATGCCTTTAATATCCCGCTGCTGACCATTGCCGATGTCCCCGGCTTTCTCCCCGGCAGCCACCAGGAATGGGGCGGCATTATCCGGCACGGTGCCAAGCTGCTCTGGTGTTACTCCGAGGCAACGGTGCCCAAGATTACCCTGATTACCCGTAAAGCCTACGGCGGGGCGTACATCGCCATGTGCAGCCAGAGCCTGGGGGCGGACTATACCCTCGCTTGGCCTCAGGCTGAAATCGCGGTTATGGGCGCCGAGGGGGCAGCGGCAATTATTCACCGCCAGGAAATCAAGGCGGCGAAAGACCCCGAGGCGAAAGAGGCGGAGAAGATAGAGGAATACCGCCAGCTGTTCTATAACCCCTATATCGCCGCCAGCCAGGGGTATATCAACGCCATCATCTCCCCCCGGGATACCCGCCCGAAGATAATTGCCGCTCTTGAGGCACTGCTGAATAAAAAGGAGACCCGCCCCGCCCGCAAGCACGGCAACATCCCGATGTAACCGGGCGGTCTAGCCGTAACTCCAATGAACTTTTCATGATAGGGAGCTCCCAGAGGTATGGGTAAGACGCTAGCAGAAAAAATACTGAGCCAGAAAAGCCAGAGCGAAGCCAAATCAGGCAGTATCATTATTGCCCGGGTGGACCTGGTCTTCGTCCAGGACACCACCGGCCCGCTGACGGTAAGACAGTTCCAGAGCAGCGGCTTTAAGCGCCTGGCTAACCCCACCCGGAGCGTTTTGTTTATGGACCACGCCGCCCCCAGCCCCAACTACGGGCTGTCCAACGACCACAAGCTGCTGCGCGACTTTAGCCGGCAAGTCGGGGCCACTGTCTCCGAGGTCGGCGAGGGGGTGTGCCACCAGATAGTCGCCGAGTCCCTGGCCAAGCCGGGCGATGTCATCGTCGGCGCCGATTCCCACACCGTAACCGCCGGCGCCCTTGGTGCCTTCGCCACCGGCATGGGCTCAACCGATGTCGCCATCGCCCTGGCGCTGGGCGAGACCTGGCTGCGCGTCCCGGAGAGCATCAAGGTACTGCTCTCGGGCAACTTCCCGGCTGGCGTCTACGGCAAAGACCTCATTCTCTATCTTATCGGGCAGATTGGCGCCGATGGCGCTACCTATAAGGCACTGGAGTTTGGCGGCAGTGGCGCGGATAATATGTCAATGTCAGCCCGCCTGACCATCGCCAACATGGTGGTCGAAGCCGGGGCCAAAGCCGGGCTCTTCGCCTCAGATAAGATTACCCAGGAGTATCTCGCCGCTCAGGGACGGGGTAAAGAATACCAGCCCGTTTCGGCGGATGATGACGCCGGCTACGAAAAGACAACCAACATTGATATAGCCAGGCTGGAGCCAATGATAGCCAAGCCCCACACCGTGGACAACACCGCCCCGGTGACCGAGGTCAGGGGAACCAAAATCAATCAGGTGGTAATCGGCACCTGCACCAACGGGCGCCTTGATGACTTGGCCCTAGCGGCCAGTATTTTACAGGGAAAGAAACGCCACCCCCAGACCCGCCTAATCATAGCGCCGGCTTCGCGGCAGGTTATGCTGGACTCAATTCAGGCCGGCTACATCCAGACTTTGATTGAAGCCGAGGCGGTCATTCTGCCCCCCGGCTGCGGGCCCTGCCTCGGTCTGCACCAGGGGGTGCTGGGGAGCGGGGAGGTCTGCCTCTCCACTTCCAACCGCAATTTCAAGGGCAGGATGGGTAGCCCGGAAGCCTTTATCTACCTAGCCAGCCCGGCCACAGCGGCCGCCAGCGCCCTGACCGGTGAAATCACCGACCCCAGGGAGGTGATTTAGGTGCTTAAAGGCAGAGCCTTTAAATTCGGTGACAGCATCTCCACCGACCATATTATACCCGGGCGTTATGCCCACCTCAGGAGTAACCCGCCCGAACTGGCCAAGCATGTCCTGGAAGATGCCGACCCCGCCTTCGCCGCCAAAGTGAAGCCGGGGGACTTTGTCGTCGCCGGTAATAATTTCGGGCTTGGCTCCAGCCGGGAGCACGCCGCGCTGGTCATCAAAATGGCCGGGGTCAGCGCTGTTTTAGCCAAATCGACCGCCCGTATCTTCTTCCGAAACGCGATAAATCTGGGGCTGCCGGTACTTATCTGCGATACGGCTAAAATTAATGCCGGGGATGAGCTGGAGATAGACCTGAGTGCGGGTACTGTCAAAGATATCACCAATGGTAAGGAGCTTGAATTTAATAAAATCCCGGCGGTGATGCTGGCGATACTTAACTGCGGCGGGCTTATCCCCTATATTAAAAAATATGGTAGCTTTAAACTAGAATAGAGGAGAAGGCAATGGCTTATCGTATTACCCTTATTCCCGGTGATGGCATCGGCCCCGAGGTCACCGAAGCGACCCGACGGGTGCTGGAGGCAACCGGCGTTGTTTTTGACTGGGAGATAGCCCATGCCGGGGCCGATATTATGGATAAATACGGCACTCCCCTGCCCGAGAGCGTGCTTGATTCAATCCGCAAAAACAGGGTTGCCCTGAAAGGCCCGATTACGACACCGGTCGGCCACGGCTTCCGCAGTGTTAATGTCGCCATGCGCAAGACACTGGACCTGTATGCCTGCCTGCGCCCATGCAAGCTCTACCCCGGTGTCCCCTCCCCCTTTAAGGACGTTGATATCGTGATGGTCAGGGAAAATACCGAAGACCTCTATGCCGGCATTGAGTTTGAGAAGGGCAGCGATGAAGCCGCTAAATTAGCCGAGCTAATTGTGCAGGCAACGGGAGAGCGGGTCAGGAGTGACTCCGGCTTCAGCCTGAAGATGATTTCAGAGACCGCCAGCCGCCGCATTGTCCACTTTGCCTTTAAATATGCCCGCAGCTACGGGCGCAAGAAGGTAACCGCCATCCATAAAGCCAACATCATGAAATTTTCTGATGGCCTGTTCCTGGCAGTCTCCCGCGAGGTCGCCAAGGAATACCCCGATATTGAGTTTGAGGACAGACTGGTGGACAACATGACCATGCAGCTGGTGAAAAAGCCGTACCAGTTTGATGTCATCGTGGCGCCCAATCTCTACGGGGATATAATTTCAGATTTATGTGCCGGGCTGGTCGGCGGGCTGGGGGTGGCCCCGGGGGCTAATATCGGCGATGAGATTGCCCTTTTCGAGCCCACCCACGGCAGCGCCCCCAAATACACCGGACAGAACAAGACCAACCCGATGGCAATGATGCTCTCTGGAGTGATGATGCTGCGCCACCTCGGCGAGGTGGCGGCGGCGGATAAACTGGAGGGGGCCATCGCTGAGGTCATCGCCGAAGGCAAGAGTGTCACCTACGACCTGAAACCGGCGACGGCTACCGAGCCACCGGTAGGCACTTCCCAGGTAGCCGATGCCATAATTAAAAAACTGGCGAAAAAATAGCCATGAACGGGAAAAAACTCATTCCACCGGGGCTGGTTTATCTGGCCGATAATATTACTGCCAAGCAGAATATACTGGGCACCGCCAAGAAAGAGGGCGCCCGGTGGGCCCAAGACCTTAATCTTCCCCCGAAGGCAGAGACGGTATTCTTTGCCGGCTGTGGCTACCAGTATTCCAGTCAGCTGGAAAGCCTGATGTCGCTGATACGGATGATGGACCGGAGCGCCGTCGGCGCCGAACTGCCGATGCGGCTGGCGGCCCTGCCCAGGAAGCTGGGCGCTGACCTGGCCGGGCTATACGGCAAGGTATCCGCCCGGGGTAGCTATGCCGATATTCAGCCCCTCATCGCCGCCGCTAAGGTGCTGAGTAATTTGGGGGTGAAGTTCGGCTACCTGGCGGAGGATGAGCCCTGCTGCGGGGCACCCCTCTACTACATCGGACTGCACAAAGACTTTGCCCACAATGCCCGGAAGGCTTACCAGAAGCTGAAATCTTCCGGGGTGAAACGAGTAATCGGCATTGTCCCTTCCTGCACCTATGCCCTGCGCAACTTGTTTCCCCTCTTTATTGATGAATACGACCTTGAGGTCAGGCACTTCACCGAGGTAGTTTTGGCAAATATTTCCGGGCGAAAATTAAATTTCCCCCGCAAGGTGAAGGTTACCTACCACGACCCCTGTCAGCTCGGGCGCTATCTGGAAATTATTGATGAGCCGCGGCAAATCCTGAGCGCCATCAATAATATTGAGCTTATTGAAGCCGAGGGGACCAGCGGGGAGTGGTCAACCTGCTGCGGGGGCGGGGGCGGCTTTGAAGCCGTCTTCCCCGAGCTCAGCCAGATTCTGGCCACCAATAGAGCCCGCGAACTGGCTGAGACCGGTGCCCAGATTATCGTCACCCAATGTCCGGGGTGTATTATGCAGCTGAAGTCAAGCCTGAAAGAACTAAAGGCGGATAGTGTGGAAATCCTTGACCTGGCTCAGGTAGTGGCCATGGCGATGGAGACTTAGCGAATGTCTGCTTTCAGCGATTACAAGAAAGAGTTAATGGCCGCCGCCCGTAACGAGCGGATAAGACTGGCTCTGTCCCGCGCCATTAAGAGCTACCGCGCCAACACCGATAAAGCCCTGAAGAAGTTCCCCCACACCATCAAGATGGCGGAAGAGGTCAGGGAGATAAAAGAAAAGGCTACCCAAGAGATGGCAAGGCTAGCCGAGCAGGCGAGCGGAGCGATTGAAGAGAACAAGGGAAATGCCTATATCGCCAAAACCGCCGCTGATGCCCTGAACATCATCGCCGAACTGGTCGGCAGCAACAAGCTGATTGTCAAAGGCAAAAGCATGACCGGGGAAGAAATCGGACTGCGCGAGCACCTGGAAGAAAAGGGCAACGATGTTTACGAGACCGACCTAGGGGAATTCATCCTGCAGAAACTGGGGGCAAAGCCGATGCACATCACCTCACCGGCGATTCATGTGCCCCGGGAAGATGTCGCCCAGCTCTTTGCCCGCATAACCGAAGTGGAGTTAACCTCGGATATAGAAGAACTGGTCGCCACCGCCCGCAAACTGCTCCGCGACAAATTCTGCCAGGCTGATATTGGCATCAGTGGGGCCAATGTGGTGGCGTCAGACACCGGCACCCTGTTTCTGATTGAGAACGAGGGAAATATCCGCCTGGCGACCGGCTTCCCACCGGTTCATATTGCTCTGGTGGGTATGGAGAAGCTGGTACCAACCCTGAATGATGCCTATAAGACTACCGAGGTAACCTGGCGCTACGCCAACTATATCGTTCCCAGCTACGTAAGCCTGGTCTCCGGTCCGAGCAAAACCGGTGACATCGAGAAGGTAACCACCTACGGCGTCCACGGCCCCAAAGAGTTCCATGTCATCTTCTTGGACGATGGCCGGACGGAACTAGCCAAGCACCCGATACTGCGCCAGGCCCTCTACTGCCTGCGCTGCGGCGGCTGCCTCTATGAGTGCCCCACCTTCGCCGTCACCGCCGGTCACTTCGGCGACAAGTACTTCGCCGGCATCGGCGCCATCTGGGCAGCCATGATCAGCCAAGATGTAGAGAAGGCAGCCTCAATCGCCTATACCTGCCTTACCTGCGGCCGGTGCAAGGTAAGATGCCCGGTGAAGATTGATATACCGGAAACCATAATTGAGCTGAGAAAGCTAATTGCCGAGGGAGACAAGCGAGATTAAATTGAGAGAGATTGAAGCCAGCAAGATTAGCCAGACTGTCGCTGAGCTCTGCCAGCGGGCCAATTTTGAGCTGGGTGGAGACGTCCTCTCGGCACTAAGGCAGGCCCTTAAAACCGAGCCGTCCCCGCTGGGCAGAGAGGTTTTAAGCCGGCTGCTGGAAAATGCCGGCATCGCCCAAGATGAGCGGGTATCACTCTGCCAGGACTGCGGCACGGCGGTGGTCTTTCTGGAGATAGGCCAGGACGTCCATATCAGCAGCGGTGACCTGTACCAAGCCATCGCCGACGGGGTGAGCCAGGGCTATACGCAGGGCTACCTGCGTAAATCCATCGTCAGCCAGCCCTTCTCCGACCGAATAAATACCAAAGACAATACCCCGCCGGTGATTCACACCGAAATAGTCCCCGGTGACCGGCTAAAGATTATAATTATGCCCAAGGGGGGCGGCGCCGAGAACATGAGCCGCCTGTTCATGCTCAAGCCAACCGAGGGCAGAGAAGGCGTAATTAATGCTGCCTTAAGGGCGGTGGAGGAAGCGGGGGGCAACCCCTGTCCCCCGGTAATCGTCGGCCTGGGCATCGGCGCTACTGCCGAAAAGGCAATGCTGCTGGCCAAGAAGGCACTGCTGCGCCCGGTGGGCAAGCCCAGCCCCGACCCCGAAATCAGCCAGCTTGAAAAAGAAATCCTGGACCGAATCAACGACCTGGGCATCGGCCCGCTCGGCTTCGGTGGCGGTACCACCGCCCTGGCGGTACATGCCGAGATAACCCCGTCTCACCTGGCCAGCCTGCCGGTAGCGATTAATCTCCAGTGCCATAGCGCCCGCCACCAGGAGGCAGTACTATGAAGACGATAGACATCAGCTCACCAATTGATGCCGAAATCATTAAAAAATTAACCGTAGGCACCCAGGTGCTGATTTCGGGGGTTATCTACACCGCCCGCGATATGGCTCACCGCCGCCTTATCCAGGCTCTGGATAAGGGCGAGAAGCTCCCCTTTAACCTTGACGGGCAGACCCTGTACTATGTGGGGCCATCCCCCGCCCCACCCGGGAAGGTTATCGGCTCCGCCGGACCGACCACCAGCAGCCGTATGGACAGCTATACCCCGCGCCTGCTCGCCGCCGGGGTCAGAGCCATGATTGGCAAGGGTAGCCGCTCCCCGGAAGTGCGCCAGGCTATCCAGAAGCATAAAGCGGTCTACTTTGCCACCATCGGCGGTGCCGGTGCCCTGCTCGCCAGAGCCATCAAGCAGGCCGAGGTCATCGCCTATGAAGACATTGGGGCGGGGGCTATCTTCCGGCTTGAGGTGGAGGGCTTCCCGGCAATTGTCGCCAACGATATCTATGGTGGCGACCTGTTTGAGCAGGGTAAAAGAGAATACCAGAGGGAGAGGAAATAAAAATGGAGTGCGTCTTCTGTCAGATTGTCGCCGGCAAATTACCCAGCGACATAGTTTACCAGGATGAAGAGGTGATTGCCTTTCGCGACATCAATCCCCAGTCACCGACCCATGTGCTGATTATCCCCCGAAAGCATATCTCTTCGCTGGCCGAGCTAGCCGAAGGCGAGGCATCGCTTATGGGACATATGGTCAACATCGCCAATCAGCTCGCCAAGAGTGAAGGGGTAGCCCAAAGCGGGTATCGTCTGGTGGTAAACTGCGGTCAGGAAGGCGGACAGCTGGTGCCCCATCTCCATCTGCATCTTCTGGGTGGCCGCCAGCTCTCGGGGACAATGGGCTAGTCAGCACGGCCCCTTTTGAAATCCAAGAAGGCAAGCAGCCCGGCAATACTTTTGGCATCACAGATATCGCCGGCAGCAATCATACCGCGGAGCTGACTGACGGGCACCCGAACCACGCTGATACTATCGGTATCCTCGGCGTTTAGCGGGCTGGGCACCAAATCGGTCGCCAGATAGAGGTGAAGGTATTCCGTGCAGTAGCCCGGCGTGGAATAAAAGCCGCCCAGCCTCTCCACCTTGCGGGGCAAGTAGCCAATCTCCTCCCGCAGCTCACGGCGGACCGTAGCCACCGCATCCTCACCCGGCTCAATGCCGCCGGCCGGTATCTCCAGCAGCTCTTTCTCTACCGGCTTGCGGAACTGGTTGACCAGCAGGACATTATCCTCGGCATCAAGGGCGATAACGGCGACGCAATCGCTATGCTCCACAATCTCGCGGGTAGTCTCCCCACCACCGGGCACCCTGACCATATCCACCCTTAGCCTCACCGCCCGCCCGTCATAGATTAACTGACTGGATAGAGTCACTTCCTCAGCCAAACTAGTCCTTAACCTCCACCTTATAGATAAGTGCCACTTCATCACAATCAGGGAATTTGGGGCAACGCAGGCAATCACCCCAAATCTTACGCGGCAACTCCATCTTGTCCACCTGACAGAAGCCAAACTTCTCAAAGAAGGCCGGCTGATAGGTCAGGCAAAAAACAGCGGGAATACCGAGCTCTTTGGTTTCATTCAGACAGGCGGCTACCAGCTTGGCGCCGATGCCCTGCTTCTGGCTGTCCTTAGTTACGGCTAATGATTTTATCTCCGCCAGGTCTTCCCAGCTAACATGCAGGGCGGCACAGGCAATCACCCGCTCATCCTGCCTGACGACAAAGTAGTCCCGGATATTCTCGTATATCTCACTCAGCGAGCGGGGCAGCATCTCGCCCCTATCGGCAAAGTAGTTAACCATCTGATGTATCGTGGTGGCATCCTTGATATTGGCTTTCTCTACTGACTTCAATCTGCTTACTCCTCTTTAAAGCTTTGTTCCAGAGAACGGTAGAATTTCTCGGCATGAATCCGCAAGAAGCGAATCTTGTTCGGGCTATGTTTCACCGTGACCGCCGCCCCGCTGGGCAGCGGCAGGTTGATATGACCATCAATGCTCAGGGTTGCCTTATGGGTGGTCTTGATGCACAGCCTGACCACCGTCTTCGCCGGCAACACCAGGGCATGAGCCGGACTGCGGTGAGGCAATATCGGCACCAGCAAAAATTCCTCCACCCGCGGATGGAGAACCGGCCCCCCCGCCGCCAGGGCATAGCCGGTGCTGCCGGTAGCGGTAGACACCATCACCCCGTCTGCCTTATAGGTGGCCAGCGGCTCATTATCAATGCTGGCTTCCACATAAACCACCCGGGCTATTTCGCCCCGGGCCAGCACCACATCGTTTAGGGCGTGAAACCGGCGGGGTGCTTCTTGGCCAGCCGCCACCAGCTCCGCCTCAAGCATGGACCGCTCATCAAGCCAGCCCTTCCCCGCCAGCAGGGCGGGTAGCCTGGCTTTAACCTCATCTGCCTCAAGCTCGGTCATAAAGCCCAGCTTGCCCAGATTTACCCCGGTAATGGGGATAGGCGCCGGCACCACCACTTCAGCCGCCCGCAGAATCGTGCCGTCCCCGCCAATAGTCAGAATTAAATCGGTGTTATCTAGCTGAGCCTTGGCTTCATCACACTTCCAGGCAGAGCACAGCCAGGCGGAAACGCCCTTGGACTCCAAGAAACCCTTCAGCTCCTCAGCCAGCGGATAGGCAGCTTCATTCAGCGGATGATAGAGAATGCCAATTTTTTTCACAATTAGTAGCCTGCTTCTTAATTTAAAAATTAAAACGTCATGCGAAGGCAAATGAAGTGTAACATCGGTAATTTGAGGTGTCAAGGCTAGTCGGAGAGCGATTTCCCGGCCACCCCACGCCCCCTTACCACCAGCATGATGCTGCCAATGGCGCCGACCAGAAAAGCCAGCGGGCATACTATAATAGCCATGAAAAAGAAGAAAGGCTCATCACCGAGGCCGATTCGGTCCCAAAAGCCGGCACCGAACCAGTAAATAAACAGCCCGTAGATAGCATTATGTAAAATAACGCTGACGGGTATGCCGATAACCGAAGCCCCGGTCAGTATCAAGAACTTCTTAAGCATTCCGGCCACTTTTTCCTTTACGGTCAATAAAATCAAAGCCACCCCCAGAGCAAGGAAAACAGTCCCGGCCACAATCATAAAAGTAAGACCCATCAGTGATTCCCTCGCCGCCGGAATTAAAAATACGCTGTCTATGACCAAAAAAGCGCCCATCAACAACCAGAACACTACCCAGCTCCATTTCATCATCAGTTCCTCCCCAAAGCAGCCTACGGCTTGCCTTTCTTCTCTTTTTTCAACGGGTAGCGGTCGGCATTCTTCCAGAAGCGTTTTATCGCCCGACCTGATTTATACCGATTCAGATTGACAAAGCCCTTAGTTCTATCCACCAGTTTTTCCCTTACTCATTCTCAATAGGGCTCACGCTTGGGGACGGCTTCGGCTGGCTGAAGGCAAAGATGTAGATGATGGGCAGTATGCCCATAGTATTAATGATGAATATGCAGATAAACCAGACAAGGTGGCTGTTCCGAGCCGCTTTCCACAGCCCTATCCCCTTCCATACCATATCCCACACCACCGCCAAAGCTATTACCCACATTCCCCACCAAAATGCACCCAGCCAAAACGGGCAACTCCAATCCACTGGCATCTCAACCTCCTTTTGCCGGCCTTAATTTAGTTACTCAGGCTGGCTACTGGTTTCCTCATCCCCTTCGGGCAACTCCTCAGGAGCCGCTTCACCACTAAGCTGTAGCTTATCGCCCAGTCTGGTCAACCGGACCGAGGCCTCGTCGTACTTGGCTGCCGCCCGGTGAATATGCCCGCCTAGGGTCTCATAATCGCGCTGGAAGGAACCAAAATCACCCTGAAGACGCTGCAGCCGCCCCAAAATATCTTGAGCTGCCCTCTCAATATGCATCCCCCTGAGCCCCAATACAATCGCCTTCAAGTAAGCATAAAAGGTATTCGGTGAGACTGGAAATACCTTCTTCTCACAACAATATGAATACAGGCTACCCTCTTCAGTGGCGGTAGGATCTCGAATTATTGTCTCGTAATAGATATTCTCGGCCGGGATATACATGAGAGCAAAGTCAAAGGTATTTTCATCAGGCAGTATATATTTGGCTACGTCGTCAATATGCTTCTTTACCGTGCGCGCAAATTGCTTTCTTATGGTAGCTCGTTCCTTTTCTGATTCGGTGCTAACCATTCGTTCAAAGTCCTCTAGGGAAAAGGGGAACTTGGCATCAATTGGGACCAGATTACGGCCAATTTGAACCGCCGCATCCACAATCACTTCACCATTACGAAATTTCCGCTGCAAAGAATAGAAGCTTGGTGGCAAGATTTTAGCCAATAACACCTCCAGCCCAACTTCCCCAAATTCACCTCTAAACTTAGGGGCACGTAGCGCCTCTTGTAAACTAGAAATACTCTTGCCCACTTCCTGAATATCCTTGGTTTGCTGAGTTAATTCTCCCAGCTTCTCCTTAAGCTCGCCAAAGACCTTGATGGTGCCGTCTATCCGGTCGCCGACTACCTTGGAGAGGGCATCTCCCTGCTGTTGCCACCTCTGCCCCTGGCGCAGCCTGTCCCAGAGAAGAAAGCCGACCACCAGCAGCAACAGGCCGCCAAAGACCAGAAAGGCCACAGTTATGAGCATTTCCATGACTTACTCCAATTACCGCCCAATATAAACTCTCTGGGCTAAATACTCAAGCCAATTATACACCATTGCCAAAGCCAAAATTAGCTTGGGATACATGAGGAATTTGTTTCCGGCAGGAGGCTAGAAGCCGAACATCTTGGCGGCTATCTCGGCCAGCCTCATCACCAGGCCGGGGAGAATGCCCAGCAGGAGCACGCCGAAGCAGGAAAGAGCCAGGGCTAGCTTCAGGGCTCCCGAAGAGGGCACCTTTTCCGCCGAGGCAGGCTCGCCGAGCCACATCACCTTGACCACGCGGAGATAGTAGTAAGCGGATATAACGCTGTTTATCACCGCAATAATCACCAGCCACAACAGCCCATGCTGCACGGCGCCACTGAAGATGTAGAACTTGGCCATGAAGCCGGCCGCCGGTGGCATGCCAATCAGGGAGATAAGGCAAAGGGTCAACGCCAGCGCCAGCAACGGCGCCCGCTTGCCCATACCGGAGTAATCATTAATCTGGTCACTCTTGAGCTTATCCGAAATGGCAATAATGGCGATAAATGCCCCCATATTGGTCAGCGCATAGCTGGCCAGGAAGAAGAGAACGCTGCTCCGCCCGACCACATCAGCCGCCGCCGACAGGCCAACCGTGGCTACCCCCACCAGCAGGTAGCCCGCCTGGGCAACGCTGGAGTAACCGAGCATGCGCTTGATATTGGTCTGAGGAACGGCGGCCACATTGCCCACGGTCATGCCAATGGCACTGAGCACGGCGAAGATTATGCCCCAGTTCAGGCTGAGCCAGTCGGGGAAGCCGAAGGCGGAGTAGAAAACCCTGAGGACGAGGGCAAAGCCGGCCGCCTTGCTGGCCACGGAGAGATAGGCGGTTATCGGCGTCGGTGCCCCTTCGTAAACGTCGGGCACCCACATATGGAAGGGTATCACCGCCATCTTGAAGCCGAAGCCAGCTATCATCAGCACAATGCCGACCATAAACGCCGGGCTGGCTAAAAGAGTGGCCAGAGACATCCCCTGGACGACCCGGGCAATCTCGCCCAGCCCAACCTCACCGGTAAAACCGAAGACCAGCGCCATACCGTAGAGCATCACCGCCGAAGCCACCGCACCCAGCAGCAGGTATTTAAGCGAGGCTTCGGTTGACTTGGCGTCTTTGAGAAAGCCGACCAGGATATAGAGGGAAATGCTGGTCAGCTCAATGGCAATATAGATAGAAATCAGGCTGGTTGTTGCCGCCATCAGCATCATGCCCAGGGCAGCCAGCAGCACCAGAGCATGGTATTCACCTCTGAAGTTAGCGAACTTGGCGGTGTAGTCCACCGAGGCCAGAATAACCAGAGCGGCAATACCCAGGAAGATGAGCTTGAAGAAGATGGCAAAGCTATCTACCGCCATCTGGTTGTTGAAGATACCGTAAGCGCCCCAACCCCACATGCCCAGAGCGAAGCCAGCCGATATTACTATGCCAAACAGGCTGACCCAGACCAGTACCCCCTTCTTCTGGGTGATAAGGTCAACCAGAATCACGGCGATGGCGAACACCAGCAAAGTCAGCTCTGGCAAAATCAAGCCTAGATTCAAAACCCAGCTCCTTTATTCATTTAGCTAATCCCCTAGCCTCCGACCATGGGCAAAACGCCCAGCTTGATAACATCGGTCAAAATTGCCGGGTAGATGCCGACCAGCATAATTACGGCGATAAAGCAGGCGCCATATATCTTTTCCAGGGTATCAGCATCAGCCACCCAGTTAAACTCGTCCAGTACCGGGCCGTAGAACACCCGCTGCAACAGCCACAGTATGTAGCCGGCGGTCAGCACCACCCCCAGCACCGCCACGATAGTCAGGACCTGGATGCCGGCTACCATGGTGCTGGTGAAACTGCCCACGAAAACGAGAAACTCGGCGGCAAAGCCGCTGGTGGAGGGTAAGCCGAGGGCACCCAGCCCGCCCACGGAAAAGATGACGGCCACAACCGGCATCTGCCGGGCCAGACCGCCCAGTTTGCTCAGGTTGCGCTCCTCAGTGTTGTGCATCACCAGACCGGCCACGGCGAAGAGGAGACCGGTGATAACCCCGTGGCTGAACATCTGCAGGGTGGCTCCGGTCAGGCTCACCTGGGTCAGGGCAAAGATGCCCAGAAAGACATAACCCATATGGCTGATGCTGCTGTATGCGATGAGCCGCTTTAAATCAGTCTGCCTCAGCGTCACCGCCGCCCCATAGAGCACGGTGAAAACGGCAAATACCGCCAGCAGGCTGGCAAACCTGAGGGCAACCTCAGGGAATATCCCCAGACAGATACGAATCATGCCGTAGCCGCCCATCTTAAGCAGCGCCCCGGCCAGCACCACGCTGACCGCGGTAGGGGCATCGGTATGGGCATCGGGCAACCAGGTATGCAGCGGGAAGACCGGCAGCTTGACGGCAAAGCCGCCCAAGAGGAAGAAGAAAATCGCCGCCACCGGAATAACCGCCCTAAACGAGCCGATGCCGGCCCCGGCGATGTCCAGCATGCTGAGGCTGCCGGTGGTGAAGTAGAGGCTGAGAATCCCGGTCAGCATCATGGCACTGCCGAACAGGGTAAAGATAACGTATTTTATGGCTGAGTATTCTTTTCGGCCCGAGCCCCAGATGGAAATCAAGAAGTACATCGGGATAACTTCTATCTCCCAGAACAGGAAGAACAGCAGCAGGTCAAGGGCACAGAATACTCCCAGGATGCTCGCCTCAAGCAGCAGCAGCCAGGCAAAGTACTCCCGCACCCTGAGGTCAACCTTCCAGGAGATGAGCACCACCATAAAACCGAGGAAAGCCATCAGCAACACCAGGGGCAGGTTAAGCCCGTCCACTCCCAGGTGGTAGTTGGCATTAATGGTCGCAATCCAGGAGACCTTCTCCTCAAACTGCATTACGCCCACCGCGGCCGATGAGCGGTCAAAGCCAGCGAACATAATCAGCGAGAGCAGCAGCGGCACCGAGGTAAAGACGAATGCTATCCACCGCACCATCCGTTTCGACAGGTCAGGGACGAAGGCAATCAGAATCGCCCCCGCGATGGGCAGAAAGATTATTAAACTGAGATAAGGAAAATCCAACTTAACCTTCTCTCCCGTTTATTTATTTTCTTTAGCCAAAGAAAAGCACCGATAGCATAATCGCCAGAATACCTATCCCGATAAACAGGCCGTAAAGCTGAAGCTGCCCGGTCTGAATCTGCCGGAGGGCTCTGCCGCCGGCGATGGTCCCGTCAGCTACCCCGTTTACCGTTCCATCGACCACATTGGTATCAAACTGCTGCAATCCAGCGAAGAAGCCATTAATCATTGACTTTCTGACGAAAACATCCTCATAGAGCTCATCAAACCAGTATTTATGCGCCAGCACCGTATGTATTGGGCCAAACATGCCCCTGATTCTTTCCGCCGAGAGCCACTTAGCACTATACATAGCATAAGCCAGCACAATGCCCAGTATCGCCACCACCAGCGATAGTAGGGGCAGCGGATGGGTCAAAACGGCAAAGAAGCCGGGACCGTGCCCCGCACCATGCCCCATAAAGGCACTAAACTGTCCGTTAACATTCCAGAAGCCGGAAACCACCGCCAGAACCGCCAGGATTACCATCGGAACTACCATTACCGGCGGTGACTCGTGGGGGTGACCGTGAGCCTCAGGAGCACCGCCCCGATACTCACCACCGAAGGTCATAAAGATCGCCCGGAACATATAGAAGGCGGTCATAAAGACGGTTATCAGCGCCAGATAGAACAGAATGGGCTGGCTCGCCAGAGAGCTGGCCAGTATCTCGTCCTTGCTCCAGAAACCGGCCAGCGGCCAGACGCCGGCCAGACTGAGCGAGGCAATGACAAAGGTAGCGTATGTCCACGGCATCACCTTGCGCAGCCCACCCATCTGGCGCATATCAAAGGTCCCGGTGGCGTGATTGACGCTGCCGGCACCGAGAAAGAGCAGTGCCTTGAAGAAGGCGTGGTTGAACAGGTGGAAGATGCCGATAGCCACCCCGCCGGTGCCCAGCCCCAGCATCATATAGCCCAGCTGGCTGATGGTGGAATAGGCCAGCACCCGCTTGATATCGGTCATCACCAGGCCAATGGAAGCGGCAAAAATGGCGGTGAAGCCGCCGATAATCGCCACCGTGGTCATCGCTTCCATAGAGTGCTCAAACAGGGGGAAGGTGCGGGCGACCAGAAAGACACCGGCCGCCACCATGGTGGCGGCATGAATTAAGGCGCTGACCGGGGTCGGGCCTTCCATAGCGTCGGGCAGCCACACATGGAGCGGGAACTGGGCTGACTTACCCACCGCACCGGAAAAGACACCGATGGCTACCCAGGTAAGTATCGTCCCCGAGATAGCCCCGGTGACGGCCAATTCATGCAACATCGCAATATCAAAGGTCCCGGTATTGAAATACAGCGCCAGTATGCCCGCCAGGAAGCCGAAGTCGCCCAAACGGGTAACGATAAAGGCTTTCTTGGCAGCATTGGCCGCCGATGGCTTGTGGAACCAGAAGCCGATAAGGAGATAGGAGCAGAGCCCCACCCCCTCCCAGAAGACGAACATGAAGACCAGATTGTCGGCTAAGACCAGCCCCAGCATTGAAGCGGTGAACAGCGACATAAAGGCGAAGTAGCGGTGATAGCCGGCATCGCCGTGCATATAGCCCTGCGAGTATATCTGCACCATCAGGCTGACCACAGTAACCACAATCAGCATCACCGCGGTCAGTGGGTCAACCAGCAGCCCTAGGTGAATGCTGACCCCACCTTCAATGAGCACCCACTCAATATCGGGTACGGGCAGGGCATGCCCGCTGTTAGCCATTACGGCAAACAGGGCAAAGACAGAGATAACGAAAGAACCACCAATAGCGGCAATGGTGGTGTAGCCACCAAGCTGGGGCTTATCGTTGCAGAAGGGCCGCAGCACAAACGATATTATGATAAAGGAGAAGAGCGGTAGCAGAAATATGAGCCAGAGTAACTGATGTGGCATTATCTCTCCCTTATTACCTCACAAAATTTACCATTTCATTAAATTAATTTTGGTGGCGTCAATCGTCTCATAGCCACGATAGATAGCGATGATTATGGCTAACCCCACCGCTGCCTCAGCCGCCGCCACCACCATAATAAATATAACAAAGACCTGTCCGGTCAGTGCCAGCGGCACAATATAGCGAGAGAAGGCAACCAGGGCGATACTCACCGCCACCAGCATAATCTCAATTGACATCAGGATAATGATGGCGTTGCGCTTGGACAGCGCCCCGTAAAGTCCGATGGCAAACAGGACCGTTGATAATATCAGATAGTGTTCCAAACCGACTAACATAACCTTGCTACTTCTCCCTCACCAGAACTATCGCTCCCAAGATGGCGACCAGCAAAAGAACCGCCGCCATCTCCACCACCAGGATAAACCCGCCTTCGCCGAAAAGCTTGCCGGCAAGGACGGGGGTGGTCGGCACCAGGGGCATTGCCGTTGATACCGCCCACGGGGTACTGACCATGGTGTATATCAGCGCCCCCAGTAGCAAAACCACCACCACCAGAACGGGGATTTGCAGTTTATTGGTGAGACCACCCCGCTGGACTTCCCTGGTCAGCATAATCGCCAGGATAATTAATATGGCGATAGCGCCGACATAAATCAAAACCTGCACCGCCGCTAGAAAGTCGGCGCTCAGGGTTACATAGAGCCCGGCTATGGTCAGGAAGCACAGAATTAAAGCCAGTGCCGCCCGGAAGATGTCGCGCAGCAGCACCACCGCCAGAGCGGCGGCGACACTAACTATGGCCAGTATCCAGAAAGCAATTGCCAGCCCCATTATGCTTTCCCCTTGCCCTTCTTCTCGTTATACACCAGCAGCGTCTGCTTCGGTAGATTTTCGGCAACCTCAGGGTGATAGTAACCACTTGGTGGCACCTTCTCATCCCGCTTTATATCTTCTTTCTGCAGAACAAGCTCCTGATTGCGGTACGCCGCCTGCTCATAGACATAACCCAGGAACAGGGCATCAAAGGGGCAGGACTCAACACACAGGCCACAGAAGATGCATTTCCTGGTATCCACCTGGTACTTTTCTGGGTGATAGGCGAGGTCACACCTCAGGCACCGCTCCGCTTCTTCCACCGCCAGCTGCTCCTCCAGGCTGAGCTCCACCCCTTTAAAGGTAGACAGCCGCTCTTTGAGCGGGATGAAGGGTATCTCGGGGCGGAACGCCTCTCTCGGTCCCTCAACCCTAGTCGGCATCGCCTCAACCGGTGCCAGCACCTCGTCAATATCCCCATCCCCACCCAGGTATTTGTCCATCGCGATGGCTGCCTTTCGGCCGGCGGCTATCGCCGTGATGACCAGGTCGGTCCCGGTCACGGCATCACCAGCGGCAAAGACGCCTTTCTTGCCGGTCGCCTTGGTTTCTTCATCAACCTCAATGGTGCGTCCCCTGACCGTCTTGATCTCATCCATCCCCTCCACCAGCCCCAGCTCAGCCCACTGCCCCACGGCGAAAATAATGGTATCGGCGGGCAAAATATGCTCCGAGCCGGGGATAGAGTCAACCTGCAGCTTGCCATCTTTATCAAAGGCGAAGGAGCGCACATCAAGGCACTCCACACCGCTAACATGTCCGTTATCACCGGTAATCTTGGTGAAGGAATGGGACGGATGAACAAGCACCCCTTCGTGCTCGCCCTCTTCAATCTCCTCGGCGCTGGCCAGCATGCCCCGGCGGCTCTCCAGGCAGGCAACGCGGACTTCCTCGGCACCCAGCCTCAGGCTGGTGCGGGCACAGTCAAAGCCAACATTACCACCGCCAATCACCACCACCCTCTTGCCGACCTTAACCGGCTTACCCAGCGCTACATCGCGCAGAAAATCGGTGGCAATTAATATCCCGTCTAAATCAGAGCCGGGCAGGGGTATCTTCACCCCGCGGTGAGCGCCCACCGCAATCAGAACCGCATCATAGCCATCTTTCAGCAGCTTATCGACTGACTCAACCTTGGTATTCAGCTTAATCTCGACGCCGACTCTCTTTATTTCATCAATCTCATCATCGATTATTCTCGGCGGCAGGCGATAATCGGGGATACCTACCCGGATCATACCGCCGACGATGGACAGTGACTCAAAGGCGGTTACCTTATGTCCCTGCTTGGCCAGATAGTAGCCGGCAGTCAGCCCGGCCGGTCCGGCACCGACAATAGCCACCTTCTTACCGGTGGGTGGCAGCTGCTTGCCTTTCTGGCGCCAGAGGCCGTTGTCATGCTCCCAGGCGAATCTCTTCAGTGCCCGGATGGTAATCGGCTGGTCAATCTTGCCCCGGTTACATTTATCCTCGCAGGGATGGGCACAAATAAAGCCACAGACTGAAGGGAAGGGAATCCTCTCCCTGATTACGGCCAGGGCATCAGCAAACTTGCCCTGGGCAATGAGACGGACATAGCGGGCCGCATCCACGCCCGCCGGGCAGGTATCATGGCACGGCGCCACGATTTCCCCCTGCACCGCCGTCTCCGGGGTTTCAATCTCAATGGCACTAATCGGGCAGCTGCGGGCACAGGTGTAACAGCCAATACACTTGTCTTCATCCCAGGCAAGCTTGGTGCCCCGGGCGCGACGAGAGATGTCCAGCTTCTGCTCCGGGTATTGGGTGGTAATTGGCCCCCGTAACAGGTTTCTCAGGGTTACCGAGAGGCCCTTGGCAATGCCAATACCGTAGCGCTCAAACCTCAACTCGGCCCCCTCCTAAGCGGAAGAACTTTGACCAGAGAAGTATCAAAACGGCCATTATGGCTATGTTCAGGAATATTGCCAGCCAGGGCAGCGTTCCCTTCCAGACCAGCACTTCCAGAGCGGTAATTAGCAGGTTTATCAGGGCTAACGGCAACAGACCCTTCCAGGCAAAGCCCATTACCTGGTCTATTCTCAGCCGGGGGATGGTAGCCCGTATCCAGATGACGAACAGGAACACGGCCACTATCTTGATGATAAACCAGAGGAAGGGCGGCAGCAGCGGCCCCCTCCAGCCACCGAGGAAAAGGGTGGCGACCAGCGCCGAAAGCACCAGCACCTCACAGTATTCCGCCAGGAAAAACATGGCGAACTTCATACCGGAGTATTCAATATTGAAACCGGCCACTATCTCCGAATCAGCCTCAAGCAGGTCAAAGGGGCAGCGGTTGACCTCGGCCAGAGCGGCGATAAAGAATATCAGGAAACCCAGTGGCTGAAGCAGGATAAAGGGGATGCTCTGTGCCTCCACAATCCGGGTCAGCGATAGTGAGCCGGCGAGCAGGACAACACTGAGGATAGCCAGACCGAGCGGAATCTCATAGCTTATTAGCTGGGCAACATCACGCATCGCCCCCACCAGAGAATACTTATTGTTGGAACTCCACCCTGCCATAAACACCCCCACCGCCACGATTGAGCTGACGGCGACGACATAGAGAATGCCCACATTGAGGTCAGCCAGCAGTGCCCCCCTCTGGAACGGGACCACGGCAAAAATCATAAATACGGGCACAAAAGCCACCAGCGGCGCCAGCCAGAAAATCAGCTTGTCCCCCTTGGACGGTATGATGTCCTCTTTAATCAATACCTTGATGGCGTCAGCCACCGGCTGAAGCAGACCAAAGGGGCCGGTCCGGTTTGGTCCCAGGCGGACCTGAATAAAGCCGAGAGCCCGCCGCTCAATGTAGATAAAGCCCATCACCATGGTCAGGATAAAGGCAATGATGACCACCGTAAATACGGCAAAGTGTATCCAGTAGTTGTCCAGCAAATACACTACCTGTCTACCTCTCCCATACAGATATCAATACTGCCAAAGGTAATGATGGCATCGGCTATCTTCCAGCCGACCGCCATATCCCGAAGCGCCGTCAGATTTATCAGCGAGGGCGCTCTGATGTGAAAGCGATAGGGATTGGGTGAGTAGTCTGACACCAGGTAGAAGCCGAGCTCACCCTTGGGGGCTTCAATGCGCCCGTAGGCTTCCCCCTTGGGCGGACGCAGCCTCAGCGGTACCTCGGTCAATACCTCACCCTCAGGAAGCTGCTCCATCGCCTGCTTGATAATGCGCACGCTCTGGCGCATTTCCTGAATCCTTACCCGGTAGCGGTCGTAGCAGTCACCGACCGTACCGGTGGGAATCTCAAACTCAAAGCGGTCATAAATCGAGTAAGAGTCAGCCTTACGAATATCCCACTTGACCCCGCTGCCGCGCAGCACCGGGCCGCTGGCACCGATATTTATGGCCAGCTCTTTGGGCAGGATACCAACCCCCTTCGCCCGCGCCAGCAGTATCTCGTTCTCGGCCAGCAGCCGGTCATATTCATCAATGAAACCGGGCATCTCGGCGATAACCTTTTCCAGCGCCGGCATAAATTCCTCGGGAATATCCTGGCTCACCCCGCCGAAACGCATGAAGTTATAGGTGAGCCGCTGCCCGGAGACCATCTCAAACAGGTCCAGAATCTTCTCCCTTTCCCTTATCATATAAAGGATAGGGGTCATAAAGGCACCGCAGTCATTCAAAAAGGCGCCAACCGCAATCAGGTGGCTGGCGATGCGCTGCAGTTCAGCTATAATCACCCTGATGTGCTCCGCCCGTTCCGGAACCGGAATGTCAGCCAGCTTCTCCACCGCCAGGCAGTAAGCCAGATTGCCCGCCATTGAAGCCAGGTAATCCAGCCGGTCGGTAAAGGGGATATTCTGCTTGTAGGTCCGCTCCTCGGCTACCTTCTCAATGCCCCGGTGCAGGTAGCCGAAGACCGGCTCCATATCAACCACCACTTCCCCGTTAAGCGTCATCCTCATCCGGAACACCCCGTGGGTTGAGGGGTGCTGAGGACCAAAATTGAGAACAAAGGACTCAGTCTTAATTGCCACCTTGCCAGTCCTTTCTTAACGGATGGCCGGGGAAACCCTCCCAGAGAACGATGCGCTTCATATTGGGGTGACCGTCAAATTTAATCCCGAAGAGGTCAAAGATTTCCCTTTCTTGCAGGTCGGCGGCCCGCCACAGGCTGAACACCGAAGGCAGGGAAGGATTTTTCCGGTCGTGACAGCGCGTCTTTAATTTAAGGCTGTGGTTATGCTCCAGTGAAGTTAAGATATAGACCGCCTCAAAGTAGTCACGGTAATCAACCGCGGTGATGGTGGTAAGGTAGTCGCAATTAAACTCGGGTGTCGTCTTGAGAAAAGAAGCCACATCCAGCAGGGATTCCGGCTTAATCAAGAGACTATCTTCACTTGACTCAATAACACTTCCCGGAAACTGCTTTTCCAGTTTAGCGGCAATTTCCTTACCGGAAAGGGCTACCGTCATCTACTTGCCCTCCTGAAGCAGGCTTCTCTTGGCTATCTTGCTCTGCAGTGTCCTTATCCCGTGAAGCAGTGCCTCCGGGCGCGGGGGACAACCGGGGATATAGACATCAACCGGTATGATGCGGTTATAACCGGGCACCACCGCATAAGAGCCGGTAAAGATGCCACCGCTGATGGCACACGCCCCCATGGCGATTACCCACTTCGGCTCGGCCATCTGGTCATAGATTCGCTTCACTTGGGGGGCCATCTTCCAGGTTATGGTACCGGCGGTAATCATCAGGTCAGCCTGCCGTGGTGAAGCGCGCATGATTTCCATGCCAAATCGGGAAATATCAAAACGGGAGGCAGCGGTACAAATCAGCTCAAAAGCGCAGCAAGCCGGCGCAAAAAGTACCGGCCACATAGAGGAACGCCTTGCCCAGTTAAGCAGGGCATCCACACTGGTCAGCAATATGTTGGCCTTAAGCTCCTCATCCAGCCACTTATCCGGGTCGGGGATAACGTCCTGACTGTGCGCCTTCAGCGCCTCTATCCCCTCACCCTCACTCCGGTCAAGCTCTTTATCATCATAAATATATCGCCCCGGTAATTTCTCTACTGCCATTCCAGCACTCTCTTTCTCCAGGCATAGATATAACCAACGATAACAATGGCAATAAAAATTAATATCCCGACAAAGGCGAAAATGCCCAAATCTCTCAAGCCCACTGCCCACGGGTAGAGGAAAAGAACCAGCACATCAAGCGCCACAAATAAAAGGGCGTAAAAATAGTAGCGGAAATTAAACTGAATCCAGGTTTTGCCGATGGTAGTCATGCCGCATTCATAGGTAGAACTCTTGGCGGCACTGGGCTTTTTGGGGACAACTCTGAGGTACTTGAGAGTAACCGGAAGCAGAATAGTGGTAGCAGCAAAAAAAATGGCGACTATCAGGAACAAAGCGACGAGCCCGAAGTCTGCCAGCACTAGTATGCCTCCTGTCTTAAATAGCCCGCCATAGTTTATCACAATAATTTTTTGATGACAAGAGGTTTTCACCCCTAGACTATTGCATTTTTTCCTTTTTTATGGCAGAATAACCAAGAATGCCTTCAGCATTCCCAGCCTTTATCAAAAAGCTATAAGCACGTGCCACCGTGGGGGGGAATAGTTGCGTTAAGGGGAGGTGGTGCCGAAGCAATGGTGAATTGGTGTAAGAAATAATGAAGAGAGCCTACCAAGCCATAGCGGGTCTGCTGATACTATCCATTGTGGTGCTCGGTTCAACTACCTGCTCCGCCCAACCAATCAGTAAGTTTGAAGAGACCCGCTCTTTAATGGATACCTACGTTAAAATCATTGTTTATGCTGACACCGATACCGCTGAAGCCGCCCTGAATGCCGCCTTCAACCGGATGGCAGAAATAGAGAAAATTGCCTCAATTTATGATAGTGAGAGTGAAGCCTTCCAACTCAACCAGAACGGATATATTGAAAACCCCTCGCAAGACCTGTTTAAGCTGATGACCCTGTCCCTCGACTACCATGAACTGACCGACGGGAACTTCAATATCGCCGTACAGCCACTGCTGGAATTATGGCAGGGTGGTCTCTGGAAAGAGAGCCCCGAGGTTCAGCAAAGTAAGATAGATGAAACACTGGCACTGGTTGACCTGGCCAACATTGCCATCACCGAAAACCGCATTGACTTAAAACAAGAAGGCATGGAAATTACTCTCGGCGGCATTGCCAAGGGCTATGCCGTTGACGAGGCGCTCGCCGTCCTGAGCCAGATGGGTATTGAGCATGCCCTGCTGGATGCCGGCGGCGACATGGCTGCCATAGATGCCAAACCAGAAGGCGAGCTGTGGAATGTTGCCCTGGTGAACCCGGATGATACCAGCCAGTCCCTGGCTGCCTTTCAATTTGCCGATAAAGCCATCGCCACCTCAGGGAACTACCAGCGCTACTTCAACCCGGAAAAGACGGCGCACCACATCATCAATCCCAAGACCGGTTTCTCAGCCGGAGAGTGCATCAGCGTTACCGTTATTGCCGGCAGCGGCACCGAGGCTGATGTGTTGGCAACTTCGGTATTTGTGATGGGACCGGAAGCGGGTATGGAGCTGGTGGAATCTCTGGACGGCGTTGAGTGTTTAATAGTAGATGCGGAGCGAAATAGACACCGCTCTTCTGGATTGTCAGACTATCTCATGTAGTGAGGTTAACTGAGTGGATATCAGGCTAAAACTAACCGGGGCGCGACGCGGGGCAAAGGTGCCGGAGAGCAAGATTACCGCCGCCAGCCCTATTGAGCCTCTCCCGCTACCGGAAAAGGTAATTATCCCCATGCAGCAGCATATCGGGGCCGAGAATGCTCCCCTCGCCTCCAGAGGTGCCGAGGTGCTGACCGGGCAGAAGATAGGCGAATCAGAGAAGTTTATCAGTGCCCCGGTCCATGCCACCCTCTCCGGTGAGATAAGTGGCGGCAGCGTGGTCATAAATCCGCCCACCGGAGAACTGACCAAGACTCTGGCCATAACTTCTGATGGTGCCGACAAGTGGGTGGAGCTGGCAAAAGCCAAGGACCCGAAGTCGCTCTCGGTGAAGAAGATTATTGAAATGGTAAAAGAGGCCGGCATCGTCGGCATGGGCGGCGCCGCCTTCCCCACCCACGTTAAACTACAACCCCCCAAAGACAAGAAGATAGACAGCGTAATTCTCAACGGCTGCGAGTGCGAGCCATTCGTCACCGCCGACCACCGGATTATGCTGGAATACGGTGAGCAGGTGCTCTCTGGACTTAATATCATCCGCAAGGCGCTCGCCCCCCAGAATGTCTATATCGGCATCGAGGACAACAAAGAGGATGCCATTGAGCATCTGGAAGAACTGATTTCAAAGTCAGATTTTGCCCGGGATTTCAAAATAGTCCCCCTGAAATCAAAGTACCCGACCGGTGCCGAAAAAACCCTGATTGAGGTAATACTGGGTCGGGAAGTCCCCATCGGCGGGCTGCCGATGGATGTCGGCGTGGTGGTGCAGAACGTGGGCACGGCCAAGGCAATCCATGACACCATCTTTGAGGGCAAACCCCTGGTGGAAAGGGTGGTCACTGTCACCGGCGCGGTCAAGCAGCCGAAAAACCTGCTGGTCAGAATCGGTACCCCGTTAAGAAATCTGATAGAATACTGCGGGGGCATGGAGGAAGGCGCCAACGAAATTATCCTGGGCGGGCCGATGATGGGTATCGCCCACTTCGACCTTGACTTCCCGGTCACCAAGGGAACCAGCTGTGTGCTGGTGAGGGAAAGCGTCCCGGTAAAAGAGCAGGAGTGCATCAGCTGCGGGCGGTGCCTGCAGGTCTGCCCGATGCGGCTCATGCCGACCCTGCTCACCAAATACGCCAAGACCGGCCGATATGATGCTTGCGAAGAGGCCTATGTCAATAACTGCGTGGAGTGCGGAAGCTGCGCCTATGCCTGTCCCGCCCGCATACCGATAGTGCAATATATAAAGGTAGCCAAGAAAGAACTGGTCAAGAGGAAAGCAACCAAGTGACCGAAGAAGAAGCGACTCCCAAAGAAGAGGCAGCCGCCGAAGAGGCACCGAAAGAAGAAGCGCCGGCTGAAGCGGAAGCAGAAGCAATCAGCGAGGCAGAGGCGCTGAGGCAGCGGTTCTTAATCTCAGCCGCGCCCCATCTGAAGAGCTGGTACTCCACCAGCAAGATAATGTACCTGGTGGTCGCCGCTCTCCTCTTCCCTACCGCCGCCGCGGTATATTTCTTCGGTTTCTATGCCCTCACCGTGTGCGCCGTCGCCATTGTCAGCGCTGTCGCCACCGAGTGGGCAGTCAAGAAAATAAGGGGCCGGCCCTTCATTATGGATGGCAGCGCCGTGCTTACCGGGCTTCTGCTCGCCCTGGTACTCCCGCCCACCCTGCCACTGTGGATGGTAGCCATCGGTTCTGTCTTTTCCATTGCCATCGTCAAAGAAGCCTTCGGCGGGCTGGGCTTCAATATATTCAACCCGGCTCTGGGCGGCCGAGCCTTTCTGATGGCCTGCTGGCTGGCCGAGACCACCACCTGGGTGGCGCCGATGGGCTTCAGTTGGGATGCGGTAACCACCGCCACCCCACTCGGTCTGAGCTTCGTCCCACCACCCGATACCGGCATGCTGTACGGGAATCTATTTCTGGGTAACATCGGAGGCTCGCTGGGTGAGACCTCGGTCCTGGCGATACTGATTGGCGGGGGAATACTCTTAGCCGTAGGCATAATCAGCTGGCATATCCCGGTAACCTACATTGGCACCGTGGCTCTGCTCACCTTCATCTGGCCCGGTCAGGACCCCCTGTTCCACGTCATGGCGGGGGGAGTCATGCTGGGGGCTTTCTTTATGGCTACCGATTATGTCACCTCCCCCATTACTATTAAAGGTAAAATAATATTCGGCATCGGCTGCGGGTTGGTCACCGTAATCGTCCGCATACTGGGCGGTATGCCGGAGGGGGTGTGTTTCTCCATACTGCTGATGAACGCCCTCACCCCGCTTATTGACCGCTATACCATGACCAAGCCGCTCGGTCTAAAGAGTTTAAAGAAGGCAAGCAGTGAAGGATAAGTTAGGCCAATATTATCCCATACTAGCCCTTACCGTGGTCGTTTTCATATCGGTAGCGGTGCTTTCCGGGATGGACAGCTTTACCCGCGATACCATCCAGTACCAGAAGGAGCTGAAGATTCAGCGAATGCTCAACCAGCTATTCCCGGAAATGAGCGCCTATGACTTTGATGAATCTACCGAGATATATACCATAACCGCCGATGATACCAAGATAGGCTACGCCTTTCTGGGGGTAGGTGTCGGCTACGGCGGGAATATTGATATTGTGGTCGGACTGGAGAATAAGACCACCCTGAGAGGTATTGCCGTAATCGCCCATGCTGAGACCCCGGGACTGGGCGACAAGATACTTTTGCCTGACTTCACCGATAAATTTGTCGGCCTGGATATCAGTGAGGTAAATCTGACCCGTGATGGCGGCAAGGTAGACGCCATCACCGGGGCAACGATAAGCTCCCGGGCCGTGGTTGACGGCGTTAGAGCCGCCGCCATGGAAAAGGCTAAATTGATACCGGACTAGGAGAAAGGATTAAATGGCTAAATTCTGGAAACAGTTTCTGTCCGGGATAGTGATTACTAACCCGCTGTTTGTCCTTGCTTTAGGCCTGTGTCCCGCGCTGGCGGTAAGCGTAACCGTCACCAACGGGATCGGGATGAGCCTGGCCACCGCCTTCGTTCTGCTGGGTTCAGCCATCGTTGTATCCAGTATCAAGAATTTCGTCCCCAACATAGTCCGAATACCGATATTCATCGTGGTCATCGCCAGCTTTGTGACCATTGCCGACCTCACCCTTAAAGCCTTTATTCCAACTCTAGCCGACTCACTGGGGATATTCCTTCCCCTGATTGTGGTCAACTGCATCATAATGGGGCGGGCGGAGGCTTTTGGTTCCAAGCACCCGGTGCACCTGGCGATTGCCGATGCCCTGGGCGCGGCCGTGGGCTTTGCCATCGCCATGATTATCATCTCCTTCCTGAGAGAGGTGCTCGGCACCGGCCAGCTGGCTTTCAAGGTGGTGCCCTATTTTGACATCCACCTGTTTACCCTGCCCGTTCTGGGTACGAGCCCGATGGCGCTCTTTATCCTGCCACCGGGGGCGTTCTTACTCATCGGGCTGCTTCTGGCACTATTCAGACGACTGGGGGTATTGAAGAGTGAGTGATTTACTGCCCATATTCATCAGAATGATCACCACCTCCAACATCGTCCTGGTGATGTATCTCGGGCTTTGCCCCTTCTTTGGCGTTTCCAAGAAGCTGGGCCCCGCCATCAGTATGGGGGCAGCCGTCACCCTGGTCATGACCATTGCCGCCATTGCTACCTGGGTCATCAACTACTACATCCTGATTCCCTTTGATGTTGAGTTCATGTACATCGTCCTCTTTATCCTGGTGATTTCGTCACTGGTGCAGATGGTCGAGATGACCATCAAGCGGACGAATGCCACCCTTTACAATGCCCTGGGGATATATCTGCCCCTGATTACCACCAACTGCGCTATTCTCGGGCTCACCTTTCTCAACATCAGAGAGGAATACACCATCATCCAGAGCATCGTCAACGGGATAGGCGCCGGCGTTGGCTTTGCCATCGCCCTGATTATGATGTCCAGTATCCGGGAGAAACTGGAGCTGGCTGATTTACCGAAGTCAATGAAGGGATTGCCCATCGCCTATATCTCGGCTATGATTCTGGCGCTCATCTTCGTCTTTACCTTTGGCGGGGTGGTCTAATCCATAGGGCTTTTAGACATAAAAAGTGACCGGGTGATATAATTAAGATAGAAACAGGAGCGTTTAGAACCAATAAACAGGCATAAAATTAAATCTCATCTGGCTGTTTCGAGAGGGATGTCATAAATGCTAATCACGATGCTGATACTAACCGCAATCGGGCTCACCGCCGCCATATTAATCTACATCGTAAGTGTGGTTGTACCGCGCAAGGTTCAGGGGCTGGAGAAGATGGAGGAGGTAAACGAGCACCTGCCGGGGATGGACTGCGGTGCCTGCGGCTATCCCGGCTGCTTCGCCTACGCCCAGGCGGTGGTCAAAGACCCTGATGAGCTCAGCAATGCTCCCTGCGCCACCTTACTTCAGAACGAAGAGAATGTGAAAAAAATAGAAGAAGCGCTCGGTATAACTGTTGACACCGAAAGCCTGAACAAAAGAGCGCTCGTCCACTGCGGCGGCAAATCAGAGGTTATCTGCAATTACTCCGGAATTGATACCTGCAAGGGAGCTGCCCAGCTTCTCCACGGCTACAAAAAATGCCCCTATGCCTGCTATGGCCTGGGTGACTGCATTGACGTGTGCCCTCAAGACGCCATCTACATGGATGAGGAGAAAGATATCGTCGTTGTTGACCCGGAGAAGTGTAACGGCTGCGGACTGTGTGTGCCCGAATGCCCGCTGGACCTGATTGAGCTGGTGCCGGCTGGGACCAAGATTGCCTTCCTCTGTAGCTACGCACCACTGAAAGATATCCCGGGCAGGGAGAAATGCGAATACGGTTGTACCCACTGCCGCAAGTGCTTCAAGGCCTGCGAGGAAGAGGGAATACACGCCATCGAGTGGGATAAGGAGAGAGCTCTCCCCATTATTGACCAGGATAAATGCACCCTCTGCGGTAAATGCATTGAAGTCTGCGAATCAGATACCCTGGTTGATTTCACCAAAATCACCAAAGCCAGAAAACCAAAAGTCCCTGCCCTGAGCGCCTGAGCCGAAAGGTAGTGAGAGCGAAAGCAAATAATGCGTGTCATTGCTGGTGAGGCGAAAGGTCACCGACTTAAAGTACCCAAAGGGGTTGCGGTTCGACCGGCAACCGACCTAGTCCGGGGAGCCATCTTCTCCATCCTGGAAAACACTACCCGTAACTGGGAACTGGTGCTTGATTTATTCGCCGGTAGCGGGGCGCTGGGTATTGAAGCGCTCAGCCGGGGGGCGGGCTGGGTTGATTTTGTGGACCAGGAGCCCAGATGCTGCGCCATAATCAAGCAGAACCTGGTCAAGACCAGACTAACCGCCCGGGCGCATGTTTACTGCTGTAGTGTGAGCAAAGCAGTTTCTTTTCTGGACAAAGAGTACGGCATCATTCTGATGGATCCGCCCTATGCCAACTCCACCATCGGCAGGGTGATAGACCAGCTGGCCATCTCCAAACTGGTGGGCGGTGATTCGGTCCTAGTGGTAACCCACTCCCCCCATCTCTCCCTGGAGGCGACCTATGCCAGGTTAAGCCTGACCAAAGAGCACCGCCATGGTGATAGCTGTATTGCCATCTACCAAAAGGAGGCTAATTCTTGACGATTGCCATCTACCCGGGTACCTTTGACCCGATAACCAACGGGCACCTTGATATTGTGGCCAGAGCAGCCAAGCTCTTTGCCAAGCTGGTCATTGGTATCTATGATTCCCCCGATAAGCAGCCCCTCTTCACCATAGCGGAAAGGGTTGAACTAGCCAGAGAGGCGGTTGCCAAGTTACCCAATGTTGAGGTAGAATCTTTCTCTGGGCTAACCGTTGATTTTGCCAAGAAGGTAAAGGCAAAAGCCATGGTGCGCGGCTTGCGCATGAGCGCCGACTTCGAACGGGAATTTGATATGGCCATGATGAACAAAAGGCTTTTCCCCGAGCTTGAGCTGGTCTGCCTTATGGCCAACGTGGAATATCAGTTTCTCAGCTCCACCCTGCTCAAGGAAGCCGCCAACCTGGGTGGTGATATCAGCGACCTTGTCCCGGAACATGTCGCTAAAGCACTAAGAAAGAGGGTGAAAGGCAAAATGTGAGACAGTTGCAAAAAGACTACCCAAGCCAATTGATTGAGCAAAAGAAAAAGGAGGTAAACTTCTATGGCGTATATGATTACCGATGAGTGCATCAGCTGTGGTGCCTGCGAGCCGGAGTGCCCGAATAAGGCCATCCGCGAGGAAGAGACCCTTTATGTCGTTGACCCCGACAAGTGCACCGAGTGTGTTGGTCACTTTGACACACCAAAGTGTGCTGAGGTCTGCCCGGTTGATATGTGCTGCATACCTGACTCGAAACATAAAGAAACCAAAGAACAATTGATGGAGAAGTTCAAAAAACTTAACCCGTAAGACTTTCCCGAGTACCTAAATAAAAAAGAATAAAACAGCTTATTTTGAGACTACCCCGGAGGGTTGACTGCGGGGTAGTCTTTTCTTATTCAAAGAAAGAGCGCACCGCGTCAAACTCCTGGGGAAGCAGGCTTAGCACCAGGGGGAAGTAATTCAGCAAGACATTGGCCAGAGCCGAGCTGGCCACGGTATCCCCGATGCCGAGAAACTTGACCCAGGTAGCGAGTATGGCACCGCAAAAGGTCGCCCCCAGCAGCAGACCGAAG
>Ga0209635_10000343_pt1 | contig 30829 bp, 30 predicted proteins | sample DeeMarSWOR230_32_FD_187463 | JGI IMG/M metagenome (GOLD analysis project Ga0209635, IMG submission 187463) | Marine sediment microbial communities from White Oak River estuary, North Carolina - WOR-2-30_32 (SPAdes) (version 2) | ecosystem: Environmental > Aquatic > Marine > Intertidal zone >...
TAGCCGTGTTCAAATCTCTGCTCTCGAGTTGCTTCATCAGATAAGGATACGCCACATCGAAGGTTATCGGGTAATTGTTAACCCATTCCGCGCAAACTTTATCATAACCAGCGGCTATTTTGAAAACCTGATAAAGCGAAACATTTTCCTTAAGAAGCCGTTCTTTAGAGTGGGAGTCGCGAACGTCGAGGTCTGGCGCCCCGTTAAGACCGCCAGGTTTTGCAATATCTATAGCCTCGTAAAGGTGAACAGCATCTTCAGCAGTTGTTGATTCAACTGCCAACTTGACGTTTTCTCTCAAACGTGCAAAGTCAAAATCAAAATTTCCCTTAACAGGGGTCATGCCCGCTGCAACAGCGATGGGCACGAACAGAATCACAGTGCCGAGGAGAGTGTTTCCGCCTTTCTGCCATGCGTTGATGTCGGCTACGCATTTTTTTATGATTTGACCCATGCCAACATCGTTAACGGAAAGTTTTTTTTCTGACACGGCGCTTCCACGGTTTGCAGCCTCCTCAAAAGAACAGCGTGCAGCAACTGCAGAAGCTAGGAAATGTTCGACCCGTGTGCCCTCAAAGCCCACCATAAAATTCACGTTTCCAGGCTTGTCGGCGCTGACTTCGAGCAGTATAGCCAGTTCTAAACATTTGGAAATATGCTTTGCCTTTTCATGGTGGGGCATATGGGAAAGCGCACCTGATTTTATAGAGGGTCAAAAAAAGGTTTATTAACGTTATGTAAAAAACTACAAACAATTGAAGTATCTTGCAATACCAAACGCGACAGAGGATTTCTCCATGAAAGCCCGAGAAGGCGAATTAATCAAAACACAGGACAACGTTATCTTCGACGTCAAAGGCTTGGTGCATCCCCCAAACAAGGTCATAGCTTTTCCAAGGTTCATCCCGTCGCCTCAGGGCACTCGTGGGAGTCAAAAGGACTTGTATGGCAAAATCTACAGCCTCAGTGAACGCTTCAAATTTCTTGAGCAAAACTCGCCCAACTTGGTAGTTCATGACCGCGTGTTTGACGAGACCCTGTGCGAGGTCCCGATAGGCACCATCAAAAAATATTACAAGCCAATCGAAAAGCTCAGATTACTACGCACATCTAAGAAGCTGGGCGGCTTGGAACGAAAAGCCGTACAGCTTGCGGAAGAGTTGAAGGAAGCAGCTGACATTCCCTGGAGCGCCGTAGGGATTTCTGGCTCTGTGCTGGTTGGGCTGTACACGTCGAAGTCTGACATTGACCCTGTTGTTTACGGTGTGGAAAACTGCCGTAAGGCTTACGCAGCTTTGGAGAACTTGCTGAAAGATGGTAAAGCCCACTTTAAGCCGTACACCCGTGAGGAGTTGCAGGCGCTGTTCGATTTCCGTTCGAAAGACACCATCATGAGCTTCGAAGACTTCGCTCGGGTCGAATCGCGCAAGGCGTTCCAAGGCATGTTTGACGGCACTGACTATTTCATACGCTTCGTGAAAGACTGGAGCCAAATAAGCGAGCAGTACGGCGACATCTGCTACAAGAACAGCGGCTACGCAAAAATAACCGCCACAATTGCTGATGACGCCGAGGCGCTGTTCACGCCGTGCACGTACAAAATTGAAAACGTCACAGTTGCTGAGGGCCCAAAACTGGAGCCAATACTGGAGGTTGCTTCGTTCCGCGGCAGATTCTGTGAACAAGCCCGAAAAGGCGAAGCGATAACGGCGCAGGGAAAAGTTGAACGCGTCACCAACATGAAAACGGGAAAAGAGTACTACAGGATAATACTAGGCAACAAGCCCGCGGACTATATGGTGTTGTCCTGTTCTTGAGAGTTGCGTTTTTTGAAGCATTGGGCGAAAATGTTAAATATTTCTTACGTAATATATTTCTAACGTTAAAAATATATTACATTGGATCTGTCACATATGAGAAAAAACAAGTTAGGATACCTCGGTTTCCTCGGCTTATTGGGTTTGCTCGGTTTAGTCACTGAAAATTTTGGTTTTTACGGTTTTTTTGGCTTCTTCGGATTTTTCAGCACATTTTGGGGAAGAGGAAGCGATGAAAGAATTGAAAAAAACATTGACCGAGCATGTAGAAATGCTTTTGTCTTCATTACAATAACGTCGGCATTCTCTCTAGCCTATATTGCGTCCTTCAAAGCTGTCGAAGCTTTGCCACTGGCTTTGCTTCCTCCATTTGTTGGAATTGTAGTGTTTGTCTTTTCCTACATTTACTATGATAGAAGCGGAGATTGAAAGCTCCTATGAAGACGCGGATAAAGGAACTTAGGGAGAAATTCGGTATTACGCAAGAGGCTCTTGCAAATAAAGTAGACGTGACGAGGCAGACCATACTTTTTTTGGAAAAGGGAAAATATAATCCCTCGTTAAGACTGGCGTACAAGATTGCCCGTTTGTTTAACGCCAAGATTGAAGACGTGTTTTCCTTCGAGGACGAAATAGCAGACAAGTAATTCAGCCCATCTGCCTGTTACGAGGTCACTTTCAGAACCTGCTCGTAATAGCGCGGGCAATAAGTCAAGGTGATCTGATGAAAACTGCCTTTAGGTGAAACCACTTCTTCCAAGTTGCCCTCAACATAGACCGTTTCGTCTTTTTTAGCTTGCAGGCGGAACTCTTCCATGTAAGAGAACACGCGCACCGCTTCAAGTGCTTCTCTTGCGCCGCTTGCAACTTCTAATGGTTCGATGCCGTAAACCGACGGAATAAAAAGTGCGTCAGCGTCGTCTGTGACACGTGCTTTGAGTTTCACCCAGCCCTTCTGCATGATTCGCGCGTCAGGGTCGTATTCCGATTGGATTTCGCTCCAAGCCTTAACGGGTTCAAACTCCGCTTTGGTGACTCTGCCGCTTTTAGTATCATTGAACAAGCCGTAAATTTGCTTGCGCCGTTGGTGCCACATGAACTCTTTGACGCTGTAGTTTTTGAACCGCCACTGCTTGCCCTGCATAACGTCTTCGTTGCCGAACTCGTTTTTGAAGTCCGAAGCGGCATCCGCGTAAAGTGCTTCGAGTGTTTCACGCGCCTTAGCATTTTCCTTTTTGCCGTAGACTACAAGGTCTATGTCCGAAAAATCGGGGTGGTGGAAACCGTGAAGCATGGAGCCGAACACGCCAAAGTTCTTCACCGACAAACTGGACCCTTGCAGAACAGTTTCCAGAACACGTTGCATAGCGTCAACAAGTTCATCCTTTGGGTCTGTTCTAACCAACGCCTGCAGCCGCTCACTGGTTTTTCTCACCTCAGCTACGTCAGCTTGGTTCACGCCTACGACTTTTTGCCCGAGCATTTCGTGGAAAACCGTGTACTGCGAAAATTGACTGAAAACAAGTTTCAAGCCTTCATCATTGTAAAACTTGTAGAAAAGCTGGTTGCCGCCAGTTCTTGGTGCTCGCGGGTCTGTTGACGTGAAAATCTTTGCGGAAGCATATTCGGCGTCGCATATGAACGCGTTCGGTGGGTGCGAGTAGCCGAAGACGCGGAAAATCAAGCCTTCTTTGGTGATTATGGCGTCGCGGTCTCTGAGGTTTAGATTGGCCAAATGTACTCTTCCTCGGAGGTGGCGGTTCCAACTACGACTTGGTAGTGGACAGTGCCTGTTTTGATTGCTTCCACGCGTTCCAGTTGCCCTGCAACTTTGATTTCGTTGCCTTGGCGGGCGACGTTTCGATAGCAGCCTATGTTGGAGACGACGCGGTCTGGAATTTTATCTATCGGAAGCTCCGTTTGGTCTAAGGGTTTGTAGTTGGTGATTTTGTAGGTGGCTGGGCGGAACATGGCTTCTGTGTCGTCGCTGACGGTGCACTGAAAGCGTACAGGGTCGATGGAGCTGAAGCGGAACATGCCGTATCGTGTTTTGACTTCTTCGGGCTTGCGTGTGGCGTTATACATGAAGATTTTGCCTTTGTAGCGACCTTGGAATTTCCTCGCTGCGTCTAAGCGGTTGCTGACGATGTAGCTTAGCTTTCCAGCGTTAACGAGCCGTGCGATTGTGGCTTCTACCTTGCGGAAGTTCTGTGAGCCGTAGACGACGAAGTCTATGTCAGACTCGGGCGCGTGCATGTTCAGGGCTATGGAGCCGTGGATTCCGAAATCGTCTAAGCCGACGCCTGACGCTTCAGACAGCATGTTAATGAGGTCAAGTGCCAGTTTTTGCAGGCTGTCAGGCTTCTTCACTTGCATTAAGGCGGCTAAGCGGTCTTTCGGAACAAAAACTCGCTTGATTAGATTTAGCGGTGCGGTGATTAGCTCCTTGTTGCGCAGGTAGCAGTAATAAACATAATCAGGGAAATTCTTTCGGAACGTCTCAATAAATGACTTGTAATTCTTGGCGGTGTAAAGTTTTTCCGCCCTGAAAAGCTGGCTCTCGCCATATTTCCAAGTGCGCTCCAGCATGTGGACATTGAAGAGCGCTTTGAATTTGGCTGGGATGTACTTGAGAAACGCGAAAACTCGGTCGTCTGGGTGCTCGTACCCGAAGGTGTTGAAAATGAAGCCGTCTTTGGTTACGAAGGTATCGCCGTCAGCGGGAATCCATTCAGCTGTAGCCGTTTTAACACACCGCGGAAAAGAATAAAGCAGAAGACTAAAAAAGCTATTGCCCATCGCTGTTGTGCTGAATGCCGTGACTAAACAGAATTACGATGATTTTTCGCTGTTTTGCCACAGGATAATTCTTTTAAACTGCTCTCTTAACAGTTAATTGAAGGGTCAAGGATGGCAAAATGCCCTAAATGCAAGAAAGGCGAACTCGTTCTAAAAACAGGTGAAAATCACGTTTACGTTTGCGAAAACTGTCACCATGAAATAGATGAGCTAATAGCAGAATTTAGAAGGCGCATCATAGTAGGAAAATGGGTTCGCTATGATAAGACGTGAATATGAGTTCTAGTTGACAAAATTGTTGGTCAGAAAACCTAAATCTTCTAAAACCTATTATAAAACAGGGGATTATAAGTGCGGGGCAAAGTCAATTCTGTTCCGTCCGAAACTCCTTCCGCGCCAAGCCAGCCCGCGTTGCGAACCTCAGGCATTAAAAGGTTTGGAAAGAAACTCTACGCCGTTGCAGCGATAGTTGTGATCGCAGTTATCGCTATTGCTCTTTTGATTCCGCAAGGTGCGGCAACTATACCGCTTAGCGTGGAGTACACAGTAGGGGAAAAGATGGTATATAATACGACAGAGACTGTAACATTTCAGCCAGATGATACGGAAATGTCCACAGACCAATCAGGGCAGATTCCAAATACTACAGATATTAACTCGACGGACATCGCAGAGGTTCTCGATTTCGACGGTGAATACTATACCTTGAATCGCACCATAACTGGCACGCTGGGTCATACACCAGTGTCGATATCGTTCATTGAAAGAGTGAACAAGACAGGATATACTGGTCACTTCCTTCCTGGAGCAACAGAACAGGTGATGACTTCAAACATGAGCGACAACCCGTTTGTTACTGCACTGCTGGACAAGCCAGAGGTCAAGGTGGGAGACACTTGGCAAGTCCCACTGAGCAGTGGCAACTCGAAAGTCAGCATAACAGGAGTATTGACGATTAAGTTTGGGGGTATCCAAGATATCACGGTGCCTGCAGGAACCTATAGGGTTTTTAAAATAGACTTCTCGAGTAGCGATTTCACCATGAGCGCCAAACTCTCAACAAGCGCTAATAGCACGATTGCTCCCTTCACCACAAAAATTAGTGTCAGCGGTCAAGTATACATTGAATATGGAACTTGCCGCCAAATCCAATCAAATATGCAAATGGTCAGTTCCACTCAAGCAGTTGGAGCAAGCGCTACCATAAGCACTTCTGCCCAGACGACACTCGTACAGCACATCAAGCCTATAGAGAACCAGCCAGATGTTAATCCATGAGTCTAAACTTTTTTCTTGACAATAATTTTAGTCAAAAAAACTAAATCTGCTAGCTACCTGTTTTGATCTTTCATGTCGCTTAGGAGTTGTCTGCTTGATTTTTGTTTTTAATTTTTCTATTAAGCGAGGTTCCTTCGAAAAGGAAGATAGACATCGCAATCGCCGTCATCACCGTTAAATACACGAAGCTTACGTCTGGAACCAAACCGAATATTAAAAACCCAAACACCAGAATGGCGACTTCAGAGGCGAAAGCGCCCATAAAGAAGAAGGAGTAGAACAGCAGCCTCGGCACAAGGTTTCTGCCGACCCAAACGTACCCACTGACGCTTGTTTTTTCTTTGAGCACGTAGTCGCCGTACTGGTTCCTCTCAAGCAAGCCTAACGCTTCGAGTTTCTGCAGGTGCCTGTGCGCTACACTGGGACTGCTGAGGTTCGCGCCCCTTGTAACGTCTCTGGTGCCGACTGGTCTGCCTTCATGAACCACGTAGGCGTAGACGTTCAGTGTGTTGCCTTCGAGGTCGTCGTTAGTCACGTATGCTGCACCTTAAGGTTTATTCTCAAGCACAAATTGGGGAGAAAGCAGATTGGTTTGCGGCAGTTGATTCTCAGGTATCATATTGTTGTAGAGAAACCCTTCACCAAACTTCTTAAGCTCAAAGTGTTGAATAACCTCGTTGCTTGACAAAGTCGCCATGGTTAAGTTGCCGTCGAGGATAACTGAACCCAGTCTGCGAATGTCTAAGTAGATTGCTTCTGCGTTTTCGATGTTGAAGATTTTTTGTGATACTGTGCTGTTTAACCAGTTGCTTAAAGGACAAAGACCTGCAGTGCTACCGCTCATTCCTCCAAATTCGTTTCCGCTGAAATCGAAACCAAACGTTCCGCCGCCCGAGGTATTGGTGTCAAACCAATTGTCCCGTATAAAGTGAAAAGAGGATTCTATGGAATCGAAGACGGCAGTGCGGTTGGTTCCAACGAAATACGTTAAGTTTTCAATTGGCGCCTTGTCGGTGTAGACCTGTATTTGGAAATATTCGATTCGTGCGTCAACAGCTTGCTGTACGGCTGCTGAGTTAAGGCTAACGTTGAAGAGAGTTAAGTACCACTCTCCGTAGGTCACGGTGCCGTTTGAGTTCTCCGTGGAGTTAGCTGTCCAGTAAGCATATGGCACATCAAGGTTGAACCATGGTTGGCTGCCTGCAATGTCGGCTTTTGCCGCGTTAAGCATCACAAACAGCAACGGTGTTATGGCACAGATTCCGATTATGAAAGTCAGGACGCTACATGCAACTAATTTTCTATCGGTTTTCACGGTTTATCACTGCCCTCAACATATGCAAATGAGCCTAATAATTCTCCCCGAAGAACAGAAGTGTTCTTCGAAAGAACAGATTAACCAATGCCTAGTTCACTCAGCGTTTCAGCCTTTAAATAAGGGGGCTATAGTCTTTTCCGAGCACCAGAGAACACAAGCCGTGAAAAAGCCAAGCAAACCCGAAAGGCGTAATTCTTAAATTCCGAAGGCGCGACAAGAATATAAAGGGTTACTATTGAGTGTAAAATTACATCCTTATGTATTATTCCTTCCAACCGAAAAAAAAGACAGAATTCTAAGCGCAATTTTCGGGTCAAAAGCAGGCGTTGACGTCTTAAAATTCTCTCTTAAACAAGGAATCTCAAAAAACATTTACCAAAAAGACCTCGTTAAGAAGCTGAACTACTCAAACAAGACAATCATCGAAAACCTAAAAGCCCTCACGAAACTCGGCGTTTTAACCGAGCGCATGGAAAAAAACGATAAGGAAGGAAGGATCATTTGGGTTAAGACTTATCAGCTTACAGACCTCGGCAGATGGTTCGCGCTATTACTGGCGGAAGAAAAAGAACTTACAGAGAAAGAAAAAGCCGAAATACTGCAGAGCCTGTTCAGAACTTATGTGAAACTGGTTAAAGACTTAGCAGGAGAACTAAGCATAAGCAAGAAAATGCTTGCAGAAATCTTTAATGAAGAAATGAAGTAGCCCTGGGGCAAAAACGAACATGCAAGTCATAGCAGTTGTTGGAAGCAAAAAATCAGGAAAAACAACAACCACAGAGAACTTAATCAAAGAACTCACGGAAAGAGGCTACAAGGTCGCCGCCATAAAACACATCAACGAACCAGACTTTACCATCGACACCCATGGAAAAGACACATGGCGCTACGCACAGGCAGGAGCAAAAACCGTAATCAGCATGGCAGCAAACGAAATAGCCACAATAGAAAAAGTCACCACAGAACGCGTATCCCTTAAAACATTGTTAAAAAAATGCAGAGGCAACGACGTAGTTTTCATCGAAGGCTTGAAAAAACTTGTCGCCTTAAAGAAAAACATCCCAAAGATCGTGGTTACGAAATCCAAGAACGAAGCAATTGACGCCCTAAAAAATTTCAAACCCGTTTTGGCTTTCAGCGGACCTTACTCCACAAAAAACTTAGGCTTCGAAGCCCCCTATACGGATGGATTAAAAAATCCTAAAATATTAGCAGATATCGTTGAGAAGGTCATAGTCAAAAAATAGATGCTGATTGCATTGTTGGGTTGTGGGGTTTGGAGATTATTTGAGGGGGGAGAAGGGAGAGCGTGCAAAAAGAAGGTTTCTCCAAACCTTTCCACCCAACCCGTTTTTCAGGTTTTCCGTTTTCCCCTCCTTTTACAAGGCTTTGAAAGCCTCAAACCACCTATTGTACAGCGACAGCATGTCCAACGAAACACTCGGTTTCCGCTCTTCCAGTATCTGCCGGAAATCGCTCATCGTTATAGACCTCGGCTTGGCTTCCTTATCCATAGCTTTGCCGGACTCGAAGAATTCGCCTATAAGCTTCAGCTGGGCTGCTTGGCACACATCTCTTATGTCGCTTCCCGAAAAGCCTTCAGAGAGCCTAGCTAACTCATGCAGGTCCACATCTTGGTCGATCTGAAGGTTGCCAGTGTAAAGCTTAAGCATCATCAACCGCGTGTGATGATCGGGAAGAGGAACAAGAATTCTTTTTTGGAATCTTCGTATGAAGGCCCAGTCCAAATCCCACGGCTTGTTAGTAGCGCCGATAACGTAAACGTGAAGGTTCTTGCCTTTGTCAACTATGCCGTCCATCTCTTTCAAAAACTGGTTACGAACGCGAATTTCCCCACCGACCTCGTTTGAGTGCTGCCCCATTAGAGAGTCAAGCTCATCAACGAAAACAATTGCAGGCTTACCCTCAGTCGATGATTTCCTAGCTGAACCGAAAAGCTTGGCAACGTTCTGCTCAGCCTCACCCAACCACTTAGACATTATCGAAGCCGCGTCTATGGAATAGAAGTTAGCGTCTATCTCCGTGGCAACCGCGGCAGCAAGCAAAGTTTTTCCGCAACCAGGCGGACCGAAAAGAAGTATTCCCCTTGGCCAGCCTAACGGAAACAGGTCAGGTCTCTGCACAGGGTAAACTATAGCTTCTTTGACGGCTTTTTTAGCAAGCTCCAAACCCACCACTTCTGCCCAGTTCACCTGAGGCTTTTCAGTGACCACAAGCTCCGTTCCAACTGGCTTTCCGCCGCTTCCAGTGGCTGTTTCACCACCATCTCCGCCGTTATTAGATTCCATCTGCATCTCACGAGGCGAAACCGAGCCCTGCAGAACTTTGATTCGCTCTTGGTAGGCAATTGCCCTTTGAACATAAACTTTGTTCAGACCGTACTCAGGATAAAGCTGGACAAGCTGCAAGAGGCTTTCTATTGCCTTTTGATACAGAGTTATGGCTCTGCCTTTTGCCCCTTGCTTGTCCAAACGTACCGCGTCTAACGCGTAAGCCGTTGCGGCCTTTTCAAGCTCATGTGAAGCACTCATGGTTTTTACACCATTTTATTCAGGCGATTTTAACTCGATTTTTATTTTCCCCTTATTTCCCAAATTTTCAAGGGCTTTCTCAATTTCTTCATTTGAAGTTTTCAAATCACTTGAACAACGGGTTAAATCTATTTCACCATTGCTCTTTCTTACGTATTCGAGAAGCACATCCTCAATAGAGGGCTTCTCAACTGTTAACGAGATTTCTTTAATCTCGGATTTTTTATAAGAAAACAGGGTTTGTGAAGAATCCATGCCAATTTCGTCAGTAGTTTTGCGTCCTATTACTTGTGAAGAGCTGGCTGCGAGGGCAACAAGTTCTTTTACTGGCGCTGTTTTTTCCTTTGATGGGAGAGAAGTCGCGGGCGGTTCGGGAAGAGTTTCAGACAGTTTTTGCTCAAGGAAGCTAGATACTTCACTCAGTATTTCCTCGCCGCCTGCTGTCTTTTTGCCAACAGGTATCAGAGACTCGTCCGCCGAAATCTTCGTCGCATAGAGCGTTTCGCGTATTGCGTCGTTAACGTTATTTAATTCGCTGGAGACATCGGGCAAAACCTGGAACAGATCTGATGAAACATTTTGGAGAAGTTTCAAAGCAGGTTTTAAGTCAACAACAATATCGCTTAGTTCTTTTATCGTTTCAAGTCGAAGAATTACGCGTTCGATTGCCAGCTGCACGCTGTAAAGGAATTTTATTAGTTTTCTGACTTCGGAGATTTCATTAGCGCACATCGCCGCTCTTTCTTTGTTGTTCTTCTTTAAAGCACCCATGCAGGATTCAAAAAGTATGCGGTCTCTTTCTTTTAATCTGTAGCTTGCTTGTTCCAGCTTGTTTTGTTGAACTCGGAGCGTAAGTATCGATTTTGTGGCGACTTCCCGTATCGGTGGAGGGCTTGAGTGTGTTAGAGCTTTTATGGCTTTTTCCCTCCGCCCGCTACTTCACTCTTGGGGTTATATTCCAGCCTTTCCGACTTCTTTCACGTAGACGACTACTGGAGGCTCTGGAAGTTCAGGCGCTTCTTCAGGGGTTTCGTTAGCTGTTTCGTCAGAGATTTCTTCAGAGGCTTCTTTAGGGGTTTCTTTGGTTGGTGATTTTTTGTCGGTTGGCTCAGTAGAAGTGATGTTGGTTTTTTGCTCAGGTTGTTTAGAATCGCCTAGTAATATATTTGAGAGCTTGCTTTTGGTAAGTTCAATATCGCTTTTTTCCTTGTTGGCACGCTTGAGGTTCTCTTGAAGCATGGTGAAAGCAGACTTGTAGGCTTCCTCATCGATTTGACCTACCTCATGTTCTAGCTCTAGGTTGACAACTGCATAGCCCAGAGTTTTGATCTCTTGGTCACAGCGTGTGACTTCCTTTGCGGTGTCTTCTATGAGAGCTTCTGCATCTTTCTTCAGTTGATTTAGAACTCCCTCAAAATTGTTATGGAGCTCCTGGTAGAGGTCTGGAGAAATCTTTCTTTTTTCAGCCAGATCTTTAAGGGCTTGGTCCTTGCGCCATATGAGGGGTATCTGATCGCAGAGAACGCTTGCCTGTGACTTAAGTGTCGAGGTGAATGTGACTTCAGCACCATCAAATTGTAGGTTTTCCATGGGTTCTTTTGAGAATTTCCCGTCATTAAACTGGATAAATACAGCATCAAATTTCCCGCTAGGGGTCAATGCGAAAGAGGCAACTTTTCCGACTGCACGACCGTACTCATCTTTGATTGGTTTACCGATAGAAAGAAAAAGATTGGAGTTGTTGGACATGTTTTCCCTCCTTCAGTTTAGTAGCTCTCTGTCGATGTTTTCTCTGTTTGCGCGGCTGCGATTGATGGCATGCCTGGCGGTAGCTCTGGAAACTTGTCTTTGACTTTCTGTTCAGCAACTGTTGCTGCTTCTGCAAGGATTTTTGAGGCGTCTTCGTTTACGGTGTCAAAGTTCAGTGTCATTCCCGATCCTTGGCCTGCTTCAATCATTATTCCGCTTAGCATGTTGCCAATTTCGCCTAGTTCGTTCTCCGCTTCAGGGAAAACGCTCACTAGTCCTGCTCTGACGGTTCGTAGAACACCTACAGCTGGTCCTAAGGTGGACACTACATCTCCAAGTTCGGATACGGTTCGTAATCTTAACACTATTTGTTCAAGGGCGAGTCTGGCGTTTATGATTAAGCGTTCCATTTTGCGGACTTCTGCTAGCTCATTGGCGAAAACGTTGGCGCGCGCACTGTCGTGTTTGGTGTAAGCATCGACTATTCTGGCAAAGATTGCTTTGTCTCTCTGGCTGAACCTTTCTGTGGCTTGATCAAGTTTCTGCACTTGAAGTTCTATTCGTCTGACGGCAAAGTCAAGTCTTGGCTTCAATGGACCTGGTGGCGACACAGCGTCTTTTATGCGGTCCGTGAACGGCTGGTCATCCCGTCTAGTTTCCCATTTTTTTGCGAATCTTTCTGACAAATTAATACCTCCGACACAAAAGATGCGTTCGAAATATCTTATACATTGTTAATATGTTGAAAACATGCACGTATATACGTAGAGATATACACGGTGGAAAAACTTGTTTTTGGCTTTAATTAGAAAATTAAAAGGCACGGTGGGCAGTATTCGGATATTAGACAAAAAAGTGTAAGTTAGACTAAAAAGAGGCTTAATCTAATGCTAAAACAAAAAGGTGAATTGAATGGGTGATAGATTAAAAGTATTCGGAATTGTAGCGCTTTTGGGCTTCATGGCAGGAGTAATTGCGCAGCTGACAGCGGACTACGTAATCCCATGGCTTATGGCAGTATTACCAGCACTCATCAACATTAAATGGGTGGTCTCAGGACTTGCTGGTGCTTGCCTAACGCTCGTGTTGGTAACCGCGTGGGCATACATGACAAGAAGAAAACAGTAAAAAAATCTCCAGCCTCTTTCTTTTATCCACAAGTGTCGACGCTATAGGCGCTCAGTATTATTCAATTTCACATTCGTTATTAGGGCGAAAAATAGAAAGGATGCAGCAGAATTTTTACGTGTTTTATCGAAGTTGCCGCCGAGCTTTTGGGTGGACTCAGGAGCGGAAAAAGATTTCATCCGCAAACGCGTCTTCGTACCTCGATTTCCTCATCGTCCAATAGTTTAGGAAAAGGAACAGCTTAATTTGTATTTCCAAAGTGTATGCGGTTGTGCTGTTGTGCGATTTTTGACTTATACCCCCTCTATAAATAGGTTCAACTGCTGTTTGGACTAGCACTCATGCAGAGTTAACTAGCTTTCACGTAGTGCAGAACGTTTTCTTCTTTGCTTTGAGAAAGGGTCTGCGAGGGAAAAAGGGGGTGCTTAGATTATTGTTGCTCTGTTGGTGTGTGTTGGCGTTTTCTTTTGAAAACTAGAGTTGCGACAGCAACGGCTATTACAGCAACGACTGCGATGGCTATGTAAAGGGTGAAATCGGGTGGTGGTGTTTCGTCAACCTCAGAAGAAGCGGCGCTCAAGTCTATGACAACTTTATGCGCACTATGAGAATAGCTTAATGAGATAAGCCACGAATCCGTTTGCGATTCGCTATTGTAGGTTATTAGATTTTCGTCAACGTAGACCTTAAGATCGGAAATGTCGCTTATGAGAGATTTTGGAATGTAGACGTTGACGTATCCTGTTGTTCCTGAAGGCCCGGATACGGTAAAGCTTAATTCTTTACTGGTGGAGTTAAAAGCGAGTTCTGACATGGTCGAGTTGGAGGTTACCGAGAACATGTTTTGCTCTGAGTATGGTTCTAATGCTAAGTTGACTATTGTGGTTGCTTCATTGAATACTGAGTTTCCTTCCCATTTTGCTTTAATTAGGTAGTTCCCTGTTACTGATGGCGTCCAGATAGCCATGAATCCACCGGCAGAACCTGTGTTTACGGAGGTTAGGCTTTCCCAAGAACTGCCCCCAGTGACGCTGTAAGAAATTAAGACTGTTTCTCCTGACATGGCAGTTCCATTAAATGACAGCTTGCCGTTGATTTCAAATCTAAAGCCACTAGGGGTAGTGGCGCCTCTGCAGGAGATGTCGATAGTGGGCGTTGCTTTTGGAGGAGATGGGGTAGGCGTTGGGGTAGGTGCTGGAGTTGGAGTAGGAGCAGGCGACGGTTCAACGTTTATTTTGACTATTACTCTGGTTTCGGAGTCTTCAACTGCTAAGTAGTGTTCACCCACATTAGCTGTTGGAATTGTAACAGTCCTCTCAAAAGAACCAGTTGAGCTAGCAATCACTGTGCCGATAATAACCGCATTCTTCCACTCGTCACTAGTCACCGTGCCAACAACAGCAACACCATCCCACCTAACATAGATAACATCACTAGAATGGAACCACTTACCAGAAATCGTAATGATGTCCCCTGTTTTAACTGTAACAGTTGAAACTAAATTTGCGCCGTTTCCATAGAGTCCACTTGCGATTGCACTTCCAACCCTTTTTAGACCCCGCGCATACTGGTCATAATCGGTATAGCAATAAACGCTACTGTTAATTTCCGTCCTAAAAGAAATCGTATAGTATGTCTCATAATCACCCGCGCCTACCGATTTTCTTAGGTCAGGTATTTCAGTTGTAAATGTAATGTTTCCTGATGGGTCAGTAGTCGTTGTGTTCCAATAATACCATGAGTCAAAAGTTGGGTCCCGATATGATATATTGACTGGTGTGGAAGCGGGATAACCGGAGCCAGTAAACTGAGCAGTAATCCCACCGGAACCTGAAGAGGGAGAAACCTGCAGCGACCCCTGAGACAGCAGGATTTTGATTATTACGATGGTTTCGGAATCTTCGACGGCTATGTAATGCTCACCCGGATTAGCTGTTGGAATTGTAACGTTCGTCTCAAAGTAACCCGACGAATTAGCAATAGTTGTTCCAACAATCGATGCATTCTTCCACTCATCAGTAGTCAGCGTACCCACAACTGGAACACCATCCCATTTAACATAAATAACATCATAAAAATGGAACCATTTGCCAGAAATCGTGATAGTATCACCTACTTCAACTTTTACGGTTGAAGCTAAATTTGTTCCATTTCCGTAGAGTCCACTGGCAGTTTGGTTCCCGACTCTTTTCAGTCCCCTTGAATACTGGTTATAATCCGCATAGCTGTAAATTTCACCGTTAGCTTCTGTTCTGTAAGAAACTGGAGTGTATGTCTCAGGATAATCACCAATACCTACCGATTTTCTTAAATCAGGTATTTGGTCTGCGAACGCGATTTTTCCTTCCGGGTCAGAATTTGTAGTGTTCCAATAATTCCATGAGTCAAAAGTTGGATCATAATATGAGATGTTGATAAGGCTGGAGGTAGGATAGCCTGAACCTGTAAAATGAGCAAAGGTACCTCCAGGTCCAGAAGACGGAGAAATCTGCAATGTCCCATTATAAACCACGGTGTAAACTGTGATGAAAGTGTCTGTTACTGCAACAGTCGGGGTGATTCCATCAAAAGCTTTGATTGAATAATTTCCAACAGGTATGTTAGTCGGAATGGAGCCGTTAATCCAGTTGTTTCCAGCAATCCAAAAGCCACAGTCACTAGTGTAAATTTTAGGAGCGGTTGTGTTAGTCACATCGTAAACTGAAAATAATGGAGTATAAATGGAGTCGCCAGATGATACCTGTGAGGAGAGGTCATGACTCAAAAGCAAATACAGCTCACTGCCGTCCCACGTTACGTTTCCAAAGTAGAGGCTGACGTTGCCTCCGACTGGTACTTGCTGGTAAGGAACGCTTGCGGATGTTCCGTTAATTCTAATGTACCCTGTAGAGGATGATACGAGAGAAATATATGTTGATATAAGGAGCGCAAGTACAAGTAGCACAACTACTAGCACTTTAAGTTTCTGTTTCAGCATGACGCCAATCTCTCATCATAATATTAGCGATACGGTTATTTGAATTATTCGGAAGCATAGCGATAAATAAAGCAGCGACTCATTAAACTTTACATTGTAATAGTTTTATTTGATTCCAAATGCGAACAACTGCCACGACAAACAAAACTAAAACCCGAAAAGATTTCAAGAAAAATTTTATCTTACAAGCTCCCAGAATAATCCTGAGACTCGGTGTCATGAAATGAAAAAAGTGCTCGCGGTTTCGGCGATTCTCATAATAATAGCGTTGCTTGCGGTGTTGTTCATTGGATATGACTCCCTTAAAACTACAGAAACTCCAGAGGTCTATGTTGGCGTAACATACTGCGGAAACTCCGTTGCAGAAGGAAAACTGCTAATAGACAAGGTTAAAGGCTACACTAACCTTTTTGTATTGCAGTCAAATACCTTGCACAGAGACTTGCCAAGTGTTGATGAATTAGGGGACTATGCGGTTTCTTCTGGATTGCACTTCCTTCCTTATTTTAGCGCCTATATTGAACAGACATTTTCAGCTTGGATTGAGACGGCTAAACAGAGATGGGGAACCCGTTTCTTAGGCGTCTATTACAGCGATGAACCAGGAGGAAAAATGCTTGATGACAACGTAAAGTTTACAGACACAACAACAGGCGAGTCAATAACGAAAACCAAGTACGGAGACATTGTTGTCAAAAAGTCCGACGGCACCGTTATTCATTATGAGCTTAGCGGCATCATCCATGTACGTGAACCCACGGATGAAAATGATGATTCATCAGCGGCGTATGTAACTTTCTACCCTAACGGCACAATAACTGGTCAACTCTCTAATCAGTCCAGTTTCAAAACATACGAAGACTTAATGAGTGTAAAGCCATTCAAGGATACAGATGACGCAGCCGAAAGATTCGTAGCCCGCGACCAAAACAAAATCGAATACTTAAAGAATAACTCAGTTACCGTTTTCACTTCAGATTACGCGCTGTACTGGTGGGATTACCTAAGCGGCTATGACGTAATACTCGCCCACATAGGATGGAATCTTACATTAACTCAGCAAATAGCGCTTGTTCGGGGGGCAGCAAAACTACAGAACAGAGATTGGGGAATAGTCATAACTTGGAAATATAATAAACCGCCTTACCTTGCCAATAAAACGGAAATATTAGATCAAATGCAAACGGCATACGAGGCTGGCGCAAAATACTTTGTTCTATTCAACTACTACGAAGAAGGGGGTAACCCTTATGGTACAATGCAGCCAGAACATTTCCAAGCATTAGAAGACTTTTGGAATGACGTGGTTAAAAATCCTCACATAACTCAAGGCTCAATTAAAGCGGATTCAGTTCTGGTTTTACCCAAAAATTACGGTTGGGGCATGAGGTGGAGCGAGGATAAAATCTGGGGCATCTTTAAAGCTGATGACAAAGCACAACAACTCTGGGACCTAGTGCAGAGTGCCCTCAAAAACCACGGCTTAAAAACAGACATTGTATACGAGGACGCAGAGTATCCGTTGATAGAAGAGTATCAAAACATCTACAATTGGACTCAAAACAAATGAAGACCATATTAAACTTTAAAAGTTTCTACAAATTACTTAACTCCAAAAACTGTCAACGCACACAGAAAGGAGCCGCTTACGAATGTTCACAAAAAAACGGGTCAAGGTGAGCAAATGAAGTATATAGTCGTTATTGGAGACGGAATGGCCGATTACCCCATTCCTGAATTGGAAAACATGACCCCACTCCAAGCAGCACATAAACCGAATATGGACGCCATAGCAGCCAAAGGCCGAACGGGTCTTCTTAGAACAGTAGCCGAAGATTTGAATCCAGGCTCAGATACTGCAATCCTTTCGATTCTAGGGTATGATCCCATGCGGTTTTGCACGGGCAGAGGCGCCTTTGAAGCAGCTGCCAGAGGCATCCAACTGAAGGAAAATGACGTAGCATTTAGATGTAACTTGATAACAGAAAAAGATGGAATCCTAATTGATCACTCTGCTGGCCACATAACGAGCAGGGAAGCCGCCAAACTAATAGAATCCTTAAAGAAAACTTTGGAGAAACCTAACGAAATTGAATTTTTTTCCGGATTAGACTACAGACATTTCCTGATTTTACGGAATTTAGCAAACTCCCATCTAATTGAGTGTACACCACCCCACGATGCGATAGGCGCTGACATCTCGACAATCTTGCCAAAGGCTAAATCGGTAGAAGTAGAAAAAACGGTAGCCCTACTGAAAAAAACAATAAGTAAATCTAAAGCGGTTTTAGAGTCCCACCCAGTCAACATTGCCCGACAGAAAGCTGGCAAAAGACCTGGAAACATGATTTGGCCTTGGAGTGGGGGCAAAAAACTAAACATGCCTTCCTTCAAGGAAAAATACGGTTTGAAGGCAGCAGTCATATCCGCTGTAGACTTAGTAAAAGGAATCGGAATTTACGCAGGAATGCAGGTTATTGATGTTCCCGGAGCCACTGGCAGAGAGGACACAAATTATGAAGGCAAAGCAGACGCTGCACTAAAAGCTCTCAAGGATAATGACTTGGTTTTTGTCCACGTTGAAGCACCTGATGAAGCAGGACACGCTAGAGATTACAAGCTGAAAGTTAAAACGATAGAAGACTTCGATAACAGGCTGCTTGGCAGGATTCTTAAAGGCTTGAAAGAACCGTACGCAATTGCTGTCTTACCAGATCATCCAACACCGATTAGAATTGGAACACACACAAAAGACCCAGTGCCTTTTGCAATCTATTCTCCCTTTCTAAAGCCGGATAGCGTTCAAAAATTTGACGAATTCTCGGCAAGGAATGGCGCCTTTGGCCTAGTGGAACAAGAATGCCTTATGCCGCTTCTGCTTTCATCAACTTCAAATAACAAATAATAGAAGAATGCAGGCGGCTCAACTTAATGCGTTGGGCCTAAGCGCGCGCTAACAAGCGTGTGCGGGGCAATATTTTAATGTTTAACAGCTAATTAATGAACCCCATAGGAGTCGGATGTTCTTGGTGGCTTTAGATCTTGACAAAATCTTTAAACCTAAAAGCGTAGCGATTGTTGGGGCCAGTGATCAGGAAGGCTCAGTTGGCTATGCTTTATTACAGAATCTAACTCAGCACGGCTACCAAGGGGAAGTATTTCTTGTTAATATACGCAAAAAGGAGATTCTTGGCAGAAAAGCCTACGCTAAACTCGAAGATATTCCAGCAGAGGTAGACTTAGCCATTATTGCTACCCCAGCAAAGACGGTTCCAGATTTGGTTGAGGATTGTGGAAGATCTGGTATTAAAGGTGTGATCATTGTCTCCGCGGGTTTTAAGGAGATTGGCCAAGAAGGAAGATTACTTGAGGAAAAGATAAAGAGAATACGCGAAAAATATTCCCTAAGAATTATAGGACCTAACTGTCTAGGGATCATAAGGCCTGATATTGGACTCAATGCTACTTTCCTAGAGAAGTATCCAAAGAGTGGAAAGATTGCTTTTATTTCTCAAAGTGGAGCTCTAGGTTCAGCAATCTTAGATTGGGCAGTACATGAGAATATAGGTTTCAACAATTTTGTTTCTATAGGTTCAATGATTGATGTTGATTTTGGTGATTTGATAGACTATTTTGGAACTGATCCCAAAACTAAGAGTATTCTAATGTATATTGAGGGCATAACTGATGCGCGTAAGTTCATGAGTGCAGCTCGCCATTTCGCTAAGACCAAGCCAATTATTGTTGTAAAATCAGGCAAATTTACCGAAAGCGCTAAGGCAGCAGCATCTCACACGGGTTCCATGTCTGGGGAAGATGATGTTTATGATGCGGCTTTCAAACGGGCTGGAATTGTAAGAGTTGATGAAATTGAAGATTTGTTTAATGCTGCTGAGGTATTGGGCATGCAGCCTTTGCCAAAAGGGAAACGGCTTGCTATTATCACCAATGCTGGCGGGCCTGGTGTTATGGCTACGGATTCGTTGATAAGCCATAATGGCGAACTAGCGAAGTTGAGTTCTAAGTGTCTGGCTAAGTTGGATGGAGTTCTGCCAAGTTTCTGGAGCAAAGCAAACCCGATAGATCTTCTGGGGGATGCCAAAGCTGACCGCTATGAAGCTGCGGTGGAGGTTTGTTTGGAGGATGATGGAGTTGATGGGTTGCTAATTATTTACACCGATCAAGCGGTAGCTGAATCGGATCAGATAGCAGAGATTATAGTCAAAACGCTCAAGGAGAAGAATATTGAAGAGAAGACAGTTTTAACCTCCTTCATTGGGTATGAAGCTGTCGAAGAAGCCAACAAGATCTTTAATGCCAATAATATTCCAACATATCAAACGCCTGAAGATGCAATAAAGACTTACATGTACATGTACCAGTACAAACGAAACCTTGAGTTACTCTATGAGACCCCTGAAGAGCTACCCATTGATTCTGCGCCACCAAAAAGACCCATAATGAATATTCTGCGACAAGCAGCAACTGAGAATCGGGAGACGCTGACAGAAGATGAAGCAAAACGATTATTGGATTACTACAATTTTCCTGTAGTGAGAACTCAGATAGCCAAGAGCGCTGAAGAGGCAGTAAATCTGGCTAGACAGATTGGGTATCCAGTGGTTTTGAAGATTTTATCTCCCCAGATAACGCATAAAACGGATGTAGGTGGGGTGATGCTGGATTTAGGTTCTGATACTGAAGTTCGAGATTCCTTTGAACAGATAATTCAAAGGGCAAAGAAAGCCTATCCTCAAGCAGAAATTTTGGGGGTTACGGTTCAGCCAATGATCAGAAAAGAGGGTTATGAAGTGATAATCGGGGGAAAATTTGATCCGTTGTTTGGTCCCGTGATTCTTTTTGGCTTAGGAGGTGTAGGAGTAGAACTATTCAAGGACTATGCGATTGGTCTTCCACCACTAAACACTACTTTAGCCCGAAAGATAATGGCTGAAACAAAAGTTTTTCAGCTGCTTAAGGGATACCGCAACCAGCCAGGTGTTAACCTTAAACTTTTAGAAGAGACAATGCTCTTGTTCTCTCAATTGTTAATTGATTTCCCCCAGATAACAGAGATTGATATTAATCCTCTCATATTGACTCAAAAAGAAGCCTTCATTCTTGATGCTAGGGTAATCTTTGACAGAAACAAGCTCGATAAGAAATTTGAACCCCACCAGCACCTGGTCATAAGTCCATACCCTAAGAAGTATGAGTTGCTTTGGCGCCTTAAAGATGGACGTGAAATTCTTTTTAGACCCATAAAGCCTGAAGATGAGCCTTTGTGGCTGGAGATGTTTCAAAGCTTTTCAGATGAGGCTATTCGATATAGATTTTTCCAGATACTAAAGGAAACTCCTCATGAGGTTAGAGTGCGTTACTGCAACATAGATTACGATAGGGAGGTCGCTATAGTCCCTGTAATAAAGGAAGGCAGCACTGCAAAGATTCTTGGGGTAGGTCGATTGACTATTGAACCTGATGGAAAGACTGGAGAGATAGCCTTTATAATCCGAGATAAATGGCAAGGGCTGGGGTTAGGAGCTAAGTTGGTCGATTATGTTATCGAGATAGCAGCGGATATGGGTGTTAAAAAGATAATTGCCATCATCATGAATGAAAACTATAGAGCGATTAAGTTAGTTGAAAAGATGGGGTTTGAATTGAAACAACAAGATGATGGCACTGTTATTGGAACCCTGAGTCTTTAGAGGTAGATTTTGGAGTTGCGCGCGCTTTTGGTATCTGGCAATTATATGAGTTTGATGAATCTCCCAACTTTGGTAGCTAGCGCTTTGGAGTAAGCGATTTTAGCCGTGACTGCATCCTGAACTGCCAGCCCAGTGGATGTGAAAACCGTGATTTCATCTTGTTTTTGTCTGCCTGGTTTCAAACCAGCTGCAATCTCGCCTATCTCTGCCCATATGTTGTCCTTTGTTATTATTCCACGGCTTAGCGGGACGTTTATTTCTCCACTGTGAGAAGCTTGTTCCCAATCGTCGACAACTATTTTTGCTCTTTTCAAAATATTTGGGTCGAGTTCTTCTTTTCCTACGGCGTCTGCGCCGATGCAGTTAATGTGCATTCCAGCTGATACCATGTCATTCGTGACCAAAGGTTTCCTAGAAGGCGTTGTAGTCACCACTATGTCTGTCCCTTCTACTGCCTTTCTTATGCTTGCCACAGGGATAACTTGGATCAAATCTCCATAAGCTTGTTGCATTTCAGTCACAAAATTTTTTTTGGTCTCTTCCGTCCGGCTCCACACTCTGACCTCTTCAAGTTTCTTATACACCTCCAGAAGCGCCATCAGTTGAGTTCTGGCTTGGGCTCCAGCGCCAACAAGACCTATGGTTTTGGGGTCGTTTTTAGCGAGGTATTTTGCGGCTATACTGCCTGCTGCGCCTGTTCTCATATCTGTTATTGTTGTTCCACCCATTATTGCAATAGGCGCTCCTGTTGTGGGATCTATGAGGGTTATTACAGCCATGACTGTTGGGATGCTATTTTTAATTGGATTGTCAGGATGTACATTGACTATTTTAACCGCCGATACGTCGATGTCTTCGAGAAAAGTTGGCATGGCTCTTAAATCGCCATTATACTTCTTGTAGTATAGGTAAATTTTCGCTGGCATTTGAACGCGTCCAAGACCCTTTTGTTTGAAAGCTGATTCAACAGCTTCAACTACTTCGGACATGGAGAGAAGTTGTTTCACTTCATCATCAGTTAAGATTAAGGTTTCCAAGTTTTGTCACCGAGAGTAGTGCTAGTTTTTCTTTCTATCGCTTAAAGTTTTTGGGAAAAACTGAAACGTTTATACCGCAAACGTGAAATTCGTAGGGTTTGATTGTTTAAACTTGTCTTGAAGTGGGCGAATGAAGAGAAAGGAACAGCAAAACGCGTTGAAAGCATCGTTGGGGTTGTGGGATGCGACAGCGATAAGCGTGGGCGCAATCATTGGCGGTGGCATCTTTGTGGTAACAGGCATTGTAGCGGGTTTGGCAGGTTCAGCCTTAGTAATTTCCATGGTTATTGCAGGTGTAATCGCGCTCTTTACAGCGTTAAGCTTTGCCGAATTGGCAGCGTGGCAACCCGTAGAAGGAAGCGTTTACGAGTACGCGCGTCAGCTTATTTCGCCTTTTTCAGGTTTTCTGGCGGGTTGGATGTGGATACTTTCTAACACTTTCACGGGAGCCGCTGTTTCTCTCGGCTTCGCATATTATTTGACGGCTTCGTTTCCGGGTTTGCCAGCTAACGTGGTGGCTGCAGTTTTATGCTTAGCGTTTACAGCATTGAATTTCTTTGGTGCACGTGAATCAGCTCGTTTAAACACGATTCTTGTAGTTGCGAAACTTCTCATTCTATTGTTTTTTGTTGTTTTTGGGGCAATAAACATGAACACCACAAATTTCGCGCCTTTTGAGCCATTTAACGCAGGAGTATTGTACGGCGCGTACTTCATTTTCTTCGCCTACACCGGGTTCGGGAGAGCAGCGGTAGTGGCGGAGGAGGTTAAAGACGCAAAACATAACGTGCCGAAGGCTTTGCTTTTGTCGCTTGCAGTTTCCACAATAATTTACGTGCTGGTTGGGATAGTTGCTGTAGGGCTTGTGGGGTCAAATGCGCTTAAGGGTTCAAACTCGCCTTTGGCAGAAGCCATAAGCGCCACTGGAAGCTCGCTTGCGGTGCAGGTTGTGTCTTTTGGAGGTTTATTGGCGACTGCGAGTGTGCTGTTAACAGCAATTTTAGGTGTTTCCCGCATGGCTTATTCCATGGCGAGGAGAAGAGACATGCCGCAGGTTTTGGCGAAGCTTCACCAGAAGTTTAGCACACCGTATTATTCGATTTGGACTGTAGGAATTCTAATGGCGATACTGGTTTTGTTTTTTGACTTGACAGGGGTTGTAGCTGTCAGCACTTTTGGGGCTCTTTTCTATTATGCCTTCACGAATGCGGCTGCTCTCAAGTTAAAAACCGAAAAAAGACGATATCACAGGCTGGTTCCCATAGTGGGATTAGGTACATGCATAGTGCTGTTAGCGTTTATTCTCTTCGTTGCACCGCAAGCATGGATAATCGGCGTAATATGCCTAATCGCAGGCGCAGCTTGCTACGGTGCCAGAAAAACGCGTTCCATCACAAAAGGGGAGGACTAGCGCGCTCTCTCGGAGACTGTAGCTCCCTTAGAAATAGCTTAGGTTAAGCTACAACCCAACGAAGTTTATGTAAGGCGATGCCACCGCTTGTCGCTTAATTATTTCTTATGGAGACTTTGAAAAAATTATTATTTTTTTTCTGGGTAATTTGCTTCGTTGGTGACTGCGAGGGCTCGTCCTTCAGTTAGGGCTTGAGCAACTTTTCTTCTTGCACTTTGAAGAAGTCTCCAAACAGTGCCTCTTGAAACGCCCATTTCTATGCCTGCCTGTTCCTGAGATAAGCCTTCAAGGTCAACTAATCTTAAAGCTTCTATTTCTGCCGGTTCAATTGTAATAGCGCTGGCGGGTATTCTTGGTTGTGGGATGAATTGTTCTACCTTTGAGGGGATTGGTATGGTGACTGGTTTGGGATATCTTCCTCTTCTTCCTTGTCTGTGTCTTCGTCTCCACGGCATTTCAATCAGCTGTATTATAGTCGTTCCGTAACTTTTATATATTTTTGTGCATTATCTAATAATTGTAAACTGTGCATAAACACAAAATAGAGGTGAAAGAAAACATGCCAAGAGGAGACAGAACAGGACCCTGGGGCGCTGGACCCATGACTGGAAGAGCAGCAGGATACTGCGCGGGTTACCCAGTTCCCGGATTCATGAATCCAGGACGCGGATTTGGCAGAGGATGGGGTAGAGGCTGGGGCAGAGGCTTTGGCAGAGGATGGGGTAGAGGTTTCGGTAGAGGCTGGTATGTGTACCCACCGCCCGTAGTTGTTCAACCCGCTCCCCCACAGGTGTATCCACCAGTAACACAACAGCAGTCTCCAGAACAAGAAGTTACGGCCCTAGAAAACTATCAAAAAGAATTGGTGGCAGAGAAAACAGACCTTGAAAAAGAAATGGACGATGTCAAAGCTAGAATCGAAGAATTGAAAGCAAAAATCAAAAAGTGAAGAAACATCAAACAGAAACGTAATGCGGAGTTCATTAAGGAAGTTAAAAAATCAGGGAAAGGTGAAATATTCATGGTAAAGCGCAGGATAGCCGTTGCAACGGACGGAAAAGACGGCTTAGAGGATGTTGTATCAAATATTTTTGGTAGAGCTAGAACATTCACTATAGTTGATGTTGAAGATGAAAAGATAATCGGCGTAAGCGTACTGGAGAACCCTGCACTGTCCTACCACCATGGAGCTGGGCCCATCGCAATTAAAACGTTAATTGATGACGGCGTGGAAGTGGTGCTTGCTAATGAACTTGGCGTTGGTGCATCTGACATCCTGAAGCAACATAACATAATCTATATCCAAGCCAAGCCAGGCACTAACGTTGGGGAAGCCATCAAAAAAGCACTGCGCACACACAAAAGTAAGCTATAGTAGCCATTTTTGTTTCTTTTTTCAGCATGTTCTCTATGACAGGGCGTAACTTTGCGTTTTCCGCTTTAATCTTCTCCTTGCCCAAAGCGCCGCCGTTGCTTGCAAATAAAGCCAGTTCGCACACAGGTTTCACGAAAAACGAAGTATCCTCATTTAGCTTCGAACACTAACAGCAATGTGGCACTTCAGCACATCATCATCTTTAAGAGAAACCACCCTCAAACCAGCACTTTGCAACAGCTCTCTAAAAGCGTCCAAAGAAAAAGCCTTCTTCAACCCAGTCACCACAATGGACGCATCACGTTCCGCGATTCGCTTAACCTCCCTTAACGTTTCCAGCGGGTCTGGCATGTTCTGAAGCAAGGTGAAGGCGAAAACTACGCTAAAATAGTTATCTTTGAAGGGCAAGTGGTCAGCGTCAGCTTGAACCAAGTGAACGTGGCGGAAATTTCTCGCGCGCTCCTTGGCTTGAAGCAGCAGTTTGCCAGAAATATCTACGCCCACAACCGTTTGGGCTTCGGCGGCAACATGGCGGAAAAGGAGACCCGTACCGCACCCAACATCAAGGACCTTGCTGTTGCGGGCTACGTTCAGGCTTTCTAAGGCGGTTTTGTACTTGAGTTCTTGTTCCTCAGCGTATCGCACATCATAAAGCTGCGCGGTCAAATCGTAACGCCGAATTATCTTGCGCTTTTGGTCCCACTTGTTCACGGGCTGAGCCTTCAGAAATCTTATGTACACTGAACCCCTCTAAAATACTTGGCTGAAACCAAATTGCAGAAACAAAACAAGTTAACGGTTCTCACGAACCCGAAGCTAACGGAAGCCGCGGCGATAATCGAAAAAGCGTTTGTGCAAAGAAGAACGCTCATTGTGGCGGGCAACTGCCACGTTCGCTACACGGGCAGAGCGAAGTCAACTCTTGAGCCTGGCGAACGCATACTGATCATCAAAGAAGACGGCTCGCTTCTTGTTCACCGCCCAGTCGGCTACGAACCCGTCAACTGGCAACCCCCAGGAAGCATTTTTCACGTTCAAACCAAAGGCGATTCAATCGAGGTTCACGCGGTCAGGCAGAAACCACGAGAAAGCGTCAGAGTAACTTTCGAAGAGGTTTTCATGGTTTCAGCCCTGAGCCTCGTGGATTCTGGAGAGTTCGCGCTTTACGCCAGCGAACAGGACATGCACCGGGCGATTCTGCTTAAGCCTTCGCTTTTGGAGGAGGGGTTCAAACCCATAAGTTACGAGAAGAAAGTTGAGCCAGGATTTGTGGACGTTTATGGCGTGGATAAGAACGGAAGACTTGTGGTGGTGGAGGTTAAGAGGAAAACTGCTGGGAAAGAGGCGGTTCTGCAACTTGCCAAGTACATAGACGCCATAAAGAGTAAGGCGGACCGTGAACTTCGAGGCGTGCTTGTTGCGCCGAGCCTTGGAAAAGATGTGCAAAGACTGCTGGTTACGCTAGGGTTGGAGTTTAAGGCGTTAGACCCCAAAAAATGTGCAAAAGTATTGAAAAAAGCTGAAATCACAAAACTCGAAGAGTTCTTTAAAGACAGCGCTTGACCCGCGCAGTGTAAGACAAGAAGTAGGAAGCAATGCACTCACTAAAAAATCATTATTACCGAGAAAGCTTAAATCAGTCGGGTTGCTTTTTGCCTTTCGAAGGTGAAAAGCGCGTGAACCTTTGGAAGAGCATTCCAGTTGGGGATAAGCCCCCAGAACTGCTGAACATGGTTATTGAAGTGGTAAGCGGCTCCAGAGACAAGTACGAATATAACCCTGAATGGGAGACATTTGTTTTAGACAGGATAATTCCTTCATCTGTCATATTTCCTGTTGAGTACGGGTTTGTTCCTCAGACTTGGCTTGAAGATGGAGACCCGTTGGACATTATGGCGCTAAGCTTTGAACCCTTAGAAGTCGGCGCCATAGCCAGAGTCAGAGTAATAGGCGCATTAATAATTGAAGACGAGAATGGAATAGACCCAAAAATACTCTCGGTACTCGCAAACGACAGAAGATTCGAAGGGTACAAAGACATATCGGACATACACAAACACGAACTCGTAGAAATTCAGGAGTTTTTTGAGACATATAAAAGACTGGAACCACACAAGTGGGCTAAAACAAAAGGGTGGAAAAACGCCGCTGAAGCCATGGAAATCGTGAACCGTGCCATGCGAAACTACCAAAAACTAGGCACAAAATAGTTTATAGCAACCCGTACTTTTTCGTTAGAGCTTAAACGCGCTTAGGCTATTTTTTGGCTTAAAGCCTGGTATTCCTTCTCTGAAAGCCAACCTTCCTTTGTTATGTACTCAAGTCCTTTTTTGATGCTTTCGCGCATCGAACTCACGTTTAAAATGTCCACGCTTTTGCCCATTTCCCGCATTTCCGTTTCAAACACCGCATTCTGCTGAGATAGCACCTCAATTGTATCCATCAGCGAGGTTATGACATCGAAGCGGCGGACAAGTAACTGCTTGATTTTTGCCCTGCCCAAAGCGCTTTTGAGCTTAGTAGAAAGACCAATAGAATTGGCTTCTGACGGAGGAAGGAACAGGTAACGTTTCTTTGATTCCACCTGATAACAGACTACATAGAACGGCACGTAAAACAAAGCAATGTCTTTCAGCTCTGGGTCTTGTTTGACGCCGAGCTTTGCAAAGTTGGCGATGCTCGTTTCTCTTAACTTAGCTGTTCTGCCGAGGTGGTCTGTTATCAGCTTGGTTTGCTGTTCTAGGTTTTCTATTTCTTGCTTGTAAATTAGGATTTGCGCGTCGCGGGAAGATTCAAGTTCCAGCAAGGGTTGACGCGCTTCCTTAATCTTAGTTTCCAATTCGGATTTTAAATTGAAGATTTCAAGAGACTTCTGCTCTTCCAAATCTTTAAGTGCTTTTTCTGTTTGCTTCAGCTGATCTTCGATTTCCGAAAGCTCCTTCTTTGTGTCGCTGCTTTTTTCTTTCCACTTTTGCTCGCCAACAGAATCATCCATTTCCGCGCGAGTCTTAGCTTCCAGTTTATAACGTTCAATTTTCGTAAGTGCCTGCTCCCTAGATTTTTCAAGCTTTACTTTTTCCTTTTGAACGGGAAGCCGTTGCTTCTCGAAGCGCTTTGCTGACTCGACAATTCGATGGTCGTAATCTTCTTTAAGGTGAGCGACTCTCGGAGCGACAAGCTCGTCTTGCGCGTTAATCTTAACACCAAATTCTTCTTTGACGGCTTTGACTTTGTTACGCAGTACCTTGCCGTAGTGACCAGTTGCCTTGTTCATGAACTTCATACACCGACGAAGCCTATCAATGTCCTCTCTGAAAGAAAGATACAGAGTTTTGAGTTCATCTAATGTGGACGAGATTGTTGACTCATCTATGATTGGAGAAAGCAACGCCACGTTACTCGGTTGATCGTCTATTGCTGTTGCCTCGCGGCGGTAAGAATCAAACTCGCCTAAGAACTCTGGATCGCTTATTAAAGCGTTTATCAGAACCCCTTTTTCCGTCACTGGTGCCTGAAAATAATTGAGGTGGTCGGAGAGGAAAGCCAGATGAGTTTCGCGGGTTTTTGAACCCCTTTTCAGGTTCTCCATGAAAGCTTTCACATCTGGAATTACAGCATACGGCAATGTGTATTTGGCCCTATTCAAACCATCGAAAATGAGCGTCGTTTCAGACCATGGGAAAAGCCAAAGTGGATAGCCTATTTTAGCGATAAAAACAATTTTTTCTTCAGGACGCTTTGAGAGGAAGCCGCCGCCTTTTGCCCTGTCTACTTCTGCCAGCGAGAAAACAGTGGCTACCTCCAAATCTGCTGTGAAGGGTTCTTTGCGGTTCTCTGAAAGAACTGAAAATGGCAAAATAAACTCTTTGAATGCCGAGCCGATTCCTGACATGAGGTTCCCTTCATATAATTGAAAGTGGTATAATTTTAAGATTTGTTATTAAGTTCGGGTACTGCGTGAGAAAAAGTCCGTAAGTTTCTTTTGGAAAAGCGCGTTCTTCAAAAGCTCGCTTTGCAGTATCCACCGTCGCAGCGGAATCTCGAATCTGCCGCTGATGAATTTTAAGGATTCATGAAGAGTGTTGAAAAGATGAGGCGCTTGTCGCATGGCGTTCCGGACGTTTTCTCGCACTTGCCATACGCCTACGGGCATTATGTATCCTGGACGAGCTTCGCGAAGAACAATCACAGTGGCTTGCCGTCTTTCTTTGACTAGCTGCTCGCACACTGCTAACCGTGCCGAGTAGTAGCAGCCGCCTATCTGCGCGTAAGTTGTTCGCCCATTGTTGCCTTCCCAGTCTGAGAATATCGCAGTGCTCCTGCCGTGGGGATTCCACACTGTGCCGGGGTACCATGCTTCCATGGACTCGTAGCTCCAAGCTGCTGGAATCATTAAAATCTCAAAAACGTTGTCCAAGTACTGAGACTCGTAGACGCGGTACTCGTTTATCTCGGGGAAAGTCTTTACTTTCTCAGCCAGATTTTTGGAGACTATGTCGTCCACGGCTGTTATGCTCCATCGGGTTGGGACCAAGCGCCTGTTTTTTTCTATGCCGAAGGCGCCGACGCTGAAGGCTCTCTGTATCTTTGTGACCATGACTCCTCGGTCGTAAAGCTCAAGCACAGCTTGCGTGGCGCGTAAATCGGTGTCGTAGTAGGCTTTTTCTATTCTATTGTCGAACCGTGCGTTGCCAACGTGCAGGTCTCTTATGGGCGCGGAGGGACCGAAGGGCTGGACAGCGTCGTCCATGAATATGGAGCCTCTGGGCTTTTTTGTAAGGTTCAGTTCGGTGTCCACGCTGTTTTCTGCGAGGGCTAACTCGCGGGTTTGCTCCATAATCTTGCCTGCCTCATTGAACTTTTGCACGTGAACTCGGTGTTTGCCGCGAATAAGCAGCGAGCGGAAGCCCACGATCTCATCAATTGCTCTTCCGAACCACTGTTCGGGCAGGTCGTAGAGGCTGGTATCTTCGTTAACTGGCGGTACAAGTGGTCCAGCGTACACGTGCGGATAGCCAATTCTTCCGATGAACACGCTGGGCGGAGAAACGCCTGAAATGTCTTCGGTTGACATTAAAGGCACGCTTTTCAGGTAATAGTTGACTTTGACCATTATTGGGCAGCGAGTTTTTCCGCAGAGAAAACGGGAACCCTTACATAAGACGCATAGGCTGTTGCTTGATGCTCGAGTGACAATCTGGTTTTCTTCGACAGCAGAACTGTTACTGCGCTTTATGTAGTTAAGTAGCCAATTGTCGGGTGCGTTTGCACTGTGAGGTTTAGATAGCAGGGTCATAGTCACCTCTGATGATGGATGTAACGGCTTCATATGCTTTCCGTATTGATAGGAAGCAAAATTTAAGATGCCCTAAGCGAAAACTAAAGTAAGTCTGCACATGAAACTGTAAAAGAGCAGGGCTATAAGAGTCTTCTAGAAGTTTTATCTTAAGTTTACTACCATAGCAGTTTATAAAGTCAGGGGTGAAAGGTTTCTTGAAAGGAGAAGGGAGAGTTTGCAAAAGGCTTCAAAGATAGGTAGCATTGTACTTCTAAGTTTACTTCTCGCATCCATAGGCGTAGCTGTCTATGCCGACACACAAGTCTCAGTATGCATAAGAAACCCGCTAGACAGCAGTAATGGCGCTAAAGGCGTTGTATCAAGCAGCTACTGGGTGGG
>Ga0209635_10000344_pt1 | contig 30817 bp, 29 predicted proteins | sample DeeMarSWOR230_32_FD_187463 | JGI IMG/M metagenome (GOLD analysis project Ga0209635, IMG submission 187463) | Marine sediment microbial communities from White Oak River estuary, North Carolina - WOR-2-30_32 (SPAdes) (version 2) | ecosystem: Environmental > Aquatic > Marine > Intertidal zone >...
CTTCCAAAAGAGATATATTCATTTTCTTCATATAATGTACCTAAAAGGTCAATGCCATAAAGCTTTCCTGAGTTATCCTTTGATGAGAAGCCAGCTACAATCATCATCGAAACGAAGAAACTTCTGCCTGAAAATAAGATATTACGACATAAGCTAGCTACATATTTTGGTTCGGGTACTTTTCCTTCTTCAATTTCTTTTAGTCGTGAAAGAGCACGTAACTGGTTAACTACATATTGACAGTCCGCAACTCCGCCCGCGATGGTAGCAGCAGTATATTTATTAATTTCAAACAATTTTTGGGCTTGTTTTGATGCTACCATTGTTCCTGCAGTCGCTTGTGAATCAGTAGCGACTACTACTCCATCTTTTATCATAATTCCGACTGTTGTTGTTCCCGTTTGGAGCATCTTCTCATATTGTTCATGATCCAATTGTTTTTTGTTAAAGTTGTTTTCCATCATTTTACTAAGAATTAGATTCTGTATTATTGAATAGCTAAATTAGTGATATATAATAAATAAAAATTTGCTCTATATTTATTTTACTTTAATAAATCATAATTCAATGATAATTACATAAAATTTTAAAGATATCCTTCTTTATCAATCCTACTACTATAGATTTAATATGGTTAATTTAATATGGCTCGGTCACAGGCTCGTTCAAAAAGAAAGTATACTGGGAAGAAATATAAACATTTTAGAAAGAAACGAAAAAGAGAACTTGAACGTCCTACAATTGATAGCGAAATGGGGCAGGAAAAAAAGAAAAAACAGCGAGTTATGGGAGGTAATTTTAAACTTAAGCTATTTGCAACACAGTTCATTAATGTTACCGATCCGAGTACAAATAAAACTCAAAAGGTTAGAATATTACGCTTTGAAGAGAATCTTGCTTCAAAAGATTTGAATCGAAGGCACATCCTAACAAAGGGAGCGGTTGTTGAAACCGAATTAGGGAATGCAAAAATAACCTCTCGTCCCGGTCAGCATGGTGTTCTAAATGGCGTTTTAGTCTAAATATATTAATAGAAGTTTTAGTTAAGATATTATTAACTACAATTTTAAGAAGTATAGTATAATTCATTCTTGAATTTTAATATTTTTAACATTTGCCTTCTTTCCTTCTATTATTTCTGTGTTATTACTACCACAGTGAGAACAATTAAAGAGCTGAAGTCCTGTTAATTGTGCTTCTCGAGTTAAAGATACTTCTGAGGTTTTGCCACAATCTCGACACTGAACTTTACCAGGAGTCATTTTAATTGTCAATTTCGCTCCCTCTGCTATTGACCCTTTTGTTGCCATTTCAAAGGATCGTTGAAGAAGTTCAGGAACAATAAGAGTTAACTCCCCTACTTCAAGTAAGACCTCTGATATTTTCTTAGCATTATATTTAATTGCTGTAGCTTCAGCAACTTTAAAAATATTGTAAGCAAAGGCAAATTCATGCATAGTAGAGAGCATTAAGATTTTGTTTGTAGTTTTCTAATTTCTTTCGCAACTTCAAGGATAACTTTACTTTTTTTTTTCCCTTTTGTATCTATTAAAACCCTGCCCGCGTCATCCCACCAAGTTCTAGAGTATTTATACCCTTGTTCGATCTGAGCGTTATAACCTAAATTTTTCGCTGATTTAGCGATATCGTCTAAACTAACTTTTTCTGACGCAAATCTTTTAGGAATGCGTCTACCATTACTCCGACTTCTTTTAACATCGAAATACTGTGGCCAAAAGATAATAAATGGTTTTCTAGAACGCATGATTTTAGAAAATATAAATAAAAATAATATAGAATTTAATATAGAAAACTCTCAAAAGAATTTAAAAATTATCAGAATATTTTATTTAATTCATATAAATTTGTTTATGTATAATCAAATTTAATGCAATTTCATTACTGATAAGGGATCTCTTGTACCTTTTTTTCTTTCTCTTTTTTTCTAAATATTTCTAATAAACTATTTTTTGTTGTTTTAGATACTACATACAGCCCAAAACATATGAAAATTACACCAGAATATATACCCATTATAGCTAACCCCAAGGATGCCTCAGGATTTAAATTTGAATTTATTAAAAAATAACTACTTACAAAAAGATTGACACTAAAAATAATTAGAAAAACTCCACCATAAAAGGGTTTTATATCTCCGGGGATTATATATTTTTGCATAATTCCCTTAATAGTGTTTCCTGATTTTTTCAATATCAAATACCATATAAAAACAGCAAGAAAAATAATAATAATCTCACAGATCAGTATTATTGGAATAGAAATTATAGGAATGACAGAAGTACAAATGATAAAAACAAACATTCCAAGAAAACCAAAAGGAGAAGCAAATTTCCTCCTATGGGTTATTACTCTTTTTTTTCCTCTTTGTAGGAGTCATAGGATTCTTCAACTCGATAATCAAGACTACTATTTTTATCTAAACAATTATGCTTATTTAAATTTTAATGAATCGCAAAATCTAAAACATAAAAAGATTAATTCAATATATATAATAATTTTGTTATTGAAGTATTTCAAATTGGGTTGTATTTTCAAACAATTTTTAATAGTGTGATTTTAAATTACTAATTATTTAAAAGAACACAATCCTTAATTATTGAAGTTAAAGGCAAAACTTTTTTAGAATATTAATTTTATTTGTCTATACCGGTACTTTAATACGATTAATTATTTAAATTATAGATTCTCTCTTCACTAGTAAAGATAATTAATAAAATCTTTAAAAATTGGAACCCATTTGTTAAAGGGAGGGTGGTCTAGATTGGTATGATACATTGGTTGGAATCTATCTTACCAAATAGAATCGGCTGGGGTAAACTAATGTTTCGAGATGGTTTACAGACGCCGAGTGGTCGGGGGTTCAAATCCCCCCTCTCCCATTTAAATTTTTTTTATTTTTTTCTATTATTTTCAAGTAATATAAATTACTTTTCTTTGAGTATCTATATATTTTTTACAGAAAATTTTTGTAAATTACTCAAAAAAAATAAATAGTATACAATTGGTTGTTAATAATGATAGAAACAGAAGATTTGCTAGATTATGAATGGGCAAATGATTGGAATATTATAGTAGAACTATTCGATAAGATTAAAAGAATAAAAGAGTTGTTTAATTCTTTAGATGTTTCATATCTTCGAGAGGTAGAGCAAAGAATTTTAATATTAAATCTTGAGAAATATGTCTGTTCTTTGCAAAACTATCTTATCGAAAAATACTCCTAATTTCTTTTTATCGAGAAGAAATACCCTCCTTTTTAATTATTAATGTAATCTTACCAATTTTTTGTTAAAATTTATAAATTGTTTTATTCTATTTTTTGATAAAAAATACATAAAAAAAAGAAAGTTGAGTAAAAAATGGTATGGAGCAAGTTGCAAGCGTCAGATAAATTTATGTGCGTTGTAGCAATAATTGGAGGGATTGTTACGCTAATAGAATCAATATTACATTTGATAGGCATTTTTGTATTTTGGAGTTTTGGATTATATATCGATATAGCTGCTGTTATCCTTGCAATTATCGTTATTCTATTAGGAATAAAACCAATACATTATACTCCGGCGATCTTAGGAGTACTAGGATTATTATTAATTATATTCGGAAGTTGGATTGGGGGAATTATTGTACTCCTTTCTATGCTAATTGGAGCGTTAAGTTAAAAATACAATTTTTTTTTATTTTTTAATTTGAAAATTCTTATTATTTTGAAAAAGCAAGTGCTAATAATAAAGCTCCTTGTATTTCAGAAATATCTCCTACTCTAGAAGTATCTATAATTGTATTTTCTAATCCCATATAAATTGCTCCGTATGCTTTACCTCCACCTAAATGGACTAAAGTACGATAAATCAGATTTCCAGATATACCATCAGGAGCGATTATTAAGTTTGACTTATTTTCGATTGCTTTTTCGATTAAAATCTCATCATGGGAGATCTTCAAATTAGAAAATTTATTTTTCAATAATTCAACTATTTTATCTGCTTCCTGAATTGTTTTATCGACTTTGCTGTCTCTACCAGTATCGCTTATTCTACCTCCACTTAAAATACTTATTTTTGGAATTATTTCAAATTCCTGCAATTTTTTTATTGCTAAGTCGATATATTTAATTTTGTTTTCAAAAGTATTACATTCATCAATACCAACTGGACCAAAGAAAAATTGTTGCCCATAATTTGTTTCCAATAATGCTAATCTATTACTTTTTTTAACTTTCAAATATTTTTTAAGACTGTTTAAGAATTTATCTGCGCTCATGGAACCCCGTACAATAGATTGAATTCTATTATTGATTAAAGAAGTTAAAATTACATGTTCAGGAGATTGACATTCAATAAAGTTTACTCGTGAATTCAAGTAATTTTTCGGAGTTTGTTCAAGTAGACTATGTATGAAATTTGAATTACCAAAAATATATATATTCGCTGTATTAGATTCTAAAAAGTTTAAACTTGCTTGTAAGATTTTTTGATTATGATATTCAGAAGTGCCTAATCCAATTCCAATGTTACTTCTTTTTTCTATTGCAACTTCTTTAAATTTTTGTATCATAATTTTTGAGTTAGAATAAAATCTAGAAAAAATTATAAAAAAGGAAAACTAAAATTATGGTTAATGCATCATATACACCATGAGTAATGATCACTGCTATTAGATTCTCATTTCGCCAATAATAAATTAATCCTAATAAAAGTGAAATGGCAAAATAAGGAATAAATGATAGAAGAAATGAGACAAGAAGAACCATTGGACTTCCTAAAAATAATAGAATAACGGCTATAACATGGATTATAGCAAAAATAAGAGCAGTAATCAATAATCCACCCCAAGTTCCTAATCTTCGAGTTAATCCCTTTTGCATAAATCCTCTAAATAATATCTCCTCAGAAGTTCCAATTATAAGTATCATTACTACGGATAAGAGGATCAAGCCAAAAATGTCTGAATTTGAGATGATCATTTCTACATCAGATGTAGCACCACTAACATCTCTGATAATCTCAATACCAAAGAGAACCTCTAAAAGAATCTCAGTTATAAAGGTAACTCCAACTACTAGTAGAACTCCAATTATTGCAAAACCTGTTCCTATTAAAATTTCTTTAATTAATCCTGTTCTATCAAAACCTTTTCTAGTAAAACCTAATAATCCCAGCCTATTTTTAAGAGTGGGTTTTTCGAGATATTTTGCCACGTATAATACTGGAACAAGTATAAAAATGAGCTCAAAAAATGAACTAAATATTAGAAAATAAGGATTTGCTGCTAAATCGTAAAGAATATTTGGATCAAAAGCAAAGAACATAATAATAAAGAAAATTCCTGTTGTTACGAGATCCATTAAAAGAAAGGCACCTAATGGAATCCCAATAGAAGGCCAAGCCCCCCATAATTCATGGTCTTTTGTATTAAGTATTTCTTCATCTGAAATTTTTTTAAGACCAAATTTAATGGGGCTTAGGTAAGATTGGGGATATATAGTTTGTCTTATATAAGGATTAACCTCTTTTTGTGGCTGTATTTGTTTGTGTTCTTTGAGGTATTGAAGATTCAATCCGCATTTTATACAAAATTTTAGATTTTGAATTTTTGGAATTTGATTTCCACACACTGGACAAAAAGACCAATCTGTTTTATGTAATGCTTCCTTATCTTGAAGATTAGATAGGGTTTTTTCTTTGGTAGGATCTTGAACTTCTTTATCATTCATTATTAAATTGCTAGAATAAATTAAATTAAAAAAACTTTACATTTTAAACTATAAAATAATCTAAAAATTAATTTTGGATTAAACTGATATACGTAAATTATCAAACATTCTTAAAGTTTCAAGTTCATTACGATAAATACTCGTATATAAAATCGGATAGTGTTGGTATCTATAAATTTCTTTATCTCTATCAACTTTCAATTCAAGTTTAATAGAAGGCATCCAAAAAGTTTTATTTGTATATTGGTATTCAATCATAACCATATACAAGAACGTACCTGTTTTTGTTGGAGTTATCTTTGTCTTGATTGTTCTTATTTCATTTGCTTTTAATTTCTTAATACTTGTAGATTTTGTTTTAAATTGAAATGAGTTTGGTAAAAAGAAATAGATCTTAACATCCTTAATTTCTGACAAATTAGGATTTTCTATTATTAATTTAATGGTTTCGGATTGATTTTTCTTTAATTTTTTATTTTCTAATTTAATATCGATGAAAAGAGGATATTGTAAAGCATTTTTATCTAAATTAAAACTTAAATCGATAAGTTTTTGAAGATTAGGTTTAAATTCTAGACTAAACTGATTCTTTTGCTCTTCTAAAGATAATATCTTTTTACTTCTATATTCTTGAAACTCTTGTAACATTCGATTAATACATTTTAAGATATGTTTATCAAATTCTGAGTGCTTATTTGAAGTAAATGAAATTAATTTTTTATAATAATCAAATTTAAGATTCTTAATTAATGGTTTTTTAAAGATTTCATTTATAAAGTTTTTTAACATCTCATCTAATTTGATTAAATCCTTGAGTTCAATTTCAATTTTCTCAATAATTTTTTCAGTAAAAATATTGTTATGAATAAAATCACTTAATGTATTTAATACTTCAATACTTTCAGAGTTGTAAGTGTCAAAAGCGTTTGAAATCATATTTTCTAATAAAATAGTGAATTTTTCAAGATTTCTATTTTTATAATCCATAAATTTCGTACGATATGATTCAAGATATTTAATAAATTTTCCAGAATGTAATTTCAAAAGATTCCTTTGGTATCTTCGATATTTTTTTGAGATATCATGAATCCAATTTTTTACACTATTCAATTTTTCAAGATTTTCTTCAGTATTAAATATAATATCGCCTTCCAAGGGATCAGGGGAAAAAAATGGAGTATCTAGTCTTACTTTTTCCAAAAATATACTAGTATCTCGTTCTAATTGATAAATACTTTCAATTTGAGCATATAAAGTATATCTCTCAAAGTCTTTTGCTGAAATTTTGCTCAATTTAACTAATAATAATTCTAGCTTATCTGAATAATATTTGGGATTATTATTTAGGATTCCTCGTAATATTGATGCAAATTCAGTTAAAATCTCATATATATCAATTCTATTACATAATTTGGAATGATTATTTTCAAATTTTGTAATTTTACAAAAATCTACAATATTCTGGTAACACTTTTCAGCAAAATGATAATATTTAGAGCATTTTTCAAGATAAGATGAGTTTTTGGCTAGAAAACTAAAATATAAGCCTAAGGTTGACTTATTAATTATATAAGCGAGATCTCGGAGTTGTTGATATTTTTTTCTAATATTTTCATTTTTTAGATGAATCAATAAATATTCTTCTAATATAATCTCAAAATTTCCTGCAGAACGTATTAAATTATATAATTTTATAGGATCAAGATTAATATTATCCAATTTGGTTATAATTAAATGTCTATATTCATTAAATTCAGAATATAGCTTATAAAAAAACGATTTAATTAAATATTTTCTTCTTTCAATTTCTATATCTTTAATATTTCTATCCTTTTTTATTGATGTCAACCGTAATATTACATTTACATAATATTTTAAAGAATAAATTGATTCCATGTAAAAAGTATTTGCCCCACAATAAGGACACTTAGCTACTGATCCCTTTACAATCGGTAATCCCGAACCGCATTTTTTACAGGGAAGATGGGATATCATAATAAGTGTCCTTATTGAAATCAATTAATTATATTTCTTATAGAGTAACAAATTTATAATTAATTATTAAAATTTTATCGTTCAACTTTATAGTATCAAAATATCTTGATGTATTATTTTATGTGTGATAATCTATAGAGTTGTTCAATAATCAAAAATATAATTGATTTAAATTTTCATCAGGTATAATTAGTGAGTAAAATAACAATAAAGATGATTTTTTTTAAGTTGATTAGGATTTACAAATCCAAAACGTTCGAATTGAATTATTTGATTCATAGGTATTTTTAATAGATCTATCTCTCCACATCCTTTTGAAATTATACCATTCGGTTTTAGAATTGATACATCTATGTTTTCATCAAAAGGTACCCAATGAATAATTGAATATTTTCGATTTAACTCTTTACTCTGATATGAAGCATCTAATCTTTTATTTTTTAAATCAATTGAGTTAATCTTAATATTTATTAAATCTTTTAACCGAACAATAAAATTCTTTTTTAATTTCTTCGCATCTGATAATGAAATTAATAATTTTAATTGATTTTCTTTTATAACACAATATATCTTTCTCTTTCCTTTTTTTGGGTCCATTGGAAGTAATAAAGGTTCTGCGATATATTGTTGTTCTGGAACTTTATCAATCACTATTAATATTGGATCCTCTACATAAAAATAACGATTAGATATTTCATCTATTATATCTTGATTTTTTGAATACAGCCAATCTACTGAGAAAGTTATACCCGATTGAGACATCCCGAGATCTAATAAGGTTTCTCGTAATGCTTCAGGCTTAATCCCACGTTTTTTTAGGGATTGTAAACTCCATGTTCTGGGATCGTCCCATCCTTCATATTTTCCCCTCTGAATATTATTTCTCGATTCTGTTTTACTCAATTTCATATCAGCAAAATTAAGCCTTCCATAATATAATAATTCAGCTTTTTTCCATCCAAAATGATCCCATATAAATTCTTCAATAATACCCTCTTTAACTAAATCTATCCCTCTTAATATATGAGAAGCTCCAATGAGATAATCATCAATAGCCCAACTATATTCTAACATTGGCCATACAGCATATTTTTTACCAACTCTCGGGTGCTCTGCTTCAGAGATCCTCATAATTATTTGATCTCTTAAAGCCGGGTCTTTTTGATCCATTCCTGTTTTTAATCTTACAACAGCTTCACCCTCATCATATTTTCTGTTAAGCATATGTTCCCATTCTTCAAGATTTTTTTCAATTGAATGATTCCTATGTGGACAATTTTTTTTGTATTTTTTATATTCTTCCCTAAATTTATCTGCAGAACAAAAGCAAACATAAGCAAAATTATCTTTAATTAATTTTTCACAGTACTTATAAAATATATCTAATCGATCACTTTTATAGTAGATTTTATTATATTTTACACCTAACCAATCTAAACCTTCTTTAATTAAGTCATAAGCTTCGGGTAATACATATTTAGCTTTAGGACTGCCTCGTAATGATAGTGGGCTCCCTATTGTATCATCATAGAATAGAATTAGTTCTCCTCTATATTTTTTTACATATTCATCATTTAATATAATCATCCTCGCATTTCCTATATGTAGTGCACCGCTTGGATAAGGAGCTAAACGCATAACAATTTTTTTATAATTAGAAACATTAGGCAATTCTGGTAATTCTTTTGTTTCTTCGATTTTTTCTTCTTTATCTAAAGCATGTGGATCTAATTGCAATAACTTTTCTTCTTGTTGATCAATCGATAATTTTGAAATTTCCGCAATAATTTCATCTAAAATAGGAATAATCATTTTAGCTTTAGATCTTAAATCAGGTTTTGATGCCATAAGTTTTCCCATTATCGCCTTTTTATTTGGTTTTCCATTGAATTTAACTGCATTCTTCAAACCGTTTAACCATATGATCTTTCTTATCTCTTGATCATTCATTTAACTTATACATCTAATCGATTATTTTAAGACTTGTATTCTAAGTTTATAATAAAAAATGGTTCAACACTAAATTATTTTTCCTTGAAATATATATTTATGAATTAAAAAGCATTTGAATAATTTCAGTGGCTTCTTTGATGATTTGGTCAATTAATTCTTTAACTGTAGGGATATTGTGAATAAGTCCTACACCTTGTCCACATGAAACTATTCCAGCAGTTAAATCTCCTTGTTCATACATTAATTTCGATTTGGAACCTACAGCCATATTAAATATCTCCATCTGATCACTTTTTGAAGATTCTAATTCAAGAACTCTTTTTGCTGCTTGATTATTCCACACTCGATGAGCAGCACCAAGTGAACGCATAACTAGAGTTGTATCATATGCTGTAGCATTTAAAAGTGCTTGTTTCAATTTTTCATGAATAGGACATTCCTGTGTTGTTAAAAGACGAGTACCTATTAAAGCAGCTTCGGCCCCTAATGATAGAGCAGCAACTATGCCTCTTCCATCTGAAATCCCTCCTCCAGCTACAACAGGTATATTTAAAGCATCTACAGTAATAGGGGTTAAAACGAGTGTCCCTATATCAAAACGCCCCACTGAACCACCATTCTCCCAACCTACTACTTCAACAATATCAGCTCCTAATGAAGCTGCCTTTTTTGCGTATCTAATTCCAGCACATTTATGAATCCAGATTATATCATTTTTTTTAAATAATGGAATATACTTTTCAGGTGCTTGATGCCCTGAGGTTTCAATAATTTTAATACCTTCTTCGATCATTACCTTAACTAAATCAATTTGCCTAATCGGTTTAAGCATAGGAAATAAATTTAAATTTACAGCAAAAGGATTGTTTGTTAAATCCTTTAAATCTTGTAATGCTTTACGTAATGGTTTAGGTTTACGATACATTGCTGAAGCAAGAATTCCAAGAGCCCCTGCATTTGAACATACAGCGGTGAATTGAGGATTAGAAATATTCATCATAGTTCCACAAAAAATTGGATATTCAATCCCTAACATTTCATTTACTTTTGTTTTTAACAAGAATAACCACTTGAACTTTTTTGTCATTTATAATATTTATAATTCACTGAATTCAATATAATATTAATTATTATAAATTTGTGGAAAAAGATATCAATGTCCAAAATAGAAAAATCAGAGCATAATAATATAGAACCTATAAAAAGAGAATTGTCTCGTTTTTGGCGTATTCCTAGACTTATTATATATGGACTCGGTATTATTACACTATTCTGGTACTTTTGGTCTGTGATTGGTTTAACAATTGGAGTTCTTTATTATATCTTCTTAAAAGATAATTCCTGGAAAAGAAATGGAATAGTATTAGCTTCCGCTATTGGTTTTATTACATTTTTTGTACATTTTTATAAAGAAATTGCTCCCCTTACCATTGTTATTTGGTTTAGTGTAAGTTTCATTATTTCATATTTAATAATAGTAGCAATTTTAGAGATCTTAAAAAGAAAGGGAATAACATATCAAAAAATTGTTCAATTCTCTCGGAAATATAAGAATATATCAAATAGGAAGCGTGATGCTATTAAATTAATAGTTGCTGTTGTTCCAATTAGTTTATGGACGTCTGTTAGTATTGATTTAGGTGTAATGTTTGACAATAATCCTAAGCTTTTATGGGTAAATGCACCTACCATGGTTAGAATCAATGAGTCTTTTGAAATCACTGTGGAAGCATGGGATTCTTTTGAACGTCTAAGTGCTATTTATAAGGGAAAAGTAGAATTCTCCATAAGGTCTTTTAATCTTTCTAACTATAATCTTATTTTAAATACACAAAAAAGTCTACCAGAGTCGTATATATTTACTGGACAAATTTTTGGTTCCGATATGGCTTATGATATTAAAGATGGAAAAGACAATGGAAGACATGTTTTTCAAGCGAGCATTCAAACACCTGGATTTCATTATATTTTGGTTAATGATAGTATTACTAAGAACACTTATTATAGTAATCCCATTATTGTTAAAAATTATTCTTCTACTGATCCATTTATAGTTTGGGGAGATCTACATACTCATTCTGAACTCTCTGATGGAACAGGAACTCCTGAGCATTCATTCTATTTTGCAGAACATATTGCATGTCTTGATTTTAATGCATTAACAGATCATGCAGAAATCATGATGTTTAATCCATGGTCACTTAATCATTTAGAATCTGCTACTAATGCTTATTATAAACCTAATAAATTTGTAACATTTCATGGAATAGAATGGACATGTGTGGAAACAGGTCATTATGTTTGTATTTTCAGTGGCAATTCATTATTAAAATCACCTATACTTGATTCGTATTTTACTATAAAAACTCCTGGTGTTTTGTGGAATGTTCTTGATGACTTTACTTCAACACATGGTGTTCGAGCACTAGCATTACCACATCATACCACTAAAGAAGCATATATTCAAGATTGGACTTCTACTAATCCTAAATATGTTAAAATTGCCGAAGTATCTTCTGTACATGGAGAATGCTTATTTGAGCCGCGTCACACATTAAGTTATGTAGGAGCTATTGATAAACCTCCAAAGTATACAAATGGTTCTTCTGTTGTTGATGCTTTTACTATGGGATATAGAATGACAATGTATGTTTCTAGTGATGAACATGATGGTCATCCAGGTCATAGTCTAAGTCACACTAGAGCATATATTGGACATCAACGTCCTTTTAGTTTATGGCATACTCGAAATGAACATCCGTATCCTGGAGGATTAACAGCAGTGTATGTTGACAATCTTACAAGAGAAGGAGTTTTTACGGGATTAGAAAACCAAAGAATTTATGCCAATTCAGACCATGGACGTCCAATTCTAATATTCCAAATAAATGATACAACTGTTGGAGATGGATCAACATTTATAGCTCGCAATCGAACAAGTCATAGAGAAATAAATGTATTTTTAGCTCAAGATGGAGCCCCGGTCGCCCTTAAATCTAAAGCAGCATCAGTAACACGTAATTGGATTCCAAATTGGAATGCAAATATAGAAATTATTAAAAATGGGAACTTATGGTATACTGAAGAAATATCTACACCTATAGTTAACTTCTCAATAATTGATACTGAACCTATTACAGGAACATCATATAAGCAAAGTTGTTTAAAAAGAGGTAATAATTATTACATTAATAAATACAGTGATAATCCAATTGATCCAAATACTTTAAATACAGGAGGATTTGACTATTATTTAATCCGTGTTGTTGCAGAGAATGGAAGAAGGTCTTATGCTGGTCCTATATGGGTTGAATATTAAATCTTCAATTTATTTTAATACTCAATAGTTTCTTTATATCATTTACACTTACCTTAGACAAATTACTTACTATTAGATTAGCTTCACGAAGCTCTTTTTTATTATGTGTGGTTGTGAGAGCAATTGTTTTCATTCCAGCTCGTTTTGCTGCTTCAATACCAACAGGAGCATCCTCAATAACTATACAATTTTTTGGATTGATATTTAAATTATTGGAAACAGTAAGAAAAACCTCTGGGTTAGGTTTCCCCTCTTTAACTTCAACAGCAGTAATTACCTCATCAAAATAATCCTTAATTTTTAGCTGAGTTAATAGTAAATCTACATTTTCAGGAGGTCCACTTGAACCTACAGCTAATTTAAAGCTGTCGGATTTTAGATCAAGTATAATTCTTATAACACCAGGTAAAGGTATTAATTTATCCTTGATCATTTCCCTATAATATTCCTCTTTAAGGTTAGCCCACTTTTCAATAAGAGCCTGGTTTACTTCTGATCCAACTAATTTACGAGTAATTGTAATTGACTGTTGACCAAATGTTTGTTCAAATAATTCTTTTGGGAATTCCTTACCAATTTTTTTTGCCATTTTTACCCAGCTTTCAAAATGAATAGGACCTGTATCCGCAAGAACTCCATCCATATCGAATATGACACAATAATTACTAAACATAATTTTAACTATAAAGAACTATTAGATAATTATTATAGAGAATCATTAATTTATAAGAATTATATAAAGAGTATCTTGAAGGCCTGGTAGTCTAGCTTGGATAGGGCGCTGGCTTGCGGAGCCAGATATCGAGGGTTCAAATTGTGTTGGATTATACCGCACAAGAACATATCCCCCCCAGGCCATATTTAATTCTAAGGTTCATATTAGATTTTGCATTAATTAGGAATTTTTTAATCTTCTATTCCCCTTCAATTAATTACTGATACAATGATGTCTTTATTTATAGAAATAAATTAATATAGAGAAATTTCGAGTTGAAAAAAACTAAAGATCATCCAGTATATGAAAAATCCTCAGCAGATAAAGGCCAAATTATGAAATTTATTTCAAAAGAGTTTAGTCCTAAAAGGATGCTGTCTTTAAGAAGTAATCCGAATTTAAAATATAATTATTTTGAAAAAATTGACACTTTAGAAAGAGCTTATTGGTTAGGATTCATTTTTGCAGATGGACATATCAGTAAGAACCTAGATCGCTTTAGATTTAAATTATCAATAAGAAATAAAGAACATCTTGAAAATTTTTGTAGGACTATTAAGATTGGCTTTGAAAATATAAAAACTGAAATCTCAATAAAAACAAATAAGAAATACTCGGTTTTATCGATTTATAATCAAAAATTTATAAGAGATTTATTGTTCCATAAAGTTGTTCCTTCTAAAACAAAAATTATCGAATTACCAGAATTAAATAATCAGAAATTATACTTAGCATTTCTTTTAGGATATTATGATGGAGATGGAACAAAAGGTACATCTCGAATAAAAAGTGCTAGTAAAAAATTCTTAGTACAGATTCAAAGTTTATTTGAAATTAAATATCAGATAAAAACAATTGAAAAAAATAAAATTATTAGAAATTTTGATGGTTCTATTCGTGTGATTAAAGGAAAATGTTATGCTCTATTTTTAGGTTCTAAACTTTTTAATGAGATGATAGATAATTATGAATACAGTCTAAAAAGAAAGCGATTTAAATTTTCAACTAATGAAGAAAGAATATTAAAAATTAAACAAAATGCTTGGAAAGGCAATCATGAGATTAAATTACAAGCTTCAAGAGAGGAAATTGAGAAAATTATATATATAATACCTAAATCAAGGATTAATCTTTTTTATGGTGTATCTGGGAAAACAATATCAAATTGGTGTAAAAAATGGAATATTAAATCTCCAACTAGAGGAGATCGGGCAAAGATTCACTCATTAAAGGTTATACCAAAATCAAAAGAAGATTGGAGAGGAATTATCGATTTTTGAATTTTAGGAGAAAATAAACTTATTTAATATAATTTAGAATTTCTGAAATATTTCTTATTTTTCTTAGATTTGGAGTATTAATTTCTTTTTCAAAGGGAAATTTGTATTTTCGTTCAAGTAAAACTGATTGTAAGTTAGCTCTTTTAGCACCAATAATATCAGCATATTCATCACCACACATAATTATAGAATCAGCATGATCTTTTAAACCCATTTTTTCAATAGTGTGGAAAAATATATTAGGATCTGGTTTTCTTTTCCCATATTTAGCAGAGGTTATTATAGAGTGAAAAAATTTTGCTAAATCATGCTTTTTTAACATATTTTTTATAGTTTGATGATTTGGGTGGTTGGAAATTAAAGCAATTTTTATATTTTTTTCTGTAAGAGTTTCTAGTGTTTCTCTAGTGTTTTCAAAGGGTTCCCACTCATCTTCTTCGCAGGAATGATACATTTCAGCTAATTTATCGTAGGTATTTCTGTCTAAATGAACAATATCATCAATAATATTATCTTCTCGAAGTGATTCTAATACACTTTGAAAAATAAAAGAAGTTGGAAATTCAGTTTTGGTCTTAATACTTTTTCTAAAATAGTGTTCTCTTTTTTTAGCAAATTTCTTTACAAATGACTCATCAGATATTTTTTCGCTCCAAACTTGTTTATCCTTTAAAAGATCGATGGATTTCAATAATCCTTTTTTAAAACATTCATAATATCTTTCAACGGAAGGATTATCAAAGTAGAATAATGTGAAGCCGAAATCAAAAATAATTCCTTTAACCATCATCGTGTTAATAATTATAAAGATTGAATCTCAATTTTAACTTATCTGATATTAATTGTAAGTAAGAAATATATCGTTTCTGTTAAATACTTAATAAAAAACAAAATAATAACATAGTTATTTTATATTAATGAGAAGATATATGTCAATCGATAAATGGCTTAACGAAAAAGATTCAAAAGAAGAACGAATAAAAAGAGAAAAAGCCTTTAAAAGTCTTTCGAAACAAGAAGTTCAGGATCTAAAGAAAAAAAAGATACGAGATATGGTTAAAAAAATTGATCATAAGAGCACAGAAACATCTGAAAGAGATAAATTTTTAGATAATATTGTCGAATTTAAGAATTGGTTAAACCAGCGGACATATCTAAAAGGAGACATTGCCAAAATTGAAACATGGATAAAAAATTTATATTCAATTGTAAAGTATGAATCTAGATTGAGGTTAGAATCAACCAACTATAATGAAAGAGGAAAATTGATTGAGCGATATAAAAAGATTCCACCGAAATTCCTTGATGAGAGAACTAGAGTTGCTTTAAATAAATTAATACATGGTACAACAAGAACAAATTCAGATAATTATTATTTGAGAAAATTAAAAAATTTTCTTAAAGAAAAACTAAAAGAAGCAGAATATTACGAGATTTTGGATGAACTTTTTAGAATATTTTAAAAAAATAGAGAAAATTCAAAATACTTTTTATTTTATAGAATTTTATATCTTTTATAATCAAAATTAGATATCTTCTGGATTATTAAATGTGGCTTATTTGTCCTATTGCGGGTGTTGGTAAAAGATTACAACCATTTACATATTCTAAACCAAAAGCTTTTTTGAAAATAGCAGGAAAACGGTTGATTGATCATATACTAATTAAACTTAAGAATTCTTTCCCAAAGGGAACGAATATTTGTTTCATTGTAGGTTATAAAAAGCGCCAGATAACAGAATACCTTAAAAAAAATCATTCAGATTATTTTAAACTCCATTTTATAGAACAAAAACCGCTAGGATATGAAGCAGATACACCATATTTCAGTGGTCTTGGAGATGCAATATTATTAGCTAAAAATCTTGTTGAAAATGATGATTGTTTCATATTTTTAAGTGATAGATTTCCATTAGAAGATTATACACAAATTTTATTAAATTTTCATCAAGATATATGTGATGGAGTAATAAATGTTAAACAAGTAGATAATCCATCATTTTATGGTGTGATTGAACTAGATGGAAATGGAGCTGTTAAGAATATTGTTGAGAAACCAAATAATCCTAAATCTAATTTTGCGGTATCTGGAGCATATTTGCTTGGAATGAATATAACACCGAGACTATTTGAATTACTAGAAGAACAGAGTAAAATCCCATTAGAAAATGGTCAAGAACATACTATTACTCCAATTATTCAACAACTAATTGAAGAAGGATTTAAACTAAAAATTAATGAAATGACAAAAGAAATCTTAGATTTTGGACGGCCTGAAAGTCTAATAGCGGGTAATCGTCTATTATTATCAGAGATAAAAATACCAGATCCAACTTATGATATTTTATATCAATCGGGAAACATAGTAGATTCAAAGATTGTTCCTCCCGTTTTTATTGGAAAAAATACTAATATAGTTGATTCAGTTATAGGACCAAACGTATCAATTGGAGATAATGTAGTTTTAGAAAAATGTATTTTATCTGAATCTGTAATTGGTGACGGAGCGAACTTGAAAAAGATTATATCCTCTGGGAGTATTGTAGGAGATTATACAATTTTAGAGGATTTAATTAAAAAAAGTATTACTATTGGAGATTCTTCTTATATTACTACTTCTAATATAAAATCATTTTGATTCAAAATATTAGAAAATTTCTAATTGATTAAATAAAATTTATGAAGAAAAGTGAAAGAAAATTGTATTTTAATATCTCCCTTCTTTTTTATCTCAAGTAAAGGAAAAAGTTTTAGTTAATCAAATTTTGGTCTTTTATCTTGCCAAGGAGCGACCTCTTCAAAAACTTTTGAGACTTGAAAGACAAGTGCATCATCAAACCTTTTTCCTATTATTTGCATTCCAACTGGTAATCCTTCACTTGTCCAACCACATGGAATAGATGCTGCCGGCAAACCTGTTAAATTAAATGCAGGTGTGAAAGCATACCATCCTGCATGTGATACTGCTTTTCCCTTTATCTTATCAACATGTACTTTACCTAGTTCAAATGCTGGGACTGCGGTAGTAGGAGTAATTAGAATATCATAATTTTTAAAAAACTTATACATTTCTTCATCTATTCCGAGTCTCTGATCCCATGCCATTTGGTAAGCAATTCCAGGGGTGGTTAATCCAATAGTAATTTGTTTTACAAAGCCGGGTGTAATTCTATCTCTCCATTCCTCTAATTTTTTACCATAATCATAAGCAGCACCAATACATGCAAAAGAATAAAAAGCATTATTAACCTTTTTTAGCTTAACGTTTGCCTTCTCAGTAACCCAACCGAATTGTTCTAATCTTCTGATCGATTCTAAAACAGCTTGCTCAACTTCATCTTCAATCACTTTCGTAACACCTAAGCCAAGTGAATATCCAATTTTTAATTTCGATGGTTTAGATTTTATAGTTGCAATATAATCAATGTTATCTTCTGGTAACGACTGTCTATCTGCTCCATGGGGCCCTTTTAATACATTAAACATCAATGCAGCATCTTTTACAAATCTTGTAATTGGTCCATAATGGGCTATTGTATAGAAGTAAGTTCCTCTTCTAGGATATCTAGGAATTTTACCATAAGTTGATTTGAATCCAAAAACACCACATAAACAACTTGGAACTCTAATCGATCCCCCTCCATCAGAACCTAGTGATAAGGGACTTATACCCGCTGCTGTAGCTGCTGCCGCACCACCTGATGAACCTCCAGAGGTTCTTTCAATATTCCATGGATTCTTTGTTTCTCCAAAAACTAAATTATCTGTAATAGTTACATGACCAAATTCAGGAGTATTTGTTTTCCCTAAAAGAACAATTCCTGCTTTTTTCAATCGTTTTACGGCAACTTCATCCCTTTCTGGGACAAAATTCTCATATAATTTTGATCCATATGTAGTTCTTATTCCTTCTGTTAACATAAGATCTTTAATACTAGTTGGTATTCCGTGTAGTAAACCCAATTTTTCACCTCTTTTCACAGCCTCATCAGCTTTTTTAGCCATATCTCTAGCTAAGTCGAATGTAGTAGTGCAATAAGCGTTAATAATTGGATTAATCTTTTCTATTCTTTCGATTATCATTTCAGTAATTTCGAGAGAAGATAATTCTTGTGTTTTGATTTTTTCTCCCATTTCCCAAGCAGACATATAACATATTTCTTCTTTATTCATTCTTACCATTTCTTTTTTTCATGTTTCAATATAAATAAATTGGATTAGATCTTATATAAAACTCTTCCAACAAATATTTAATCAAGATAAGAATATTATATCATATTTGGTAAAAGAATGATAAGCATAGGTATAGATGAATGCAAAATATTCACCTTAAAAAATTAGAAAATTTTTATGGTAGAGAAGGTCCACTTGTTTTAATAATAATGGATGGAATTGGTCTTGGAAGGAAAGATGAAAGCAATGCTTTCCATTTAGCAGATACACCATTTTTAGATAAGTTACAAAAAGAATGTCCTAAGAAGAATTTGTATACAGAGTTAAAAGCTCATGGGATTGCAGTTGGTTTACCTACTGATAATGAAATGGGAAATAGCGAGGTTGGACATAATGCAATAGGTGCAGGTAATGTTGTCAAACAACGGGCAATGTTAGCTAAAGAAGCAATTCAATCAAAAGATTTATTTAAAACTGAGAAATGGTTAAATTTAGCAAATGGCATTATTGATAATAATAAAACACTCCATTTTATAGGTTTATTATCAGATGGTTATGTACATAGTCATATTTCTCACCTGGTTGGATTATTAAGGGGTGCTGCTGCTTCAAATATTAAGAAAGTAAGAGTTCATACATTATTCGATGGAAGAGATGTTCCCCCTCAATCAGCTTTTTTATATATCGAAGAATTAGAACAAGAATTAAATAAAATAAATGCAGACGGAGTACATGATTACCGAATTGCCTCCGGCGGAGGGAGAATGCGTGTAACTATGGATAGATACAATTCTGACTGGAATGTTGTAAAAAGAGGTTGGGAGGCTCATGTTGGGGGAATACCTGAAAAATTTCCTTCATATAAAGGTTTTTTTCCATCTGCGATTGATGCTGTAAATCAAGCAAGGATTATAGAGCCAGGTATTATAGATCAATATCTTCCATCCTTTGTTGTAGTAAATGAACGTAAAGATCCGATTGGTAAAATGGAAGATGGTGATGGGGTAATATATTTTAATTTTCGAGGAGATCGAGCTATTCAAATTTCAAGAGCCTTTGATGAGGATAATTTTGGTGAATTTGAACGAGAATTCCATCCTCATGTCCAATATTATGGGTTGTTACAATATGACGATAACTTAAATATTCCAAGAAATTATTTTATTGAGCCTCCAAGAATAGAAAATACAATTTCTGATTACCTATCTTTAGAAGGGATAAACCAGTTTGCAATCGCAGAAACCCATAAATATGGTCACGTAACATATTTTTGGCGTGGTAATAGAGATATTAAAATTAAAGGAGAAGATTGTGTAGAAATTAAATCAGATCCTTCTGAAACAATTAAAGATCGCCCAAAGATGAAAGCATATGAAGTTAGAGATAGATTAATCAAAGCGATTATTTCGGGGAAATATAAATTTTTAAGGGTTAATTTCGCGAATGGTGATATGGTAGGTCATACTGGAGTTAAAAGCGCGGCAATGATCGCTGCTGAAACTATCGATAAATGTGTAAATGAAATTGTAGATTCAGTTACAGCACTTAATGGGATTACTATAGTTACAGCAGATCATGGAAATTTAGATGAAATGGAGGAATTTAAAACAGCTCATACCTTAAATCCTGTTATGTTTGCCATAATTGACTCTGGTTATAATAATGAATATGTAATTAATAATGAGATTAAAGAACCTGCTTTGGGAAATATCGCATCTACAATTCTCAATTTATTAGGGTACGAAAAACCAGTAAGTTTTTTGAACTCTTTAATCAAATTCATTTAATTGAAAGATTCAAAAAATATTTAGAATTTAAGCAACTTAATTTAAAATCTAAAATCAGATTGCCACTTTTTATATCCTATTTGCCATAATTTCAAGCGAGGTTTATTCACTTTATTATCCACTTCAATCCCCGGTTTGGGAATAGTCATCACTTCACGATAGCGAGAATAATATTCATCAGCACTCGGTTCTCCTTTAATTAGATCCAATATTGCTTTTTCAGTGAAATATAAAATTAAATCAGGTTTAATTCCCGGATTTTCTTTTGTCATCTCTAAATTAATTTCATCTTTTTTATATAAAAAGTAGTGTAATTTAGTGTTTTCTTCGTTTGTAGAATGTTCAGTAATAATATACTCCCAACAAGCTTCAGGTTTAAGATGTCTCATTAAATCTAAATTATTTGGAAAATAAAATTTTAATTTCTTATATAATTCCTCTGTTTCCATCGCGTATTATACTTATTTTATTTTTTCTAAATTTAACGGAGTACCATCATAAATATATTTTCCATAAACTAATTCCTGAGGATAATATTTACACCCTGCGGGATAAGCAGAATCTTTAATTCCACCTAAAGAAACTGTTATATCAACTAGCATTGGTCTAGCATTTATATAAATATTTGCAGCTTCTAACTCATTTTTAAAAATCTCAATGTTTTCTAAATTAGAAGAATAAACAACTGCTCTCATACCGTAATTACTTGCATTTGCCAGTCTTATTGCATCATTCATATTCTTAGCTTTAGTAATAGAACGAACAGGTCCAAATGCTTCCTCTCTCCATAAAAATGGGGCTTTTGGAAGATCTTCACATAATTCAGGTTTAATTTCAACAAGAGTTGGTTTATAAAATAACCCATAATCCTCTCCCGTATCAATCTTTTCTCCACCTGTAAATATTTTGGCATTATATTTCTTCACATCCTCAACCATTACCTCCATCATCATCAGGATTCTTCTACTTCCCAATGGACCGATATCTACATCTGGATCAGTAGGATCTCCATATTTTAAATTCTCAATTTCTTTTATTAGACATTCTGTATATTCATCATATATATCTTGGTGAACTATAATTCGCTTCATTGAAAAACATTGTTGCCCAGAATTTGTAAAACTAGCCATTACATTCCATTTAGCTACTTGTTCTAAATTAATGTCATCCATAACTATTCCTGCGTCATTTCCAGCACATTCGAAAAAGAAGTGTTTAAACGGTTGAGTATACATCGCAACTCCCATGGATTTATCCACTGTTTTTTTAAGAAATCGCCCATAGCGTACTAAAATATCTTTTGCTGTATGGGATGCTGTAATCGTCATGATGGTTTTGACTAAGGGGGATTTGAGAAACTCGTCTACTGCCCATTCTCCAGGAGCTATTACTAAATCTAAGGCATCAAGTGCAGGTAAATCGATTTCTTCCATAAGAGAATAAGCTTCCAACATCGTTAAGGGGCAGGCTGTAGAAGGTTTTACAATAGATCCATTTCCAACTAAATAATTTGCCCCTAATTGATAAAGGGGTAGACTTATAGGAGTGTTGCGAGGAGATATACATGTTGCTAAACCATGTGGAATATATCTAATTCTAGCTAATTGCTCCCCTTCTATACTTGTTAGAGACTTTTCTTCTAAAAACTGATAATACCAATCACAAAATTTGAAACCATTCATTACAATATTTAGTTCCCATTCAGAATATTTAATTGGTAATCCTCCTTCAGCAACAACCAAATCCTGTAATTGTTTTTTTTTAAATCGTAATTTACTTGCAAATTTTGAAAGAAGTTGAGCTCGCTCAAAAAAATCCATTTCCCTTAATAAATGTTGATTTTCATGAACTTTCTTTATTTTTTTTCGAACTGTTTCTGGTGTGTCTGCAGGAACAGTTTCTATTAGTTCACCAGTGTATTTGTTTTTTATTTCCAATTGTTGAACTTTTGACATAATTATTATTTTCCTTTATATATTTTAATGCTATTTCAAAAAATAGTTTGACAAAAATCTAAATACTATAAATATCATCATCATCCTTGAGAATACCAGCAGTCTGGGCAAATTTTCCATAACCCATATCTATTAATGTCTGTGTTCTCTTATGTAAAGCAAAATCAATCCATCCTTTCTTTTCATCTGGATCGTCATAAAATGATCCTAAAAGCTCAGCATATTCAACTTTTGTTTTTGTTTGGATTAATTTTTTAACAGCATCAACCGAGAGTGCAAGTTCCAAATCTGAATTAATTGCTCTTCCTGGTTTTAATTCAATTCCATTTCTGTTTCTATACACATTAAAGATATCTACTGGAGATTCTTTATCATATTCATCTATTGATTCATAAAGTGCAAAATCAAAGTTTGATCCAATAATTAGATCAGAAAAAATTTCAGGATATTGTGCCAGAAATGAAGTGTATTTTCTAGCTATTTCTGTTTTGTATGATTCCTTATCAATTATTTGACTTGTTAATTCTTCTTCTAACATCTTTATAAAGAACCTTTTTATTTATTTTCTTTTTCATTAAAATCCTTATACCATTTTATTGTTGTTTCTAGACCTTCTCTTAGAGGTGTGATTTTGTAATTTAATTTTTCAATGGCTTTTTTTGAAGAATATGCTCTATGATATTTAATTGCTCTAAGTGTAGGTCGTGTTAAATAAGGCACTTTTTTATTGAAAAATGCTTTTACTTCCAATAACCATGCGTAAACCATTGTAACCCAGAATGGAAGCTTTTTAGCTTTCTTATCTCTTCCAATTTCGGCGATTAAATCTAAATATTCTCTAAATTTGAGGTTTTCTCCACCAACAATAAAGTTATCTCCAAAAACATCTTCTCTATTGATTACACTTACTAATACATCGGTTAAATCATAAACATATGAAAGGCAACATATTGCCTCTCCCTTCCCAGGACACACACCTAAGGGAAGAATTTTTCCCCTCATAATATCAAAAAGCATCCTTCCAAATATATTAAAGTCTCCTGGTCCATATACAATTCCTGGGTAGAATATTGCTACTTTTAATCCTTTAGGTATAAGTTCTTTAATTAATTTTTTAGCATGAAATTTTGATTTCTCATATTCCATAAAAAAGTGATTTTTTTCATGAGTTTCATCAACAGGTTTTGCAGGAGTAGGACCTAAGGCAGTAAAGGAACTAATATAAAATAATTTTAGCTCTTTTTCAATAGCAATATTGGCGATATTTTCAGTTCCTTTTACATTAATGTCGTAATAGATTGATTTCTTTTTTGCCCATATTCCTGTATAAGCTGCAAGATGATAAATAATTTCAACATTTTCTACTGCTCTATATAAACTATCAACATCTCGAACATCTCCAATAATATATTCAATATTATTTAATCCTTCAAAAGCTGATATATCACTACTCTCTCTAATTAATAATTTTAAGTTATATCCAAGACTTTGTAGTTTTTTCACCAAAGGAACTCCTATAAAACCCGTACCACCAGTTATTAATATATTTGCCATGACTAGAATGTTAATGTAATAAAACGAAATTTTAAAATATTAAAAAGTTACATTGTATTAAAGTTAGATCTTAAAGATACTCAGATTTTACATCTTTTGATATTAGGAAAACTCGGAATATATAATAATATACTTTTTTATCAAATTTAAAAGAAATTTATTAAATTACTTCAATTACTATATTTTAGATCTTCTAAAGTCTTAATTAAAAAGATATTGTATTGAGATTGAGAAGGAAAGAGAAGAATTTTTGGAAACTCCATTCACAATTAGATTTACCATTTTTAGAGACAGATAATGGATTTTTGGCAGAGATATTTCAAACACTTGAGTGTAAATTTGGTTTAGAAAGCAACTCCGGGCAAAAGATGATAGATTTGGGGGCAGGTAATGGAAATGTAATAATCTATGCTGCTTTGAATTATAATATTAAATCTTATGGAATTGAGATTGATATTAATTTGGTAAACGAGGCAAAATTACGCATTCAATCATTTAAAAAAAGTGGAACTTTTAAAAAGAGATTGTTAAGCAAAATTAAAATTAAACCCGGTGATTTTTATCTTCATAATTTAAAAAACTATGATTTTATCTTTATCTATTCCCTACCCACTATGCATAAATATCTTAATCACATATTTGCTACAGCAAAAGAAGGAGCCATTATTATATCTCATAAATATAAATTTGACATATTCAGTTCTTTTTTAAAATTAAAATATGAACTAGCTCACTATAAAGATAAACAATTAATTTTCACTTTTTTTTATGAGAAAATTTTATAAAAATGAAAGTGTTTTAAGTGAGAGTCCTTTAAATTAATAGTTAAATAGAAATATATGCTTTAATTACATCAAAAAATATAATTATAAATAAAATCAAAATAAATAAATACATAATTTTATAATTGAATTATTTTACATAATGGTGATAAAATACAAATGGTACTCGTTTTTGAAGGTTGGTTGGAAGGTTTAACTGCTTCTCTTATAGTCTTTTCCTCAGCCATTTTTGGATTGTTTTCTCTATATAAGTCAATAAAATTGAAAGCAAAATTACTTACAATAGCAGGTATCGTTATGATTTTCGTTGGTTTTTTATGGTTAGGACCAACAATTGATTTCTTCTTAAAATTAATTACAGATGAAAACATTGAACCTAGAAATGTTTATGTTCTTTTAAGTTATACATGGGTCGCACCAGCTCTATTTTTTTCTATGTATTTAGGTGGAGAACTATTAATACCAAAATATAAATGGTTGCTTGTAGGAATTTTCATAGTGTTAGGGGGAATATTCGAATATTTTCTTTATTTTGATACTGTAAACTCTTTTGAATATATTGATGTTCAAATAACTGATGGTTTGATCGATGCAAGTTTTAATAGAACCCATCCAACATTTATTATGGTAGCTATATTTTTAATATCAGCATTAGTATTCTTGGGAATAGGAATGGCAGTAAAAGCAAAACAAGCAACAGGAACATTAAGAAAAAAGTTTTCTTATCTATCGATTGGTTTTATAATTTTTGTTATATGTGGAGCTTTAGATTCGATTCTTCCAGTAGGCATTTTTCTCGGAGTTGTAAGAGTAGTGATGGCATTTTTTGCCCTTTTTATGTATCTTGGGCTTAAAACATAATCTGAATCACGTACTTGGCAGAAAAAGTTAATGGGTTTAAAAAATACATAAAAAAATCTTTTTTTTATTTCTTATGTAGAAACTATTCATATTGATTATTAAGATTTAGTAAGTTAAGTTAAAGTTCTTTTTAAGTATAGTTTCATGAAATATCTTTGATTAGCACAGAAATTAAGTTTCTGTGAGTTAGTTAAATCCTCACAATTAGACAATATTAAATGGATATCATTTGAAATAGCTAAATATTCATTTTTTGATTTATTTAAGTCATATTGAGATGTAGAAAAGGAGTTATTATTAATTTCATTAAGAGATTTTTCATTATTCTCATGAATATGTTCATTGAATAAGTTGTTTTTATATTCAATAAGAGTAGAAATTAATAGATTTGAAATAAAATTGAAGCTTTCTTTTGAATTTATATATTCAAATAATTCCAAGACTAATTCAGAAATAACGTTATTATGTGAGTTTTGATATTCAACCTTATTGAAATTATTTATTTCCATTAATCTTGGATTTTTCTCTACTGATATATCAGAGAATTCTTTATTAATAAATCCTTTTGAAATTACATTTCATCTCGTAGATATTTCAGATTGATATATGTAAAATTGATTTTGTATTTAAAAGAAAAGCCTCTTTAGATTTAGTGGAAATTTGTTTAATGATTAGTTAGATCGAATTTATAATAATAAAATAATAATAGAGTAATTTTGATGAAAAGAATTATTTATTAAATCTGTGAACGAAATATAATTAATTTCTATTTCACTTGTAATTTTTAAAAAAAATTAGAAGAAATACCATGACTAATGACAATAAAGAATCTGAACCAGAATTTTCCATAAAAAAGTCAGTATTATATAGTTTTGCTGGTTTTACTGATGTCATATTATTCCAATTTTTTACGTTTTTGATATTTACTTTTTACTATTCAGTTGTTGAGCTGCACGTTGGTTTAATCTCAATTGCTTTCATAATTTGGTCTATTTGGAATGCTATTAATGATCCGCTTTTAGGATCGATATCTGATCGTACAAGTACTAAATGGGGTCGTAGAAAGCCATTTATTATTGCTGGAATTATTCCATTGCTTTTTATAAATGTTTTGTTATGGACACCTCCAAGAGCATCTAAAGTTGGATCTTTTATCTACCTTTTAATCATTATAATTATATGGGAACTATTTTATACAATGTACTCATTAAATCAAACTAGCTTATTTCCTGAGATGTTTCGAGATTTAGATCAGAGAGCAAAAGCTAATAACTCTATTCAATTATTTCAAGTAATATCTCTTATTATTGCTTTTCTTTTACCGGGTTTATTTATTCCTCAATTTGATGATCCTCAATATTTTAATGAATACAGTATTGCTGCAATTGTTATTTCAATTATATGTGCGATTTCAGTATCAGTCTTTATTAAGTTTGGTCTTAAAGAGCGTATAGAATTTTCTAAAGATCCTGAAGAAGCACCACCATTCTTTAAATCATTGAAATATACATTTAAAAATAAAGCGTTTAGATACTATCTTATAGGAAACTTTGCATTATGGTATTGGTTTAACATGATTCCTACTATTCTACCATTATATGGGGATGTTGTGTTAGATATTCAAGAGTCAGAAATACTTTCATTAATTTTAGGAACAGCCTTCATTTCAGCAGCAATTTTTGTATTCCTTTGGCGTATTATAGTAAATAAATTTGGAGCAAAAAATGCATACATTATGGCTTTAATTGTTTTTATAATAACATCCACACCTCTTATGTTTATCTCTGAACTTATCGGTGGTTTCATTGCCTTTTTTTTCATAGGTTTTGGACTTGCTGGCGCTTTAACAGTAAGAGATGTTGCTATTGCGGCAATAATTGATGAAGATGAAATAAATAGTGGAATTAGAAGAGAAGGAGCATTTTATGGAATTAATGGTTTCATAGTCAAATTTTCTAATGTTGCAGTCTTTATTTCAATAGCCCTTGTCTTTATAGGAGCAGATTGGGCAATATTTGACCCATCAACTATTACAGGAGCAACAGAATTTGGTTTACGAAGTTTAATGTCTCTTCTTCCAATGATATTCTTAATAATTGCGATTTTAAGCATGAGCTACTTTCCAATCAATAAAGAAAAATATGATAGATTAACTGATGAGGCAAGAGAATTACATTCTAAGAAAAAAGAAAAAGTAATAATTACCTAATAAAAGTAATAAATCAAAAATTAATTTTAAAAATTTTTTTTTAAATGTGAAGATAAAACTCAACTGGATTAAGTTCCTTGAATTCGTTAGTTTTATTTTTTAAGAATCTTCTTATATCAAAGCAGATATGACATTTAGAAATGTATCCATCCTTTTTTTCTTCATATCCGAATTTTTCTATTGCTAATTCATAGAGATCATTTATATTTCCCAGAATTAAAGATTTTAAGATAGGATAGTCTTCAAGATCTATGCCATCATTATAGAGAGATTTTAAGTTTCTGATATCACCCCAAGATAACCCTCCGCAGTATCCTGGCATATAATTTCCATAATTGTCAAAGTGACAATGCCAGCTTCTTACTAATTCCATCCTGCAATTCTCCTTAAAAAAATAATTTAGAGGATATCTTTTATATAAATTTTGGAGTGTATAAACTGTCCGCCCCATTTTAAATAGCTCTACTCTCCTTTTCAAATCACTTATATTAATTAATCGTAGATATTTCTCAAGAGAAAGCTTTTCTTTAAGATTTAATTCTTTAAATTGATCATAATAGTATAATTGATATATCATTAAATTTTCTTGAAAAACTTCCATACTTAATCTTATTGCCCGTTCAGTACGTTCAAAAGGTACAAATTCTAATATAAATGGGTTTACGCTTATCAAAATTCCATTTAATCCATTTCTTTTCAATTCAACTAGTCTTTCTTTTGTTATACGATCATTTTTACACCAGTAGCAATTTGTTTCTACAAATATTGATGGGATATTTAGACTTTTACCAATTTCCACAGCTTTTAATAATAGATTATAATTTAGAAATGGTTCTCCGCCAGTAAAATGGATTCCATAATTGAGACTTACCTTTTCAGGTCCATATGGAGATCCTTGAATTGTAATTGATAATTGACTTAATATTTCTTCCAAATCTTTTTCAGTAATCCAATCACTACTCCATTTTGGAGATCCAAAGTACATACAATGTTTACATTCGCAACTACATTTGTAAGAAAGGATTAATCCTCCAGATTTAGGTTTAGGGATAGGAAAATTTTTCATTCTACGAAGAAATAAAAAAAATTAAGAATTTAAAAGTTGGCTTCATACATATTTTAAAGATTGGAGCCGCAGTTTGGACAGAAATTTCCACCTGCTTCTATTTTTTGACCACAATAAACACAGTAGTTTTTACCTTCTGTTTGTAAAGGAGTCTCCAATTTTTTGGCAGGAGGGATGTACTCAGTCGCGGGTTGATAAGGAATTGTTTGACCTAAATTGATTTTCCCTGTTTCAGCATCAAAACTATACTTAATAATTCCTTTAGCTCTTAAATCTAATAAGACAGCGAGTAGAATTTTAGGTTTCATACCAATTTCTAAAGCGATATGTTCGAGTTTATAAGTACCTTGAAAGTTGCGTTGGGCAAGTGCACTCTTAACAACTTGTTTATATTTATAATTCCGATAAAGTTGTGAAAAACCACCTAAAAAGATAAAGAACGCAGGAATAAAAAGCCAGTACCCCCAATCCGCAAGACCTATAAAATATATATTGAAGGATCTAAAAAACAATGATAATATTGCAACAAAAAGAAATACTATTGCTACTGCAAATGTACTAATAGCGGCCTCAAATTTTTCCTTATAAACATATCTGTTCCGATATTTATCTTCTTCACTCATTTCTCTCATTTAAAAATTTTTGATAATAATATTTATTATAATAATCAATAAGAAAGTTGGTTAATATCTCTTGAATAGTCCAATTTTTATAAAGTTGATTAAATAAAATATTCATTTTTATAGGTTTACATTAAAGCAATTAATTCAAAAAAGAAAGAGAGAATTTTAGAGAAGAGTTTTTTCGAAGGGAAACGAGATTAGCGAATGACTAAATTAGAAAATCTTCTCAACATTCTCTCAAGTAGAATAAAAGTATACAAAAAAACATTCATGATTCTAGATTTTGATATTTAAACTTGTGATTTTTTACTGTATCAATACCTAATTTCATCTAAAATTTCATCAATATAATGAACATTTTCAAATCCAGCTTCTTCGATTAAAGCTCGTGATATTGATTTCTGAAAACTCCATATCTCAATTTCTTTCTTTAATTCTTTTAATTTTTTTACGACATCCAGAAAATCTGAGTCCCCACTTATTAACACTGCTTTATCATATGAGTCTTCTTCAGCTAATTCGACAATATCTCTATATATAAAAACATCTACTCCTTTCTGCTTTTTAATTCCAGTAGGAGAAATCATTACTTTTTTAGGTTGAATTATAAATCCTTGGGCTCTTAAATAATTTAAAAATTTTAGTTTTTTGGGTAAAATTTTATCTGGGAGACCCATATAGAAAAAAAAACCAATTAAATGATGATTTTTAGCAAATAGGTTCTTTAATTTTAAATAATTAATCCTAATTTTTAGTTCTTCAATATTATGAAATAAATTAGCATGGTCACAGAAAATAACCAACCTCT